>ERZ1370068.4146-contig-3234_pt1 | contig 32357 bp, 43 predicted proteins | sample MGYA00561227_ERZ1370068 | MGnify/ENA primary metagenome ERZ1370068 (study PRJEB38410, sample SAMEA6850437) | metagenome | study: Metagenomic assessment of the ecological functions of the soil: analysis of the soil microbiota associated with the...
CACACTGCTCTATCGCGAGGCCGGCCAGTTCAAGACGAGCCTACGCGGCGGACATGGCGATCTTCCCGATCCGCCAGGACCGCATTGCGCTCGCCCTGCTTGCTCGCCTTCGCCTTCGTCGGGGTGCCGCTGCTGGCCACCTTCCACGTCTGGCCGCTCGGCAGCGACTACCTGCTGCGCGCCATCCTGATGCCCGTTCCTGATCCTGGCGCTGGCGGCGATCGGCGTGAACATTCTGGTCGGCTATTGCGGGCAGATCTCGCTCGGCAGCGGCGCGTTCATGGCGATCGGCGCCTACTCCGCCTACAAGTTCGGCACCGGCGTCCACCTCCCGCTCGCCTGGCTCGGCACCGCGATTTCGATCCCGCCGCTGCCGGTATTGCCGTCGATCCTGCTCGGCGGGCTCATGGTCGGCGCATCGTCGGCATCCTGTTCGGTGTTCCCGAGCCTGCGCATCAAGGGCCTCTATCTGGCGGTTGCGACGCTGGCGGCGCAGTTCTTCTTCGACTGGGTGTTCCTGCGGGTGACGTGGTTCACCAACTACGCGCCGTCAGGGCTCGGTCAATGCGCCGCAGCTCCATTTCTTCGGCCTGACGGTCGACAACGCCGATCGAGCGATACCTGCTCTGTCTCGACCTTCGTGACGGTGTTTGCGGTTCATCGCCAAGAACCTGGTGCGGGGCAATCTCGGGCGACAATGGATGGCCATCCGCGACATGGACATCGCCGCCGAGCTGATGGGCATCCGTCCGCTCTACGCCAAGCTGACGGCTTTCGCGGTGTCGTCCTTCATCGTCGGCGTTGCCGGCGCACTCTGGGCATTCGTCTATCTGGGCTCGTGGGAGCCGCTGGCGTTCGACATCAACCGGTCGCTGCAGCTTCTGTTCATGGTGATCATCGGCGGCCTCGGGCTCCATCTTGGGATCGTTCCTGGGCGCGGGCTTCATCCTGATGCTGCCGATCTTGCTCAATCAGGTTCCCGCCACCATCGGTCTGCCGCTGTCATACCGATACCGTCACGCACCTCGAGTTCATCATCTTCGGGTCGCTGATCTGCTATCTTCTGATCGCCGAGCCGCATGGGTTCGCCGCGGCTCGTGGTCGATCGGCAAGGAGAAGCTCAGACTCTGGCCGTATCCCACACTGAAGGACGGTCAGCGATAAGGAAGCCGGAGATCGCAACGCGGTGCGGCGGTCGCCGGTAGAAGGAGCAATGGAAGCCCGCAAACCAGGCATCCGGGCTGCAAGTCCGGAGCCAATGAGGAGGAGTACGAAATGATACGCAACACACTGGTATTGGCAGCTGCCGTCCTATCGGGCGTGGCGCTTGCCACGCCGGCTGCGGCGCAGAACGAGCAGTTCGTCCCGATCCTGTCCTACCGCACGGGCGCCTACGCCGTGAACGGCGTGCCGTTCGCCAACGGCGTTGCCGACTACTACAGCCTGATGAATGAGCGCGACGGCGGCATCAACGGCGTCAAGCTGCTCGTCGAGGAATGCGAGACCGGCTACGCCACCGACAAGGGCGTGGAGTGCTACGAGCGCCTGAAGGGCAAGGGCCCGACCGGCGCGGCGTTCTTCAACCCGCTGTCGACCGGCATCACCTTCGCGCTGACCGAGAAGACGCAAGCCGACAAGATCCCGATCATCACGATGGGATACGGCCGCGCCGATCTCGAAGAACGGCGCGGTGTTCTCCTACAACTTCCCGCTGCTCGGCACCTACTGGTCGGCGGCCGACATCGCCATCCAGCACGTCGCCAAGGAGCTCGGCGGCGCTGACAACCTCAAGGGCAAGAAGATCTCGCTGGTCTTCCACGACAGCCCCTACGGCAAGGAGCCGATCCCGGCGCTGCAGGCGCTGGCCGCCGAAGCACGGCTTCGAGTTCACGCCGATCCCGGTCACGCATCCGGGCGTCGAGCAGAAGTCGCAGTGGCTCGCGATCCGCCAGAACCGGCCCGACTACGTCCTGCTCTGGGGCTGGGGCGTCATGAACGGCACCGCGGTCAAGGAGGCGGCCGCCGTCGCCTACCCGCGCGACAAGATGATCGGCGTGTGGTGGTCGGGCGCGGAGCCCGACGTGACGCCCGCCGGCGATCGACGCCGAGGGCTACAAGGCGCTCATGCTCCAGCACGGCGCCGGCAAGCTCTCCAAGGTGCACGAGGAGATCAAGAAGCACGTCCTCGACAAGGGCAAGGGCCTTGGCAAGCGAGCGACTTCGGCGAGGTCCTCTACAATCGCGGCGTGGTCAACGCCATGCTGGGCGTCGAGGCGATCCGCAAGGCGCAGGAGAAGTATCGGCAAGAAGCCGCTCACGGGCGAGCAGGTGCGCTGGGGTATCGAGAACCTCAACCTCTCGGACGCACGTCTCAAGGAGCTGGGCTTCGAAGGCATGCTGAAGCCGATCAAGATCACGCTGCGCCGACCACGAGGGCGCGCGCGAGGCGCGCGTGCAGCAGTGGGACGGCAAGGAGTGGAAAGTGATTTCCGATTGGTACACCGCCAATCAGGAGATCACCGAGCCGCTCGTCAAGGACGTCTCGGCCAAGTACGCCGGCCGAGAAGAAGATCGAGCCGCGCGACTGCTCCAAGGAGAGCTGAGCGCTCGCGCACGCGAATACCCAGAGCTGCGGGCAGGCGGCAATCGCCGCCTCCCGCTCCTCGCCGCCCTGGAGCCGATATCCGTGACCGATGTCTTGACGAGGCCGTCGTCTCCCAGCCCGAGCAAGGACGCGGGCAAGCCGTTCCTCTCGGTCAACAACATCGAGGTCATCTACGACCACGTCATCCTGGTGCTCAAGGGCGTCTCGCTCGAGGTGCCAGAGCGGCGGCATCGTCGCGCTGCTCGGCGCCAACGGCGCCGGCAAGACGACGACGCTCGAAGGCCATCTCCAATCTGCTGCGCGCGGAGCGCGGCGAGGTCACCAAGGGCTCGATCGTGTTCGACGGGCGAGCGCGTCGATCGGCCTGACGCCCAACGATCTGGTGCGCCGCGGCTGCATCCAGGTGATGGAGGGGCGCCACTGCTTCGGCCACCTGACGGTCGAGGAGAACCTGCTGACCGGCGCCGTTCACCCGCCGCGACGGACGCGGCGCGCGATCGCCGCCGACCTGGACATGGTCTATGCGCTATTTCCCGCGCCTGAAGGAGCGGCGCGGCTCGCATCGCCGGCTATACCTCCGGCGGCGAGCAGCAGATGGTGCGCGATCGGCCGCGCGCTGATGTCGCGCCCGAAGATGATCCTGCTCGACGAGCCGTCGATGGGGCTCGCGCCGCAGCTCGTCGAGGAGATCTTCGAGATCGTCAAGCGGCTCAACGCAGAGCAGGGCGTCTCGTTGCTGCTGGCCGAGCAGAACACCAACATGGCGCTCAGATACGCCAGCTACGGCTACATCCTCGAGAACGGCCGCGTGGTGATGGACGGCGAGGCGCAAGTCGCTGCGCGAGAACGAGGACGTCAAGGAATTCTATCTCGGCGTCGGCGGCGAGCGAGCGCAAGATCGTTCCGCGACGTGAAATCCTACAAACGGCGCAAGCGCTGGCTGGCTTGAGGAACGCACATGGCTGACCACTACGACCAGCTGGAGACGCGCGATCCTGCCGCAGCGCGAGCTGGCGCAGTTCAACCTGCTGCCCGACCTCGTTCGCCAGGCGATGGCCAATGCGCCGGGTTGGGCAGCGCATCTCGAGGGCGTCGATGCCGTCTGCGGTCACCTCGCGCGCGGCGCTCGCCAAGCTGCCGGTGCTGCGCAAGTCCGACGCTCAAGGACCTGCAGGCCAAGAACCCGCCTTACGGCGGCTTCGACGCACCGTCGCCGGCCGGCGCGCTCGCCCGCATCTTCATGTCGCCCGGCCGATCTTCGAGCCCGAGGGCTTCGGCGAGGACTGGTGGCGCACGGCGCGCGCGCTGTTCGCGCGCCGGCATGCGCAAGGGCGACATCGTGCACAACACCGTTCGCCTATCACCTGACGCCGGGCGCGCTGGATCCTGGACTCCGGCGCGCGCGCGCTCGGCTGCGCCGTCATCGCCGCCGGCCCCGGCCAGACCGAGCAGCAGCTCGACATCATCCAGTACGTCAAGCCCACGGCCTACGTCGGCGTGCCGGACTACCTGAAGATCCTGCTCGACAAGGCCAAGGAGGCCGGCAAGGACGCCTCCTCGCTTCAGAAGGCGCTCGTGTCGGCGGCGCTGCGCTGTTTCCCTCGCTGCGGGCGGAGTACAAGGAGCGCGGCATCGCCACCTATCAGACCTACGCCACCGCCGACGTCGGCATCATCGCCTACGAGAGCCCGGCGCTGCGAGGGCATGATCGTCGACGAGGGCGTGATCGTGGAGATCGTGCGGCCGGGCACCGGCGATCCGGTGCCGGCGGGCGAGGTCGGCGAGGTGGTCGTCACCACCTTCAACCGCGACTATCCGATGATCCGCTTCGGCACCGGCGATCTCTCGGCCGTGCTGCCGGGGCTGAGCCGTGCGGGCGCACCAACATGCGCATCAAGGGCTGGCTCGGCCGCGCCGACCAGACCACCAAGGTCAAGGGCATGTTCGTGCATCCCGAGCAGGTGGCCGAAGTCGGCCAAGCGCCATGCCGGCCTCGGACGCGTGCGCCTCGTGGTGGCGCGCCAGGGCGAGCAGGACGCCATGACGCTGCGCGCCGAGAGCGCCAGCGCCGACGCCGGGCTCAAGGCCAAGCTCGCCGAGACGCTGCAGGCCGTCACCAAGCTCAAGGGCGAGGTGGAGCTCGTTGCCCCCGGCTCGCTGCCCAACGACGGCAAGGTGATCGCCGACGAGCGCACATATAACCAGTAATACTCCCAACCGCCGCACCGACGGGTAGATCGCGCATACGGCAGCCGGCCTATTGCGCCCTACGCTCGATCTCTACGCTCGCGGCCAGCGCAAAATCCCATCTGGCCGCCGCGCGAAAATGTCGAATACTGGCGTCTATAAAAGAAATATCCCAAGGGAGGGGATCCAATGCTTCGCAAACTGCCGTTGCTTCTGGCAACGATCGGCGCCGTGATCGCGGCCCCGGCGTCTGCGCCCGCGGAGACGCCCAAGCGCGGCGGCATCCTGAACTTCGCCATCACCGCCGAGACCTCGAACTACGACTGCCACGGCTCGCAGACCTTCGGGCTGCTGCACCCGATCACCCCGTTCTACTCGCTGCTCGTCAAGTTCGACGCCACCGAGAATTCGCAGATCATCGGCGACCTCGCCAAGAGCTGGACCATCTCGCCTGACGGGATCACCTACACCTTCAAGCTGCACGAGGGCGTCAAGTTCCACGACGGCTCGCCGCTGACCTCGGCCGACATCAAGGCCACCTTCGAGCGCATCGCCAATCCGCCCGCAGGGCGTGATCTCCGTGCGCAAGGAGCGCTTCGCCGACGTCGCCTCGATCGAGACGCCGGACGCGGCGACCGTCGTCTTCAAGCTCAAGGGCGTCGAACGCCTCGTTCCTGACGCTGCTTGGCCTCGCCCTTCAACTGCATCTACAGCGCCGCCAAGCTCAAGCAGAACCCGCACTATCCCGACACCGAGGTCATGGGCTCGGGCGCCTACCAGCTGGTCGAGCACGTGCGCGGCTCGCACATCGGACCGGCAAGCGCTACGAGGGCTACTTCCGGAAGGATCGGCCCTACATCGACGGCTACAAGGCCTATTTCGTCAAGAGACACGTCGGTGGTGCCGGGGCCTGCTCGGCGGCCAGTTCGATGCCGAGTTCCGCGGCCAGAACCCGAGCGAGCGCGATCAGCTGCTCGGCTAAGGCGAAGGAGCGCTGGGTGGTGCACGAGGGTCCGTGGGTCCACCGTGATGCTGCTCATCTTCAACACCACCAAGAAGCCGTTCGACGACATCCGCGTGCGCCAGGCCGCTGTCGCTGGCCATCGACCGCTACGCGGGCGGCGCCAACCTCTCCAAGATCTCGATCATGAAGCACGTGGGCGGCGTCATGCGGCCGGGCTCGGAGTGGGCGCTGCCGCAGGCCGATCTCGAGAAGCTGCCGGGCTTCTCCAAGGACATCGAGAAGTCGCGCGCCGAGGCGCGCCGGCTGCTGAAGGAGGCCGGCGCCGAGAACCTCAAGATCAAGCTCTTCAACCGCAACCTGCCCGAGCCCTATACGCCGACGCGGCATCTTCGTCATCGACGAGTGGCGCAAGATCGGCGTGGCGACCGAGCACCTGCAGGTCGAGACCAAGATGTATTTCGAGAACCTGGTCTCGGGCAGCTTCGACGTGGCGCTGTGGCCGGCGACGGAGCCCGCCGACGATCCGACCGCCCAGCTCTACTATTTCCTCACCCACGCGAAGCTCGACGATGAGCTACGCGCGCCACGCCGACGCCAAGCTCGACGAGATCTACGAGAAGCAGATACCGCTCGCTCGATGTCGCCGAGCGCAAGCGGCTGGTGCACGAGTCCGATCGCCACGCCCTGGCCCAGGCCTACGAGGTGCCGATCCTGTGGTGGAACCGCATCATCGTGCATCACAAGAAGATCAAGGGCTGGACCATGTCGCCGAGCCACTTCCAGGGCACCAATCTGGTCGGACGTGTGGCTGGACGAGTAGACTGATCCGGCCGGCAAGGCTGAGAGAGCTTGCGGCGTGGTCGTGGGCCACGCCGCTTGCATGGAAAACGGCAAGAGACGAGTGATGTCGCAATGAGCACCAAACGCCAAGGCCCCTGTCCCGCTTCAAGGTGATCGATCTGACGCGGGCCCGCGCCGGGCCGACGGCGGCGCGCCACTTCGCCGACTGGGGCGCCGACGTGATCAAGGTCGAGATGCCGCAGGACGGCGACGAGGACCCGATGATGGGCGGCTCGCGCCACGGTCCCGACTTCTTCAACCTGCATCGCAACAAGCGCAGCATGACGCTCAACCTCAAGACGGCCGACGGCGTCGCCATCCTGAAGAAGCTGGCCGGCGAGCGCCGACGTGCTGATCGAGAACTACCGGCCCGACGTGAAGCACCGGCTCGGCTTCGACTACGAGACGCATGCGCAAGATCAATCCGCGCCTCGTCTACGTGAGCCTGTCGGGCTTCGGCCAGGACGGTCCCTACGGCAATCGGCCGGGCTTCGACCAGATCGCGCAGGGCATGGGCGGCCTGATGTCGATTACCGGGCTGCCGGGCCAGGGGCCGGTGCGCGTCGGCATCCCGATCGCCGACCTCTCCGGCGGCAACTACGCCGCCATGGGCGCGCTCATCGCGCTGCATCGAGCGCGACGTCTCGGGCGAAGGGCCAGTGGGTGCAGACCTCGCTGCTGCAGGCGCAGATCTCCATGCTCGACTTCCAGGCGGCGCGCTGGCCGGTGGCGCGCGAGGTGCCCGGGCCAGGCCGGCAACGACCATCCGACCGGCATCCCGACCGGCGTGTTTCCCACCAGCGACGGCCATATCAACATCGCCGCATCGGGCCAGCATATCTACGAGCGCTGCTGCAAGGCGCTGGGCGCCGAGAGCCTGATCAAGGACCCGGACTTCGCCAACGGCGAGAAGCGCTCCAAGAACCGCAAGCGGCTCAACGCCGAGCTGGGCGAGTTCACCAAGCGCTACACGAGTGCGGAGCTGGTGGAGAAGCTCAACGCCGCCGGCGTGCCGTCCGGGGCCGATCTACAGCTGTCGACCAGATGTTCGCCGACCCGCAGGTGGAGCACCTGCGGTATGGCCGTGCCGATCGCCGCATCCGACGCGGGGGCAGGTGGCGATCGTCAACCAGGCGGTGGCACTCTCGCGCACGCCCTCCGTCATCGACCGCCTGACGCCGGGGCTCGGCGAGCACACGGACGACGTGCTGGGCGATCTCGGCTACAACGCGCGACGCCGTCGCCGACCTTCGCCGCCGCAAGGTGATTTGAAGCCATTCTCCCTCTCCCCGTTTCTTCAAATGGGGAAGGGTCGGAGTGAGGCAGCCGACGCCGGAGCAAGTTCTGCCCTCACTCCTACCCTCTCCCGCGGAAGAGCGGGAGAGGGACACAGCCTCGCCATCAGGATCGGAACGTGGATCTCGGCACGACCAAGATGATCGCCCGCAAGGAGGGCGGCATCGGCTGGATGATCTTCAACCAGCCGGAGAAGCACAACGCCGTATCGCTGCGAGATGTGGACGGCCGTGCCGAAGATCATCGCCGCCTTCGAGGCCGACCCGGAGGTGCGCGTGATCGTCCTGGCGGGCGCCGGCGAGCGCGCGTTCGTGTCCGGCGCGGACATCTCCGAGTTCGAGAGCCAAGCGCGACAGCGAGGACGCCATCAAGGCCTACGACGCCGTCGGCGATGCGGCCCACGCGGCGCTCGCCGGCGCCGCCAAGCCGACGATCGCCATGATCCGCGGCATCTGCTTCGGCGGCGGCGCTGGCATCGCGCTCACCACCGACGTGCGCATCTGCTCCTCCGACGCCAGGTGTTCGCGGTGCCGGCCGCCAAGCTCGGCGCTCGGCTACCGATATAGCGGCATCAAGCGGCTGGTCGACGTGGTCGGGCCGGCGTTCGCCAAGGAGATCTTCTTCACGGCCGGCGCAGTTCACGGCCGAGGACGCGCGCATCATGGGCCTCGTCAATCGGGTGGTGCCGCCGGCGGAGCTCGAAGAGCTATGTGCGCACGTTCGCATCCACCATCGGCGCCAACGCGCCGCTGACCATCAAGGCGGCGAAGATGGCGATCAACGCGCGCGGTCGAGGACGCCGAGCGGCGGCAGCTGCGCGACGGTCGAGGCGGCCATCACGGCCTGCCGCGCCAGCGAGCGACTACGTCGAGGGCCGCCGCGCCTTCATGCAGAAGCGCAAGCCGGCCTTCACGGGCAAATAGCCTGAGCCGTTCGCGAGCACCTCGCCGGGATAGACGCCATGGACGATCGCCTCACGCTCTACGGCAGCTTCACGTCGAGCTCGAGCTACAAGCCGATGCTGTTTCTGCGCTGGCGCGGCTTCCCTTCTCGTTCAGGACGGTCAACCTCAAGACCGGCAAGCAGAACGAGCCTGAATACATTGCCGTCAACCGCTACGGCAAGGTGCCGGCGCTGCGCCACCGCGGGCTCACCATCGTGCAGTCGAACGTCATCCTCGACTACCTCGCCCGCGTGACGGGCCAGTTCGAGGGCGCGAGCGAGCAGGACCGCTGGCGGGCGCGCGAGTGGCTCTCCTGGGAAGCCGACGCCATCCAGAACATCGCCAGGGTGCGCCACTTCAGCCGCTTCCGCGCGGTCGATCCGGCCGTCATGGCGCACTTCCGCCCGCTGGCCGAGGAGGCGCTCGCCTTCATGGACAAGTCGCTGGAGGGCCGCAGCTGGCTGGTGGGCGAGGCCTGCACGATTGCCGACATCGGCTGCTGGGGCCGGATGGTGTTCATGGCCGAGGGCGGGATGGACATCGCCCAATGGCCCAACGTCGAGGCCTGGTCGCGGCGGCTGAAGGCGATGCCGGGCTTCGCGCTGCCCTACGATCTGATCCCGAAGAAGGACCAGGAGATGCTGCCGGCTTGAGTGGGAAGCCGGCCTGTGCTTTTGCACCGGATAGGAAAGCCACCTTTGCTTGAATGCCATCGGTGCCGCTGACATGTGGTATCGGAGGTAGAGCAGACCAATCGCGCAGATCGCGAAATCGACGCGATTGACACACAATTAGACATTGGAACTTGTGCCTCGCGACAGTTTCAATTGTTCGCCACGTCGCCCATCGGCTAACGCGCTTTCCCTTAAACCGGCATGACAAAAGGGCCCCCTGTTGCTTCTCCCGCCATAGCCCCGCGGACCGGGCTCTGATTGGATCATCCCCGTACTGTGGAGAACCGCGAATGCAAATTGCCCGCCATCGACGATGGATTGTCTTCGTCATCCTGTTGGTTGCCTTGCCCGTTGCCGGCTGCGGCAATATGAGTGCTGAGAATGCCGGGCTTGCCTCCAGCCCGCTCAAGGCCTCCGACGCCAGACTGAAGATCTATCGAACCGGCAATCTCGTGGCGTCCGTCGGCGCAGCCAGTGTCAAGCTCGACGGCCGGAGGTCGCCAGTCTGGGAATCGGCGGTTCGACGATGCTGGACGTTCCGGCTGGCGTCCGCAAGATTGTCGTTGGCCATTGGGGCCACCCCAACGTTTACACCATCACGCTCGATGCCAAGCCTGGCATGCTCTACACTCTCGAAATCTCGCCGCGCATGGAGGCAGCCGTAGCAGGTGCCGCCTTCGGGATGATCGGTTGGGTCGCCGAGGCGGCGGCGAACGAGAACGGCGGCACCTACCAGATCCGCGTCGTCGATCTGACACCGATCAAACGCTGAGCCCTCAGGCCGTCCACCGCTTTCGGTCGAAGCCCCGCTCCTCCACGATGGTCCCTAATCTCATTGGGACACTCACCGAACGCGACTGCCTGCAAAATACTTTGATCTCGCGCCGCGTCGTCACGGCGGCCGGGGATAGTCAGCAGCTGGAGGCGAACCAGCCGCGAGGCAGGTGGCCGCTTCGCTCGTATCGAATGGCAGCGATCTCTGCCCGACAGCTCTCACGGCTTCGGAAACGGACGCAGGACGGCGGCGGCCGTGGCGGTGGCGAGCAGGGTCCCGTCGGGGAGGCGCAGGCTGCCTGCAGGTGCGCGGTGGCGCTGCCCATGCGCAAGACCTCGCCGCGGCCGATCACGCGCGACATGGGCGTCGGGCGCAGATAGCTCACCGAGATCTGCAGCGTCGGCACCAGGATCTGGAAGCGCTGCGAGATGCTGGCGGTCACGCCCATGGCGTCATCCAGCATGGCGCACACGAAGCCGCCCTGCACGGCGCCCGCCGGGTTGGCGAACTCCGCCCGCGGCGTAAAGGCGACCTCCGCCCAACCGCCGTCGACCGAAAAGTCGATCAGCTCGAAGCCCAGGTGGCGTGCCGACGGGGATGGTTGGCGGGATCGCGCAGCAGCGCGCGAATCTGCTCGTCGGTGAACGCCATTGCCGCCGCCATCCCTCAGAGTCGCCCCTTGCAGAAGGGCCTGTCGCCGGGATCATCGCCGCAGTCCATCACGGGGTCAACGACAGCGGCCGCAAGGCTCGGATGATGTCGCGCCCGTGCACAAGCCTGGGGATATCCACGTTCGCGCGCGCGCCCCGACTCACCTATCGTCGGCCGGTTGACCCGAGTTGCGCCGTGCTTTCAGCACCATTTCCGGAACGCTGCACCATGAACCTCCTCTTCCGCATCGTCTACGCCGCCCATGCGTCGGGCACGCACCACAAGCTCGCGCTCGACGCGCTGCGGCACCTCAAGGGCATGGACGTCGATTTGTGGCAGCGGCTCTTCCTCCAGCACGCCAAGCTCTACCTCGAGGGCTCGAAGGCGCCCGACAACGAGTTCAAGGACTTCAAGAACCACGTGCTGCACACGCGCGACGGCTACTGGGGCGGCGCGCCGAGAAGGTGCGCAGCTGGTACAATCACCTGGTCGAGGCGCTGGCGCAGCAGGACTGGCCGACGGCGGTCTATTGCGCCGGCGTGCTCAGCCACTACTACACCGACCCGCTGCAACCCTCCACACCGCCCAGTCGGAGGCCGAGAACAACATCCACCGCGCCGTCGAGTGGAGCATCTCCAAGGCCTACGACGAGCTGAGGGTGCTGGGCGAGGTCGAGTTCCCCAACATCGACGTCGATCTGCCGCCGGGGCCGAACTGGCTGGCCCAGCTCGTCTGCCAGGGCGCGGAGAAGGCCAACGCCCAGTACGAGAAGCTGATCGCTCACTACGACATCCAGCGCGGCGTCATCGATCCGCCGGCCGGCCTCGATCCGCGTGGCGCGCCGCCTCATCGCCGAGCTGATCCGCTACGCCACGCTCAGCTTTGCCGCCGTGCTCGGCCGCGCCATCGAAGAATCGAACGTGCACGCGCCCGACGTCTCGCTGGCGGCGGCCACGCTCGCGGCTGTGGCGCAGGTGCCGTTCAAGCTCATCGCCCGGCGCATCGCCGACAAGGAGGAGCGCCGCCTCGTCGAGCGCATGTACGACGAGCTGCTCGCCACCGGCACGGTCGAGAAGCACCTGTCCGAGGACGACCGGACGGTGCGCGAGCTGCATGCGCAGGAAGTGCTGGCCACGCGGCCGCCGCAGGCTCACGGTGTCCAAGGTGTTTCCGTTCAAGCCGCGCGAGCAGGTCGTCACGCGCGTCGCCCAGCAAGCGCGCCGCGAGCTAGCGCCAGCGGCTCGAAATGTCGTGGCCCTGCGCGCCGCGCCGCCGCCGGCAGGCGATGAAGACAGAGCCGACACCGTCGCGGCGAGCGCAAGCGCCCGCCCGAAGAGCCGGCCTGACTGGAGCGGCTGGAGCGCGTGACCGCCGCCGCCGCCGCGCGAGCTCCAAGCCTGCAGACTCGGCCGGCGACGGTCAGCGGCAGCCGAGCCGCGCTACTATCTCTACGCTCGACAGCGATGTCGTCGACGGGCCCTCGATCGGCCCCAAGACGGCCGAGCGCCTGGCTCCGCACGGCATCAGGACCATCAGGGACCTGATGCGGGCCGAGCCCGCGGCACTGGCGGTGCTGGTGGACACCCGTCACATCACGCCCGAGACCATCGCCGACTGGCAGGACCAGGCGCGGCTCGTCTGCACGGTGCCGGGCCTCAGAGGCACGCACGCGCAGCTGCTGGTGGGCGCCGGCTATCGCTCGGGCGACGCCATCGCCGCGGCCGACGCCGACAAGCTGTGCGCCGATGTTCTCGCCTTCGCCGCGTCGAAGGATGGGCAGCGCGTGCTGCGCAACGGCGATCCGCCGGACATCGAGAAGATCAAGGGCTGGCTCGGAGGCCGCGCGGAGCGTGAAGGCGGCGTAAGGTCTGTTCCCCTCTCCCGCGCTCCTTCGATGGGAGAGGAGCGCGGTGTTGTCAGGCGCGCAGGGCTGCGCAAGGACGCCGGAGCAAGCGTCGTCACTCGACCTCGACCCTCTCCCACTGAAGCAGTGGGGAGAGAGGAGACGATCGAACGCCACCGCGGTCGTGTTGCCGCCGGAGACGAGGATGCCGACGCGCTCGTCCTGGCTCGGCACGTAGGCGCCGCTCAGGAGCGCTGCGAGGGGCGCGGCGGCACCCGGCTCGGCGGCGATGCGGGCGGTCTCCCACAGCGCGCGCTGCGCGTCGAGCGATCGCCTCGTCCTCGACCAGCACGGCGCGTCACCCCGTGGCGGCTGCACGATGGGGAAAACCAGCTCGCCGATGCGCTTGGGAGCAAGCGAGTCGCGCGGCAATGCCGCCGGCCGGCGCGTCGACGGGATGTCCCGCAGCAAGGGCCATGCTGAGCGTCGGCGCCAGCCGCGGCTCGACGCCCACGATCTTGACGCGGCCTCGTACCAGGCGGCAATGCCGCCGATCAGCCCACCGCCGCCGACGGCGACCAGCAGCGTGTCGATGCCCAGGGCCTGGCGTTCCAGCTCGAGGCCGACGCTGCCTTGTCCCAGCATGGTCTCGACCTGATCGAAGGCGTGGACCGAGAGCGCGCCGGTGTCCGCGATATAGGCCTCGCAGGCGGCCAGGGCCTCGGCGTAGACCTTGCCGCCGACGGTCAGCTCCGCGCCGTAGCCGCGGATGCGCGCGATCTTGGCCGGCGAGGAGATCTCGGGGACGAAGATGCGGGCCTTGTGGCCGAGCCGCATGGCCGCGTAGGCCACGGCCGCACCGTGATTGCCGCCGGACGCGGCGGCGACGCCGGCGGCGGGCACCTTGCGGGTGAGCAGGTTGGCGAAAGCGCCACGAACCTTGAACGAGCCGGAATGCTGGGTGAGCTCGAGCTTGAGCGTCCACGCGCCGCCGGCGAGACCGAAGTCCTGCGCTCTGACGGCGAGGACTGGCGTTTCGCCGGACGTGCGGCTTGATGCGCTCGTAGGTCTCGGCGATCGCGCCTCGCGTGATGCGTTGGTGCTTGCGTCATCGTTGTCGCTCGCCTCATTGCTCCGGCGTGAAGCCCGAGGCCTTGACGGCGGGGGCCCAAAGCTCAGAATCGGCCTTCTGGATCCGCGCCAGCTCCGCTGCAGATGTGCCGGTCGGCTGCAGGCCGAAGGCCAGCAGGCGCTCTTTCACCACCGGCGTCTGCACGGCGGCGGCAATCGCCTTGTTGAGGCGCTCGACGACATCTGCAGCCGTCTTGGCCGGCGCGAAGACGCCGTACCAGCCTGTGCCCTGGATGTCGTAGCCGGCCTCCTTGAAGGTCGGCAGCGTCCGGCAGGAACGGCGAGCGGCTGCCCGTCGGAGGTGGCGAGCACGCGGATGCGCCCGGCCTTGTGCTGCTCGAGCAGATCGCTGGTGGTGGTGACCACGATCGGGATCTGCCCGCCGACGAGATCGGTGAGCGCGGCGGCCGAGCCGCGGTAGCCGACGTGGCGCAGATCGAGGCCCGGCGGCGCTTGGCGAACGAGCACGGCAAAGAAATGCGGCAGGGTGCCGGCGGCCGGCGTGCCGTAGCTGCCCTGCGTCGGATTGGCCTTCACCCAGTCGACCAGCTCGCTGGAGCGATTTCGCCGGCACCTGCGGGCCGACGGCGATGGCGAAGTCGAAGGTGGCGACTTGCGCTGACCGGCTGGAAATCGGCGATCGGATCGTACGTCAGCGCCTTGTAGACGTGGCTGGTAGACCGACATCGGCGCCACCGGCGTCAGCAGCAGCGTCTTGCCATCCGGGTGCCGCCGCCTTCACCGCCAGCACGCCGATGCGGCCCTGGGCGCCCGCACGGTTCTCGACGATGACGGGCTGATCGAGGGCGACGCGCAGGTGCTCGGCGCGATGAGCGCGCGCCAGGGCATCGCCCGGAGCCGCCGGCGGCAAACGGGAAGATGAGTCTCGCACGGGCTCGCCGCCGATCTGGGCAGCTGGCAGGCACAGCGTGAATGCAGTGAGCAACAGCGACGGCGCGGCCAGTGAGGCAGCAGTCCACGACGGCGCATCGGCGTCTCCCGAACGCCCTCAATCGACATACAGGCGTCTTATCGGACTTCGAGCAGATGGGCGACGCTGTCGAGATGCGTCATGCCGGCGCGGATCTTCGCCTGCGTCTCCTCTTCCATGCGGCGGATGTCGTCGAGCCGCGGCCACCACCGTCGCCAGCTCGGCCTGCGGGATCACCGACCACGCCGTCGCGGTCGCCCAGCACGATATCGCCCGGCCTCGACGGCGACGCCGCCGCAGACGATGGCGAAGCCGACCTTGCCGGGGCCGCTCCTGACGCAGGAGTTGGGGGTGATGCCGCGCGCGAACACCGGCAGGCCGACAGGCGACGATGCCGTCGCGGTCGCGCGCCATGCCGTCGGTGACGATGGCCGCGACACCCTTGTTCTTGGCCATCAGCCGCGACGTTGTCGCCGACCACGGCAGTGGCGGAGAAGCCGTCGCGAGGCCGCGATGATGACATCGCCGGGCTGCGCAATGACCAGCGCGGCCATGATGGCCAGGTTGTCGCTTGGCGCCGCACTCGCAGGTCAGCGCCGGGCCGACGAAGCCCGCCTCGCTCCGGATCGACCGGCTTGACGTGATGGTCGAGCGCGCCGCGGCCCAGCAGGGCGTCGACGATGTGGCCGGTCTGCGCGCGCCCACGCAGCTTGGCGATGGTCGCGTGTTGGCCGTTTGAACTCGCGGCGGATGGTGAGGATAGGCGGGTCTTTCAGCATCCACTGTTCCTTTCACGGCTCGGGGATCAGACCGCCGGCATGGCGAAGAACGCGCCGCCGCTCCACAGCCCCAGCTGCCGTTGCCGTCCTGTCCTCGACCGCCAGCTCGACCAGATCGTAGTAGAGCGCGCGCGTGACCAGCGCCTCAAGGCGGCCGCGCACGTTGAGATAGGGCTTGAGGCCCTGGCTGCGACGGCTCCACCGCGAACCGCAACGGATGCTCGGGGCCGGCCGTCACGACGTCGTCGACGTTGGTGCGGAAGATCAGGCTCTGCTCGCGCCGCTGCCCTGCACCTCCATCTCCACGGCGAGGAACGGCGCGTCGGCAACGTCCACGTCCACCTTCTCCGCCGGCGTGACGAGGTAGTGCCTGGCCGTCGGCGTCCTTGCGCAGCACGCCGGCGAACAGCTTGACCAGCGGCATGCGGCCAATGGGCGTGCCGCCATAGATCCACACGCCGTCGGCGCGGATCTTCATGCCGATGTCGCCGCAATAAGGCGGGTTCCATTTCTCGACCGGCGCCGGGCCCTTGGTCTCGCCTGCGCCCGCAGCAGCGCCTCAAGCCCGGCAATGCGGTTGGTGCTCGCCTCGGTCGCCATGCTCAGTGTCCGCCATCGATGGGGATGGCGTTGTAAGCATGCGGCTCAGGCTCCCCTCCCCCTCGTGGGGAGGGGTCGAAGTGAGGGAGTGCCCAAGCAACCGACGCTTCGCGGCTCTATAGCCATTCCTTCTCTTACCTTCCCCTCGCCTCTTCACCCCCACCCCTAACCCCTCCCCATCAAGGGGAGGGGACCGACCACGTTCGCGCGGCTGCCGGCGGCAACTCGCTCGCAGCACCAACCCACGCATCACTGCTCCGGAAACCGCTGCAGCGGTGGCACCTTGTCGATGGTCGACTTTGCTGCGCGCCACGTTCATCATCATGGCGTTGAAGGTGTAGTAGCCGCTCACCCCGATGAGATCGATGATGCCCTGCTCGCCGAACAGCTTCGAGCGCGCGCGCATAGGTGGCGTCGCTGACCCGCCGCGTGCGATGCAGCTCGATGGAGAAGTCGTAGGCGGCGGCCTCGTCCTCGCCTTCATGCCCTCGGGCCGGCGACCCTCGGCGATGGCCTCGACGATCGGACTTGGCCAGGCCCTCCTCAGCGCGAAGCCGTAGTGGTAGGCCCACTCGTACTGCTGGGTCCATTCGCGGGCGGTGATCAGGATCACCATCTCGCTCACGCGTTTGGGAAGGACATTACGAAAACGTAAGTAATCGCCCATCGCCTTGGCGCGTAGCATCGACCTCCGGCGAGCGCAGCATCACGGCGAACGGCCCGCGCGCGCCTGTAGCCGCGGCCGGCCGCGAACTCCTCGGCGGCCTTCTTCTGGTCGGCAGTCATCTTTTCGGCCGGAATCGGCGGCATGCGGTCATCGGTCGCCACTGGTTGGCATCGGTCATCCTGGGTTGGCTGCAGCGCGGCAGCGTGTGCTAGAGGCTACGAGCCCGCTATTTTGGCCCATTGCACGATTTCGAGCCAGTTCGTAGCTGTTCATATTGTGACCATTTTTGCCAACACTGTTTCGCGTTCAGGGCAGCCCAGAGTACAATTCGAGGTCCATGACAACACTCGCGCAAACCGACGACGCCATCGTCGGCCGCATCGAGGCGGCCGGCGAACGCATCAAACGTGTCCAGAAAGCTGCCTCGGCAGTGATCTTCGGCCAGGAGCAGGTGATCGAGCGCACGCTCGTCACCATCCTCTCGGGCGGCCATGCGCTGCTGATCGGCGTGCCCGGCCTCGCCAAGACGCTGCTGGTCGAGACGCTGGGCAACGTGCTGGGGCTCGATGCCAAGCGCATCCAGTTCACGCCGGACCTGATGCCCTCCGACATCATCGGCTCGGAGGTGCTGGAGGACAGCACGGCAGCGGCCGGCGCAGCTTCCGCTTCGTCAAGGGCCCGATCTTCGCCCAGCTGCTGATGGCCGACGAGATCAACCGCGCCAGCCCCAAGACGCAGTCGGCGCTGCTGCAGGCCATGCAGGAGCACCACGTGACGGTCGCCGGCCAGCGCCACGACGTGCCCGCGCCCTTCCACGTGCTCGCGACGCAGAACCCGCTCGAGCAGGAAGGCACCTATCCGCTGCCCGAAGCCCAGCTCGACCGCTTCCTGCTGCAGATCGACGTCAGCTATCCCGACCAGGGCGCCGAGCGGCGCATGCTGTTCGCCACCACCGGCACCGACGAGCGCCGCGTCGAGCAGATCCTCACCGGGCCGGAGCTGATGGCATCCAGCGGCTGGTGCGCCAGCTGCCCGTGCCCGACAAGGTGGTCGAGGCGATCCTCAAGCTCGCCCGCTCGGCGCGGCCGGGACGGGCGCCGGCGCCGAGACCGATCGCGCTGATCGCCTGGGGCCCCGGGCCCGCGCGCCAGCCAGGCTCTGATGCTCGGCCGTGCGCGCCAAGGCGCTGATCGACGGCCGGCTGGCGCCGTCGGTCGACGACGTCATCGCGCTCGCCGAGCCGGTGCTCAAGCATCGCATGGCGCTCACGCTTCGCGGCGCGGGCGGAGGGCGAGTCGGCAACCGGCGTGATCAATCGCTCTGGCAGCAGCTCTGGAGTAACGCGGGGTGGCGGCAGCGCAAGGCTCCCCGACAACATCGGCCGCAGGACCGGCAAGCAGCGTCTTCAGGCTCGAAGGCGAGGCGCACGCGTTGGCCGACCGGCTGCCCGAGCTGGTCCTCGACGCGCTGCACGTCGCCAACACCGTCGCGCACGGCATCCACGGCCGCCGCCGCGCCGGCACGGGCGAGACCTTCTGGCAATTCCGCCAGTTCCAGGCGAGCGACCCGGCCACCGTCATCGACTGGCGCCGCTCGGCCAGCTCCGACCACCTCTACGTGCGCGAGCGCGAATGGGAGGCGGCGCATACCTTCTGGCTGTGGCCCGACATCTCGCCATCCATGGCTGTTCAGGAGCCATCTGGCGCCCATCTGCCAAGCGCGACCGCGCGCTGGTGCTGACGCTGGCCGTCGCCGAGCTGCTGGTGCGCGCCGGCGAGCGCATCGCGCTCGTGGGGCTCACGCCGCCGATGGCGAGCCGCAAGGCCGCCTCGCGCATCGCCGAGACGCTGGCCGCGCACGAGGGCGACGCGCGCGGTGCAGAAGAGCCTGCCGCCGCCGGCGCGGCTTAGCCGCTTCTCCAGCGCGCTGCTGTTCGGCGACTTCCTCGATCCGCCGGAGGCGATTGCCGCGCGCATCAACGAGATGGCCGAGAGCGGCGTCACCGGGCACCTCGATGCAGATCCTCGATCCCGCCGAAGAGACGCTGGCCTACGAAGGCCGCATGGAGTTCCGCTCGCCCGGAAGGCAGCGAGCGCTGGATCGCCGACCGCGTCGAGACCCTGCGCCCCGAGTACCAGAAGAAGCTCGCCGCGCACCGCGCGCGAGATCGAGGAGGCGGCGCGCCGCATCGGCTGGTCGTTCCTGGTGCATCACACCGACCGGCCGGCGGCCGAGCCGCTGCTCGACGCTTGATCATGCGGCTGCAGGGCATGGCCGGCGACTACCGCTGGAAGTCGCAGACGCTGCAGTCGCGCGCGGGAGGCGCGCCATGACGCTCGGGCCCATCGCCTTCCTGAGCCCCTGGCTGCTCGCCGGTCTGCTGGCGCCTGCCGGTGATCTGGTGGCTGCTGCGCACCATTCCGCCGCGGCCGCGGCGCGCATCGAGTTTCCGCCGACCCGCATCCTCGTCGGCATCGAGAACCGCGAGAAGACGCCGGCGCAAACGCCCTGGTGGCTGACGCTGATCCGCATGCGCGGCAGCCGCGCTCGTGATCCTGGCGCTGGCCGAGCCGGTGCTCAATCCCAACAGCGAGAAGGCGCTCTCGGGCTCCGGCCCGGTCGTGCTGGTGGTCGACAACGGCTGGGCCGCGGCGGCGCAGTGGGGCGCGCGCACCTTCATGATCGAGCGCCTGATCGCCGAGGCCGAGGGCCAGAGCCGCCCGCTGCTGATCGCGCCGACCGCCAATGCGGCCGAAGGCCGCTCAGCCTCAAGGTCGAGGCGCCGGCCGCGGCCCGCTCGACGGCGGCCGCCGTGCAGCCGCAGCCCTTCTGCGCCCGACCGCGTGGCGGCGGCGCAGGCCATCGCTACGCGCGCTCGCCGGCGCCAGCCAACCCGGTCGTGGTCTGGCTCGCCGACGGCATCGACCACGACGGCACGGCGCGCGAGTTTGCCGACAAGCTCGCCGGCCTCGCCGGCGGCAGGCTGTCCGTGGTCGACACGCGTCCCGGTCAGGAGGCGCTCGGCGCCGTCGCCGGCGTGGCGACGGGCGGCCGCCTCGATGCGCAGGTGCTGCGGCCCGAGGGCAGGCCCGCGCGCGGGCACGCTGCATGCCATGTCCGCGCGCGGCCAGCGCCTGGGCGAGGCGCCGTTCACGCTCGGGCGCCGGCGACACGCGCGCGCTTGCCACCTTCGACATGCCGCTCGAGCTGCAGGAACCAGGTGACGCGCGTCGAGATCGCGGGCGAGCGCTCGGCGGGCGCCGTGCATCTGCTCGACGCCCGCTCGCAATGGCATCGCGTCGGCCTGGTGTCAGGCGCCTCGCGCGAGCAGGCGCAGCCGCTGCTGGCGCCGCTCTACTACATCGAGCGCGCGCTGCTGCCGTTCTCGGAGATCGCCAAGAGCGACGATTCCAATCTCTCCGACCGTCATCGACAGCCTCATCAAGCGCAACGTGTCGGCGATGATGCTGGCCGACATCGGCACCCTGCCGCACGACATCAAGGAGCGCGTCGAGCAGTGGGTGAAGAAGGGCGGCGTTCTCGTGCGCTTCGCCGGCCCGCGGCTGGAGAAGGGCGGCGACGACCTGCTGCCGGTGCCGCTGCGGCTCGGCGGGCGGACGCTGGGCGGCGCCCTGTCCTGGGCAACGCCGCAGCCGCTGGCGCCCTTCGGCGACGACAGCCTGTTCGCCGGACTGGCCGCCGCCGGCCGAGGTGCTGATCAACAAGCAGGTGCTGGCCGATCCGGCCGGGCTCGGACCCGAGGTGAAGGTGTGGGCGCGCCTGAAGGACGGCACGCCGCTCGTCACCGTCCGCCAAGCGCGGCGACGGCCAGGTGATCTTCTTCCACGTCACCGCCAACTCCGACTGGTCGAACCTGCCGCTGTCGGGCCTGTTCGTGGAGATGCTGCGCCGCATCGCCAGCCTCGGCGGCACGGGCGGCGCCGGCGAGACGCTGGTCGGCGACGGCAAGGGCGCGCACGTCGGACGCACCGGCCGCCGCCGAGGTTCTGGCGCCGCTGCAGGTGCTCGACGGCTTCGGCCTGCTCAAGAACCCGCCGCCGACGACGCAGGCCATCGCCGCCGCCAAGATCGCCGATGCCAAGCCCAGCGCCGAGAACCCGCCCGGCTACTACGGGCCGGCCGGCGCGCCGCGCTCGCTCAACCTGATGACGCCCAAGAGCCTGCTCAAGCCGCTGCCGGCGATGCCGACGGGCGTCGAGCGCCGCGTCTACGAGGGCGACACGGCCCAGCCGATCAAGCCGCAGCTCCTCACGATCGCGCTGGCGCTGCTGTTTGCCGACATCGTCGCCGTGCTGCTGCTGCAGGCCGGCGGGCTCGTGTTCCGGCCGCGCGTGCCGCGCGCGCCGGCACTGCCGCGCTTGCCGCGTTCGCCATTGCCACGGCGCCGTGCTCGCCTGCCGCCGAGCCCGGCCGGCGCGCAGGCGACGGCCGCCGCGCACCGCGCAGCCGCACGGACGACGGCGCACCATCCAGGCGACCGCCAAGGTCACCTTCGGCTACGTGCTCTCCGGCGATGGCGCCACCGGACGAGGCGAGCCGGCAGGGCCTCGTCGGGCTCGGCAAGTTCCTGATCGAGCGCACGGCCGTGGAGCCGGGCGAGCCGTTCGCCGTCAACATCCTCACCGACGAGATCGCCTTCTTCCCGATGCTGTACTGGCCGGTGCTGGCCAACGCGCGGCCGCTGCCCGAGGCGACGCTCACCAAGATCGACGCCTACATGAAGCAGGGCGGCATGATCATCTTCGACACCAAGGATTACGGCCAGGGCATGCCCACCGGCTGCTCACTTGCGCGGCGACGGCGGCACGCCGCTGCAGCGCCTGCTGGGCAACCTCGACATCCCGCGGCTGGAGCCCGTCCCGGAGCACCACGTGCTGACCAAGTCGTTCTTACCTGCTGCGCTCCTTCCCCGGCCGTTGGGACGGCGGGCAGCTCTGGGTGGAGGCCGAGGCGCCCGCGCGACAGCGATCAGGGCCGGCAGGCCCGCCGCGTCGACGGGGTGAGCTCGATCCTGATCACGTCCAACGATTTCGCCGCCGCCTGGGCGCGCGACGATCGCAACCAGCCGCTCTATCCGGTGGTGCCCGGCGGCGAGCGCCAGCGCGAGATGGCGCTTCCGCACCGGCGTCAACATCGTCATGTACGCGCTGACCGGCAACTACAAGGCCGACCAGGTGCACGTGCCGGCCCTGCTCGAAAGGCTGGGGCAATGAGTGGCGTCATGCCTCGCGTAGGCGAGCATCCACAGCCAGCACGAGGAGGTTGCGTGGGTCCCCGCCTCTCCCGCGGGGAGGTGACGCTGGTCAGAGGCAGCAGCATGAGCAGCTGGTCGATCGATTTCTCGCCGATGGTGCCGGCGCCGCTGTTCTGGGCGGGCGCGGTGCTGGCGGTCGTGCTGGTGGTGCTGCTGCTGTTCCGCCGCAGCCGCGGCGCGCTGCTGCGAGCCCTGTCGCTGGCCGCGCTGCTGCTCGCGCTCTCCAACCCGACGCTGCGGCAGGAGGAGCGCGAGAGCCTCGCCAACATCGCCATCGTCGTCGTCGACGAGAGCCTCAGCCAGATCGATCGCCGGCCGGCCCGAGCAGACCGCGGCGATCCGGCGCGAGCTGGAAGCCAAGCTCGCGGCGCTCTGCGGCAACCTGCAGGTGCGCTGGGTCACCTCGTCACGGCCCACCGGCGAGACGGCGTCCGGCACCAACCTGTTCGCCGACCTCAACAGCGCGCTCGCCAACACCCCGCCCGACCGGCTGGCCGGCGTCATCATGATCACCGACGGCCAGGTGCACGACGTGCCCAAGTCGGCGCAGACGCTGGGCTTCGATGCGCCCGTGCACGCGCTGCTCGACCGGCCAGCCCGACGAGTTCGACCGCCGCATCGAGGTGCTCAAGGCACCGCGCTACGGCATCGTCGGCTCCACGCGCGACATCGAGGCGCGCGTGGTCGGAGACCGGTCGCCGCGGCCGCGCCGGCGAGCGCGTCACGCTCAAGATCCGGCGCGAGGGCCGGCCCGACGAGACGCGCACGACGCAGATCGGCCGCACCGTGCCGATCCAGATGCACTTCCCGCACGCCGGGCAGAACATCGTCGAGATCGAGCTCGAGACGGCGCCGGGCGAGCTGACGCCCGCCAACAACCGCGTGGTGGTGGTGGCCGAGGGCGTGCGCGAGAACCTGCGCGTGCTGCTGGTCTCCGGCGAGCCGCACGCCGGCGAGCGCGTGTGGCGCAACCTGCTGCAAGTCGGACGCCGCCGTCGACCTCGTGCATTTCACCATTCTGCGCCCGCCGCAGAAGCAGGACGGCACGCCGATCCACCAGCTCTCGCTCATCGCCTTCCCGACGCGCGAGCTGTTCTCCGGAGAAGATCAAGGACTTCGACCTCATCATCTTCGACCGCTACCAGCACCGCGACATCCTGCAGCTGCTCTACTACGAGAACATCGCCCGCTACGTGGAGCAGGGCGGCGCGTCTGCTGGTCGCCGCCGGCGACGACTATGCCGGCGCCATGAGCCTGTCGCGCACGCCGCTGTCGGTGGTGCTGCCGGCAACGCCGACCGGGCGCGTGCTCGAGCGGCCCTTCAAGGCGCAGGCTCTCACTCGACGGCGTCAAGCACCCGGTGACGCGCGGGCTGCCGGGCGCGGAGAGCAGCGAGCCCGGCAAGGAGCCGACCTGGGGCCGCTGGTTCCGCCAGGTCGACGTCTCGCCAGCCGCGGCCGCACCGTCATGAGCGGCGCGGAGGACCGCCCGCTGCTGGTCCTCGACCGCAAGGGCACCGGGCGGCGTGGCGCTGCTGCTCTCCGATCACGCCTGGCTGTGGGCGCGCGGCTACGATGGCGGCGGCCCGCACACCGACCTGCTGCGCCGCCTCGCCCACTGGCTCATGAAGGAGCCGGACCTCGAGGAGGAGCGCCTGATCGGCGTCTGCCAAGGGCTTCAAGCTCACCGTCGAGCGCCGCTCGATGGAGGACGGCGTGCCGCCCGTGCAGGTCTCGGCGCCCGGCGGCGAGAGCTCCGAGGTGACGCTGGAGAAGGCCGGCCCCGGCCTGTGGCGCTCCACCGTCGACGTCAAGGTGCCCGGGCCTCTACAAGCTGCAGACGCAAGCGCCGACCGGCACGCTGCATGCCGTCGCCAACGCCGGCATCGAGGACGCCCGCGAGATGAGCGAGGTGACGGCGACCGACGAGAAGCTCAAGCCCCTGGTCGAGGCTACCGGCGGCGGCACGTTCTGGACGCGCGGCGGCGGCTTGCTCGTCGAGCGTCGGCTCCTCGGGCGTCGACCTGCCGCGCATCTCCATGCTGGCCAACGCCCGCGTGCTGGCCGGCTCCGAACTGGCTGGGCCTCAAGGACCGCGAGGCCTTCGTCACCCGCGGCGTCAAGCTGATCCCGATGTTCACCGGCTTCCTGGCGCTGGCCGCGCTGCTGGCCCTGCTGGCGCTGACCTGGTGGCGCGAGGGGCGGTGACGCGAAGCGCGTAGGCCGGGTCAAGCATCAGCGATGACCCGACGCAAAGCCGAGCGCCAGAAAGCCTGCTCCTGGCGGGCGGCTTCACGCAAATTCCAGGTCGTCCGCCTGCGAGAACGGGTCGATCCTCAGCCGCAAGGATTTGACGGCCCGGAACCGGCACCTTCTTCTTCTTGTCCGCCAGCATCCTGACGAGGCCGGCGTCCTCGAGCTTGCCGAGGGTGCGGGTGAGGTGGAGGAAGCGCAGCCGGTCCACTTGGCAAGTTCCGCGATCGACTTCGGCTTTCTGTCGCGAATGATGGCCATGAGCTTGCGATTTTCCGGCGTGAGCAGGCGCATGAGGACGGCCACCGAGTCAAAGCTGGGAGCAGCTGCATCCTTAGGCGGCGCCTTCTCGCCACGGGCGACAGCACGCATCTCGCCTTCGAGGTCGCGCAGACTTTTGGATTTTGGGTCGGGTCATGATTGATCCCCTTTCGTCGGAGGCTTGCGAGACATCCAAGACCTCTTCCGAGATGCCACGTTCTGAGAGCACGCGATGGACCTCGGCGAAGAAATCTGCAAGCAGCTTGTCTGCGCTTTCGAAAGCGATAAGGGCGGCCTCTGTCGCCTTGTGCGCGGTGCCGGTGATCCGCGGCTTCCGGTTCGGCCCTTGCGGCGCACCCGGTGGCCGGCGGGTCGTGCGCATTGTCGAACCCCAGCAGGCGATCACCGTGGGGATCATCACAGCGTGAAGGGAGTATTGCAGCCCATGCGGTCGATTGGCGTGGCCGGCACCCGCCTGATCGTGAACCTGAGACAATAGTCCTGATCGAGCCAGTGCGTGCGCCCATCGAACGCCAGGAGCAACTCCAGCGCGCGTGATCGATAGGCGGCTCCTTCATACCATATCCTCCTGGGGATACGTATATCGGATCCGAGCCGGCGGGGTCAAGCCAGTTCGGCCTTCTTTGGGGTCGGCGCGCAACCCGCAGTCACTTCGGGAACGGCCGCAGCACCGCGCTGGCCGAGGCGGTGGCGAGGAGCGTGCCGTCCGGCAGGCGCAGGCTGCCGGCCAAGTGCGCCGTGGAGCCGCCCATGCGCAGCACCTCGCCGCGGCCGATGACGCGCGACAGGGGCGTCGGCCGCAGGAAGCTCACCGAGATCTGCAAGGTCGGCACCAATATCGCGAAGCGCTGCGAGATGCTGGCGGTGACGCCCATGGCGTCGTCCAGCATGGCGCACACGAAGCCGCCCTGCACCATGCCGGCTGGATTGGCGAACTCGGGGCGCGGCGTGAACGCCACCTCCGCCCAGCCCTCGTCGACGCAAAAGTCGATCAGCTCGAAGCCCAGATGCCGCGCACTGGGCGGATGCCGCGCGGGATCGCGCAGCAGCGCCCGGATCTGCTCGTCGGTGAACTCCATGTCCACGGCCTCCTTGGGGCGGATCGCCAACATCCGAGCGGCCCGCCAACCAGACCGTCAAGGAAATCCGCGGCCCGGCGCGTGCCCCGCGCAGTCCGTCCAGGGTCCCTTTGTGGACAGCGCCAAGCCGCGTCGCTAGAAGATGCGTCGAGCCAATTCGTCGACGGTCGTGTCGGGCAGCCCGGGCACGCGAGGCAAAGCCTCGCGAGCAGCGTCAATCAGGTCCGCACGGCGTTCCTGGACTTCTTCGCCAAGAACGGCCACGCGGTGGTGGCGTCCTCGCCGCTGGTGCCGCGCAACGATCCCGACGCTGATGTTCACCAACGCCGGCATGGTGCAGTTCAAGAACGTCTTCACCGGCCAGGAGACGCGCCCCTACTGCGCGCGCCGCGACCGCGCAGAAATGCGTGCGCGCCGGCGGCAAGCACAACGACCTCGACAACGTCGGCTACACCGACCGGCACCACACCTTCTTCGAGATGCTGGGCAACTTCTCCTTCGGCGACTACTTCAAGGAGACGGCGATCCCGCTGGCGTGGGAGCTGGTGACCAAGGACTTCGCGCCTCGATCCAAGCGCCTGCTCGTCACCGTCTACCACGACGACGAGGACGCCTACCGCATCTGGAAGAAGGTCACGGGCTTCTCGGCGACGACAAGATCATCCGCATCGCCACCTCGCGACAACTTCTGGTCGGCGGGCGACACGGGGCCGTGCGGGCCCTGCTCGGAGATCTTCTTCGACCAGGGCGACAAGGTCGCCGGCGGCCCGCCGGGCAGCGCAGACGCCGACGGCGACCGCTTCCTCGAGTTCTGGAACCTCGTCTTCATGCAGTACGAGCAGCGTGGACCGGGCGATCGCGTCGACCTGCCCAAGCCGTCGATCGACACCGGCATGGGCCTCGAGCGCATCGACGGCCATCCTGCAGGGCGTGCACGTCAGTCTACGACATCGACCTCTTCAAGGCGCTGATCGCCGCCTCGGAGGCGGCGACGGGCGTAGCCGGCCAAGGGCGAGCACAAGGCCTCGCACCGGGTGATCGCCGATCATCTGCGCGCCACCAGCTTCCTGATCGCCGAGGGCGTGCTGCCCATCCAACGACGGCGCGCGGCTATGTGCTGCGCCGCATCATGCGCCGCGCCATGCGGCACGCGCATCTGCTCGGCGCCAAGGAGCCGCTGATGTACCGGCTGGTGCCGGCGCTGGTGCAGCAGATGGGCGAGACCTATCCACGAGCTGGTGCGCGCGCAGCCGCTGATCACCGAGACGCTGAAGCTGGAGGAGACGCGCTTCCGCAAGACGCTCGGAGAAGGGCCTGGGGCTGCTCGGCGAGGCGAGCGGCTCGCTCAGGAAGGGCGACGTGCTCGCCGGCGACGACCGCCTTCAAGCTCTACGACACCTTCGGCTTCCCGCTCGACCTGACGCAGGACGCGCTCAAGCGCCGCGGCATCAGCGTCGACACTGCGGCCTTCGACGCGGCGATGCAGAAGCAGAAGGAAGAGGCGCGCAAGGCCTGGAAGGGCTCGGGCGAGGCGGCGACCGAGAGCGTCTGGTTCGAGATCAAGGAGCGCATCGGCGCCACCGATTTCCTGGGCTACGACACCGAGAGCCGCCGAGGGCGAGATCCGCGCCGATCCTGAGGGACGGCAAGGAGGCCGGCGGCCTGAAGGCTGGCGAGGAGGCGGCGCTGGTGCTCAACCAGACGCCGTTCTATGGCGAGTCCGGCGGCCAGGTCGGCGACCAGGGCGTGATCAAGCGGGCCGAAGGGCGCGCTGTTCCGCGTCACCGACACGCAGAAGAAGCTGGGCGACCTGTTCGTGCATCTCGGCACGCGTCGAGAAGGGCGCCTTCAAGCCGGGCGATGCGGTCGAGCTGGTCGTCGATCACGCGCGCCGCGCCGCCACGCGCGCCAACCACTCGGCCACCCACCTTCTGCACGAGGCGCTGCGCCAGGTGCTCGGCAACCACGTGGCGCAGAAGGGCTCGCTGGTCGAGCCGGAGCGTCTGCGCTTCGACTTCTCGCACACCAAGCCGATGACGCCGGAGGAGGTCGCGGCCGTCGAGGCCATGGCCAACGCCTTCGTGCTGCAGAACTGCGCCCGTGCGAAACGCGGCTGATGGCGCTCGAGGACGCCATGGAGACGGGCGCCATGGCGCTGTTCGGCGAGAAATACGGCGAGGAGGTGCGCGTCGTCTCGATGGGCGTGCAGACCCTGCGGGTCTGACACCGGGCAACGCACAAGGCCAACAAGGCCTGGTCGGTGGAGCTGTGCGGCGGCACGCACGTGACGCGCACCGGCGACATCGGCCTCGTCAAGGTCACCGCCGAGACCGCGAGCGCTGCCGGCGTGCGCCGCATCGAGGCGCTGACCGCGCAAGGCGCGCGCGCGCTACCTGGCGCAGCAGGATGCGCGCGTGCGCGAGCTGGCGGCGCACGCTGCGCACCAAGCCCGACGGACGTCGTCGAGCGCGTCAAGGCCCTGCTCGAGGAGCGCAAGCAGCTGGAGCGCGACCTCGCCAACGCCAAGCGCCAGCTGGCGCTCGGCGGCGGAGCAGCCCGGCAACGGCGCGGGCGCCAATGGCGCGAGCGCGGCCGTGCGCACGGTCGGCGACGTCAAGCTGATGGCGCGCGCGGTGCAGGGCCTGAACCCCAGGGACCTGCGCGGGCTGGTCGACGACGGCAAGAAGCAGGTGGGCTCCGGCATCGTCGCCATCGTCGGCGTCACCGAGGACGGCAAGGCCGGCCTGGCGGTCGGCGTCACCGACGGACCTCACGGGCACATACAGCGCCGTCGACCTCGTCAAGGTCGGTGCCGCGGCGCTGGGCGGCAAGGGCGGCGGCGGCCGCCCCGACATGGCCCAGGCCGGCGGCCCCGACGGCTCAAGGCCCAGGCCGCGCTCGAGGCCATCGAGGCGCAGCTGGCAGGCTGATGAGGCCGGTCAATCCGCGGCGCAGGCGCGAAGGATGACCAACACAAGTCGCGATCTCCACGGCGTTGGGTCGATCGCTTTCCGCTCAACCTACGCGCTCGCGTCTTCAGGCATACGAGATGAACTCCAGCAGCGAGCCGTCGGGATCGCGGAAGTAGACGCTCGTGCCCTTCCCGCGCGCGGCGTGCCGCTCGACCGGACCCAGCTCGATCGCTACTCCGTGCGCCTGCGAGATGCGCCTTGCGCCGCATCGATCGGCCCCGGCCATTCGAAGCACAAGTCGCTGTTGCCGGGTTGAACCGGCAGCCGCGCCACCGGACGTCGGATCGAGGCCGGGCCCGTGGCAGTTGAGTTGCATGTCGCCGAACCGATAGACCCAGCCCTGGCCCCGGCGGATCACCTCCGCGCCCATCACGTCGCGGTAGAACGCATTGGACCGCTCCCAGTCCGAGACGTGGATCACGCAGTGGTCGAATTTCAGCTTGGGCATTTGTCCTACTCCGAGGTCAGACCCCTGACATAAGCGGTTTCCATTTACCACAACGTCGAAGTCAGGGGGTCACGACTCCGTTACCGACCGCGTTGCATCAGCCGGGTTCCGGTCCGCTGGCGCAGGTAGACCGCTCTGTTTCTCCCGGAACAGCGCGCCCTCCAAGCTGGCTCATAAGGCCACTACCGCCCGCCACGAACGCCGGCTAACCGGGTGCGATCAAGCTGGGTTCAGGCGGCCGGCGGTAGACCAGGATCACTGCGTTATTAGGAGTATGCGTCGTGCCAGCCTGGACCGTGAAAGACGGCAACGGGCGCTGCATGCCGAGTTCCTAGGCGCCTCCCCTCGAGGTCGGCCGCCGCATCGTGCCCACGCGCTACGACGCCTTCCGCCTGCAGGTCGCCCCCTCCTACCGCGCCATGTTCGACCGCGCCGTCGCCCAGGTGCTGGAGCGCGAGGGCTGGCAGATCGTGCGCGTAAAGTCCCCCGCCCGCCCCGGCGCGCACGCGACCCATTGTCTGCGCCCACGCCGCGTGAAACCTCATCAGCTGCCGCTGCAGAGAAACGAGCGACAGGACACCTGCCGGACGTCGATCCGGGGCCGGGATACCTTGATAGGGACGCGCTTCGCTGAATCTATCACCCACCCGCCGCCAGTTGCGCCCTTGCGGCGCGCGCGCGTTTTGCTCCCGACGCCGGAACGCGCGAGGTTCGCCGCTGAGGGCGGGGCAGTGGCAACCGCATCCGACCGGTCAAGAGGCGGCTGCCACCGCCCCCGCTGCAGAGTTTTTGGCCTAAGCGTCGCGTTTCAGCTCACTGGGCACCGGGAGTTTCACCCTAGGCCGCGACGGGGAGCCCTGTTGCCGCGGTTTGCGTAACCGCGACCCAGCTGCAGCCCCGCTCTCACTTCTTGGACGCCTCCATGGAGCAACCCTCGGTGAGCGGAGCGGCACGATCATACGCCCGGCGCCGCGAGGGCGGGGATTGGGCCGATCTTGGTGAAAACGTCATCCCGGCGCCGCTCGCAAGCGAAGCGCGCGAACGGGACCAGGCCGGGACCCAGTCCACCTGTCCGAGATGCCGCCGGCTGCGGCTTCACCGGCATCCAGCAGCTTCTAGGCCCCGGTTTTACAGGGGTCAGTTTCCCCCTCCCCTCTCGAGGGGGGAGGAAGACGCGCCACGAGTTAGCGCCGCCTTCTGGCGCAGGCAGAAGCCGCATAGCAGATCGCTGAGGCGCTAACTCGTTCGGCGCGTCTAGGTGGGGTGTCTCTCTGCGCGCGCGACCTGGTCACCCCCACCCGATGCGTCCAGCGGCTTAGACCGGCGGTCGAGTGCGCTGCACTGATCGGCGATGGCCGGTCTCCAAACCGCGGACGCACCGCCCCTCCCCCTCTTTGTGTCGAGCGCGCTTTCGCCACAGGGGGGAGGTGAGCCGTTGGCGCATCTGTCGATCCGCAACCTCAGCTTGTCAGAACAGAGGCGAGATAGGGTCCGTTCAAGTACCAATGCGCCATGTGCGGCTCACTCCACAGAGACCTCCCAGTCAAGTGGTTCGCTCAGGGCTGCGATCTGTCAGAATTCCCGGAAGAAGGCTTGAACAATATTAGCGTCGCAACAGACAAGGGCATTTTCGAATGAGCGGCACGCATTTGGCCGTGAAATTAAAGGGAACCCGTCCACGCTTCCCGTACGGCTCGTAATCGAGGCAACCGTGTTCCTAATCTGGCAGCTTCTCACGGCAAAAATACAACAAACTTATGGTGAGCCCTCGGGGACGCCGGCGCTCGTTCTGAATTGTGATTGCCGACACACCGAACTGCGTCGATCTCACGGTACTTCGTCGAAGAAGACATCCAGTGGAGTGCAGTCCCATTAAGTCCTTGATCGCCTCGGGAGAGAGTTGCGGGAAGAGCGTCATACAGCCCACGAAGACGCTTACTCCAGCCAGCACGGGAGCCGAGGTCAGGCCGAAGGGGAAGTCCTCCTCTTTGCACGACAATCGCGACACCTCTTGTTTCTGCCAGAGCCCGAAGTATGGGTGCGCTCGTTAGCAAGCAACGCAACCAAGAACAAAATCTGCTTTCATGAATCCGCGCAATTAGCTCGGCCTCAAGGTCTTTGAAGAGAACGACTGTTTGTCGATCGCGTGATGTTGCCCGATGGTCCTTAAGTGGTTGTGGCGGCCCATCGGCGTTTGCAATTGAAAGGCTGTTCAGGTCCACGTTCGTCATGCCAAAATCCCGAAATCTGCAGAAGTGTGAACTCAGAATCACGTCGTGACTGCTGGCAGTGCACGCACTAATGCGGAAAGGCTTGTGCTCACATTGCCCACCCTCATCGGTTGCCCTGCCCTCCACCCCATGCCCCACACCCGCACCCCATCCATCATCGGCGGCCTGCTTTGGTAGCGGGCGGCGTGGCGATCGCGTCCGCAGGGCTGCCCGTGGTGCTGCACGGGATGCCCACTCATGACGGAGGCGCAAGACGCCAGGCCTGGCCGAGCTGGTGTGCTCCCAACAGCTTCGCTCCGACGACGCAGAGACCAACGCGGTGGGCCTGCTGCACGAATGCGCGCGGGCTCGCTGATCGCAGCGGCGGGCGACGCCCACAAGCTGCCCGCCGGCGGCTACGCCGTCGACCGCGACCATTTCTCGGCCACCATCCGCACCGACGGCTCGAAGAGCCCGCTGATCATGGCATCGCCCGCGGTGGGGATCGCCATTTGCCGCCGGCCGACTGGGACAGCGTCATCATCGCCACCGGACCTCACTCGCCCGGAAGCGCTCGCCGCCGCCATCCAGCGCCTCACCGGCGAAACCGGCTCATAGCCTTCGACGCCATGGCGCCGATCGTGCATCTGGAGTCAGATCGCGGCCCACGGCACCACCTGGCGCCACGATCGCGCTACGACAAGGCGGGCCCGGCGGCACGGCCGACTGCATCAACTGCCCGATGACGAAGCCGGAGTACGAGGCCTTCCTCGACGCGCTGCTCATCGCCGAGAAACCTCGTTCAGGAGTGGGAGGCCGCCACGCCTACTTCGACGGCTGCCTGCCGCATCGGGTGATGGCCGTACGGCCGCAGACGCTGCGCTTCGGCCCCCATGGCTTCCGGTTGGCTCACCAGCCCGCACCGCCCAAGTGATGAGCGCCCCTACGCGGTC
>ERZ1370068.2156-contig-1318_pt1 | contig 32352 bp, 58 predicted proteins | sample MGYA00561227_ERZ1370068 | MGnify/ENA primary metagenome ERZ1370068 (study PRJEB38410, sample SAMEA6850437) | metagenome | study: Metagenomic assessment of the ecological functions of the soil: analysis of the soil microbiota associated with the...
ATTGTCTTCGTTCAGTTACGTATTGCTCCTCCGGCTACGTCCAAACCAGGCGGGAATTTCTAGCATTGCCCGTTGATTCCCAGTGCCTCATCCTCTCGGATTCCCGCAATCACAACTCAATGATAGAAGGCATCCGCCAGTCAGGTATGGAAAAAAAGATCTGGCGTCACAACGACACGAATGACCTTAGCCGCAATTATGCATCTGGGGTGAGAAAACTCTGACGGCTGTAGCGCAAGCGTCGAGAACCACGTAGCAAATTGGTGTCACCACAAAGTGCTTCGCGTATCCGCACCGTGCCACAGCCGCCATGACCGACGCTACGCTGCTTCCCTTCGATCTGCCAGCCGTCGAACGCAAGAAACTCACAGTCGATTTCGACGGCGGCAACCAGTCTTCAGATGCTGGCCTGCTTCTGCTGCGTGAGGCGGAGCGCAAGCTCGGAGTGTGCCAACGGATCGCAGAGGCGATGCCTGACCACCGCGATCCAGTCTCGGGTGCGGCACGAGATGTTCGAGACTCGTTACGGCCCGCTCTTTGGCCATTGCCTGTGGTTACAAGGATGGCAACGATCTCAACCGGCTCAGGCACGATCCGGTGATGAAGGTTGCCGTTGAGCCGGTGTCCCGAAAGCGGCGCATCCGCTCGCCTCACAATCGACGATCTCTCGTCTGGAGAACGCGCCGAGGAAAACGGAGGCGGCGCGGCTCACCGCCGCTCTTGTCGACCAGTTCTGCGCCAGCGTGAGACCAGGGCAAGCAGGAGATCCTCGATATCGATGACACGTTCTGCACCGCCCATGGCGGTCAGCAGCTGGCGTTCTGGAATGCCCATCACGACGAGCGCGGCTTTTCGCCGATGCACATCTATCACGTCGCGAGCGGCACACCGGTGGTGGCCATCTTGCGTCCCGCCAAGACGCCCAAGGGTAGCGAGGTGAGGACGGTGATGAAGCACGTCACCACGGCGTATCCGCAAGCACTGGCCGAAGACAAAACATGGTGTGGCGCGGCGACAGCCACTACGGCCGCCACGAGGCGATAGAATGGGCCGAAAACAACGGTGTTGACTACATTTTCGGCCTTGCCGGCAATAGCGCGCTCGAAGCCTTCGTCACCGAGACCGCCGATCATCTGCGTTTCCGCCACCTGTTGGTAAAGCAGGACAAGCTGCGCTGCCACGTGAGCTTCGAGTACCAGGCCAACAGTTGGTCGCGACCTCGCCGCGTCGTCGCCCGGCTCGAAGTCTCATTGCAGCCGGACCCCGAGCAGGAAGGCCTGTGCCAGGAGGTCGACGTCCGCTACGTCGTCACATCGCTCGCGGGCAGTGCCCAGCACCTATACGAGCGCGTCTATTGCGAGCGCGGGCAGATGGAGAACCTGATCAAGCTGCACAAAGCCCAGCTCGCCTCGGACCGCACCTCCTGTCACAGCGCCACTGCCAATCAGGTTCGCCTTGTGCTGCACACGGTTGCGTTCTGGCTGATGCATGCGGTGCGCTCGGCCATCCCGGACACCAACCCGCTCGCTAAGGCGGAGTTTGCGACGATCAGAGACAGGCTCCTCAAAATTGGCGCGCGCGTCATAGAGCACATCTCGCGCATCCGCATTCACCTGCCAACGAGCTGCCCGGAGCAGGCGCTATTCCAACGCATCGCCCTTGGTTTGATGTCGTCGGGGCCATAGCCGCGGGGCACTGTGCCCTCCCAAGCCGCCCAATGGCAGATCAACCACCAACGCGTTGCACGACGAGACCCTCATACCGATCCAACAGGACGGATCGCTTCGGTGCGCGCGCTCCGGCGCGTGCAAAATCCGTCACTGTCGTGCATAGATGCGGTTAGAGCGCCGTGCTCGTCGCAGCGGGACCACGGCGCCCCCAAACGCTGATCGTATTTGAAAGTGCTTTACTCGATGGACGGCGACACGGCGCCCATCGCGCGCATCTGCGGTCTGGCCGAGCGCTACGGTGCCATGACCTATTGTGACCAGGTGCACGCCGTCGGTATGTATGGACCGCGCGTGGCGCAAGGTGTGGCAGCACGCGACGGCGCCACATGCATCGCGTCGATATCATCGAGGGTACGCTCGCCAAAGCGTTTTGGTTGTCTCGGCGGCTGCATCACTGGGTCCTCCCAATCTCCGTCGATGCCGTGCGTTCATGCGCTCACGGCTTCATCTTCACCACGGCTTTGCCGCCGCCAGGTACATGTGCGGCGGCGACCGCGCCGGCGATCCGGCACCTCAAAGCGTCAGATCGGGCGCGATGACCTTCGAAGATCGCGCCGCTGGCGGTGAAGGTCAAGCTCCCGCTCAGCTGGCCTGCCAATAGTCCCGACCGCCACCCGCATTGTTCGGTGGTGATCGGCGATCCACCAGAAATGCCGGGCCGCCTCGGATCTCCCTACTCACTCGACACGGCATCTACAGCTCAGCCGATTAACTATCCGACGGGGTGCCCAGAGGGACGGAGCGGCTTCGCAGCGTTCCAACACCGTTCCATCCCGACAGCTTGATCGATCATCTGACGGAAGCTTTGCTGGACGTCTGGTGCGCGCTCGACCTCCCCTTGAGCGCCAAGCGCCTAACGCGAGTCGTGGTTGCAAACCAAGCGCCCGTCGAGATCGACGCGCAGCCGCAGCCTGAAGCACAAGCGGCCCAGTGACCCGTCAGCACCTGAGTGATCGCCGTCTGTCGGATCAGAGATGCCCGAAAAGGATCATGAAGTCCTTTCCTGTGTGGGCAAGGTGAACTGAAATACGGCGCCGCGAGGTTCATTCGCATCTGCCCACAGCCGGCCCCCATGGGCATCGATGATCGACCGGCAGATCGACAGCCCCATCCCCACTCCGCTGGACTTCGTGGTGTAGAAAGCCTCGAAAACGCGCTCGAGATGTTCCGGATCAATGCCCGGCCCGGAATCGCGCACGGACACGAGGACGCCACCGGTCTGGCGTTTGCTCGGTGCTGATCAACAACTCTCGTGCGCCCCGCCTCAACCGAGCTCATTGCTTCGACCGCGTTCAGGATCAAGTTCAGGACGACTTGTTGCAGTTGAACACGATCCCCTGGACGGGAAACAGCCCCTCCGCAAGGCGGGTCTGAACCGAGACTCCATTCTTGGTGATTGCGCTTCGCGCCAATACAATCACCTCGTTGATCGCCTCATTGAGATCAAAACGACCCTTTCGCGGAGGCGCTTTCTTGATCTGATCACGGATCCGGTCGATGATGTCTCCGGCTCGATCGGCATCGCCCACGACACAGCCGAGCGCTTCCCTGACTTCGCCCAGGTCCGGCGGGCTTCTGTCCAGAAAATTCAGGGCCGCACGAGCGTTGTTGCGCGCGCTGGCGATCGGTTGCGTGATTTCGTGAGCCAGCGAGGCGGTCAGTTCTCCCATCATGCGTCACGCGGTTCATGTGCGCGAGATCCGACTCCAGTCTGGCGCAGCCTCTCATGCTCCTCCTGCGCGCGCATGATTGCTGTCACATCGGTGCCGGTGCCGCGATAGCCACGGAATTCTCCGTTGGCGTCAAACACTGGCTTGCCGCTGGCCTTCACGTACATCGGAGAGCCGTTGCCGCCCACGGAGCAATATACGAAGTCACGGAACGGTTTACGTGAATCGAGAGTTGCCCGAACAAGCCGCCACTTCTCCGGTTCCGTTTCAAGGTCGAGAGCGTGATCCCAGCACGCCGTGCCGATCCGATCCGCCGGGTCTGAACCAAACGCATTCTCGGTCAGCAGCGTGAATTTGTAGTCCGGACCGATTTCCCAAAACCAATCGGAGGCGGTTTCGGCGTAGTCGCGGAACTTCGCTTCGCTCTCCCGCAATGCTTCCTCGGCGCGCTTGCGCTCCGTCAAATCGAGCACGAAAGCGACACCTCGATTCCCGCCTTCCTCGAAGAGTCGCGCACGCCAATCAGCACGGGAACACGGCTGCCGTCTTTCCGGAAGTACTCCTTCTCAAACGGCTGAAGCAATCCCGGTCGAGCTTCAGCTCTGCCAGCGGCGCGTTCATCGCGCTCACGCCATTCCGGCGGCGTCAGGTCGCGTCCAGCGTACGCGACCCGAGACGAGATCCTCACGGTCGTAGCCCACGCATGCGAAGAAACGCGTCATTGGCCTCGATGAATCCGGCCTTCGAGATCCCAGATGAAGATGCCGATGATGTTGGCGTCGACCAGGCGCCGAATCTTCGCTTCGCGTTCCGCGAGATCGCGGTTGGCGTGCGCAAGCGCCAGCGTGCGTTGCTTCTCGGCTTCGAACAGGCGCACGTTTTCGATCGCGATCACCGCCTGGTCGGCGAAGGTCTCGAGAAGCGCGATCTGTTTGTCGTGAGAACGGTCGGATCTCCATTCGCCGTACCAGAATTATTCCAATGGGCGTGCCCTCGCGCAGCAACGGCGTCGCAAGCGTGGTGCGGTGGCCCTCGTCGTTTTGCGTTACTGCTGCCCACCGGGTACTCGCTGTCCTCTGCGGCGAGATCATGGACATGAATCGTCCGACGATCGCATGCGGCTCGTCCGGTCACCGTGTCTCGGTTTACGGGAACGCCCTCGCAGGCATGGATAGTCGCCGGAATTTCCCCGTATGAAGCTGCCAGCCGAAGAAGGTTGTCCTCCAGGCGGAAGATCCTCCGCATTGTTCGCGTCGCACAGGCGTGCGGCATTTTCGGCCACCGCGTCGAGCACCGACTGAATCTCGCTCGGCGAGCTTGAGATGATGCGCAGCATCTCGGAGGTGGCAGTTTGTTGCTTCGTCGCCTCGACAAGGCGCTCACGCGCGTGGGCGATCTCCCGTCTGCATGCTTTGAGCTGCTGTTCGAGATCGACGCGGGTTTTGCGAGCTCGACCGACGCGCGCCTTCGCTCGCTTCCGCGCGGTGTGCCATCCGAAATGCCATCCAGCACCACTCGTCGAGGGTGGAGACAGTCCTGCAGTCAATCCCCAAGCGCTGGGCATGCGCTTCCTGGCGCGAAGTGGGCTGCGATCCAGCGGCGCCGCCGGGCAGTTCTCCTAACCCACACCGAGCGCGCGCCGGACATGTCCACGAGATCTCTGACTACTTTCGGGAGCCGCGCAACGTCAGAATGATTCCAATCCATCGGCATTTTCCTCCTCGTTGCGCGTTCGGCATCAGCCGTGCAGCTTGTTGCGATCTCCGCAATCTTGCGACCCCTGATGGCGGGCTCCCCAGGTCGCACGAGGCGCGAAGGTCCATCCGATGCCGTGACGATCCCACGAATGGATCAAGGTCTTCTCGGAGGGATTTGATCCGGCGTGGAGGCTTTTGCTATTTTTGCAGCGCGAATTTACGCCTATTCACTACCGGCGGGTCGGCCTCAATTGTCAATCGGGCAAGAGTTAACCAAATGCGCGCGCTCGGCCCAGCAGTGACACCTCCGCCATGAACCTCCGTCAGGAGGTCATTTCAGGGCATATCCTTGAGATTACCCTGATACCGGGAGGTCATTGCAGGGACATACCCTTGCGGAAAACCCGATGCCGGTTCGACAGCGCTCTCATGCGAGTAAGCCTCGTCGAGGAGCGGCGGCGCCGTGCGCGTGGCAGCGCGCTTAGCTAAAGCACCGTCGGAAACTAAACGGCACCGCTCGCCCAGGAGCGTGTCTCATCATGGACTAGCTGTGTGATGGGAGTTTCGGGGCAGTCTTCAGCTTCGCTCGACACCTTTGCGGGACATGCTGAACACGTTTTTTCCGTTGCCGAGGGCGCGGCACCTCTGCCGGGCGTAGAGGAGGTATCAAGCTCCTGGCAAAGATCAGCAACCAAATACGGCGTCGATCCAGTCGACAACAAGGCGCCACGCATCCTCACGTCCGGTGAGCTGAAAGATTTTCGCGAACCGCTGGATAAGCTCATCTTCAGCGCCCAGGAGGAGATCGATCAATTATACAAGGTGGTTCGGGAGGCGGGATATGCCGTCTTATTCTGTGACAGCTCGGGCGTCGCAGTCGAGCATCGCGGTGAAGATGCGCAGGCAAGCCGCTTTCGAGTATTGGGGAACTTGGCTCGGCGGCGTGTGGTCCGAGGAGGTGGAGGGCACGAACGGCATCGGCACGTGCATCGTCGAAGAGCGACCTGTCACTGTCCACAGAAGTCAGCACTTTAGATCGCGCCACATGAACTTGAGCTGCTCCGGCGCGCCGGTGTTCGGTGTCGATGGAAGGCTGATGGCAGTCTTGGACGTATCTGCCATCGATCCCGACCTCTCGGAACGAGCGCACGCGCTGACCGGCGCCCTTACAATAAGATCGGCGCGCGCCATAGAAGAGCGATTTTTTCGAGAGCAGTTCCGTCGAGAGTGGATCGTCGCGGTAGCGCCGCCCGAGGGCGGCGTTCAGGGCATGCTGTTGGCGATTGATGGCAACCAACGCATCGTTGGTGCAAACCGGGTCGCACGCACGTCCCTCTTGCTGGATGATCGCGGCCTGCGGGCCGGTGTCAGTTTGTGGACGATCTTCGAACGAGACCTCGACCTATTTCCGGCGCAGGGACCGATCCGATATCTCTACGCGATTGCTGCTCGCCGGCAGCAACGACAGCCGCCCCGCCCTTGTGACTCCACCCGATCAAACTATGGGTGCCTCGAGCAATCCAGCGAACGTCAATCTGCATACGCGCCCGCGCCTGGATTTGATCGACACTCTTCTGAAGCTGGCGCCAGCACCGCAAGCACACGGCGGACTGTCGGCCGGCGCGCTGCGTCGCGTACGGGAATACGTGGAAGTGCATCTGGGCGAAAGCATAGATCTGTCAATGCTGGCTGCAGTCGCCGGACTGTCGATGCATCATTTTGCGCGAGAATTTAAGCAGTCCGCTCGGTGTCACCCCGCACCACTATCTCATCGCAAAAGCGGATCGAACGAGCCCAGCAGATGTTGGCTCAGACGGATCTCTCGTTAGCGGAAATTGCGTACGCCGTCGGCTTTTCTGACCAAAGTCATTTAGCCCGTCATTTCCGTCGGGTTGCTCGGGACTACGCCTCGCGAGTTTCGGCGGTCGCAACGTTAGGACACAACGAGGATTTGCAGGGCCGGCGAGCAATGCCGCGCGCTCGCCAGGACCGCCTCATCGTGACGTATTAGCGGGTGCTGTCGCAATGGCAAAGGGTGGTTCCCTGCTGCCGAGATACTGTGTCGCGCCACCGCAGGACAGAGAACCTTGTCGATAACTGAAAGCCGTTGTCGGATGGCTATCGCCTTTGGCCCGCTGCCTACAGCCCTGATATTCGGTTAGAGAACGTCAAAAAGAGCGTCTACGGCGGGCGCGGCAGCAGCCCCGACAAACACTGGACAAACACCGCGCCGCAGCAGAGATCAAGCCGACTCATGAGTGCGGCATTCTCAAAGCGCACTCCGCCCCGTTGGATCGATGCACGATCTGGTTTCGGCGGCAGCGCGAGCGAACCTGCGCCTGAATGATACTAAGGTGTAGGCCGCTGACCCGTATCGATGACGCGACTCGACACCAGTCGAATGGCCGAATAGTTCGCCTTCGGCTACTTGGATAGGCCTAACCGTGACGCTCGCTCAATGTCTAAGCCAAGCGAATGCGACCGATCGACCGAGCAAATCGCATTTGGTCATTCGCTGCCGGCTGAATCCAGCCTTCCGTGTTATCTCGAGAGATTCGCCGATTTCCCTATTGGAACCGCAGGACGAGTACACGCTCGCCAAGCGTTGGTGCGAACATGGTGATCGCGATGCGCGCCCACAAGCTCGTGACGAGCCATTTGCGCCTCGTGGCGCAGCATCGCGTTCAGGCTACCGCGGCTACGGGCCTGCCGATCTGCGAGGTCATCTCGGAGGGGAACGTCGGCTTGATGCAGGCGATCGAAGCAGTTCGAGCCGGACAAGAGGGCTTCCGCCTCGCCACTTACGCCCATGTGGTGGATCAGAGCGGCGATCCAGGAATACATCCTGCGCTCGTGGATCGCTAGTGAAGATCGGCACAACCGCCAACCAGAAAAAGCTGTTCTTCAAGCTGCCGCAATGCCCAGAGCAAGATCGCGGCGATCGAGGACAAAGATCTGCGGCCCGAGCAGGTTAAGCTGATCGCCAAGCGCCTCGCGGTCACCGAGCAGGACGTGGTTTACATGAACCGTCGCCTTTGGGGCGACTTGTCGCTCAATGCGCACGATCCGGCAAGACGACGATTCCAGCGAATGGCAGAGTCGCTGGTCGACGAGACCACCGGATCAGGAGGACGCGGCTGGCGGAGAGCGAAGATCTGACAGCCGCCGCAAGGCGCTGGGCAAGGCGCGCTAACGGTGCTCGACAACCGCGAGCGACGCATCTTCGAGGCGCGGCGGCTGGCTGGACGATCCGGGTCACGCTCGGAGGATCTGGCCGCCGAGTTCGGCGTCTGCGCGAGCGCGTATGCGCCAGATCGAGGCGCGCGCCTTCGAGGAAGGTGCAGCTGGCGGTGATATCACAAATGCGGCTGGCGAAACCAAGCGACTGACCGTTCACTGAGGAGGTCAAACAGGAGGAGCCCGATCTCAATCGTCGTGCTTGGCGGATAACAGCGGCTGGGGGACGGAGTACTGCGTGATCGTCGTCTGTCGGGTGAAACCACCCGAAGAGAAATTGAGAACTTCTTTCCCGGTGGGCAAAGTGAACTGAAATACGGCGCCGCGAGGTTTGTTCGCATCTGCCCCATAGCCGGCCACCGTGGGCATCGATGATCGACCGGCAGATCGATAGTCCTCATCCCCACTCCGCTGGACTTGGTGGTGTAGAAGGTCTCGAACACGCGCTCGCGATGCTGCTGGAGCAATGCCCGGCCCAGTATCGCGCACGGCCACGAGGATGCCGTTTGCCTGGTCTTGTTCGGTGCTGATCAACAACTCTCGTTCCCCGTGCCGCAACCGAGCCCATTGCGTCGACCGCATTCAGGATCAAGTTCAGGACGACTTGCTGCAGTTGAACACGATCGCCCTGAACCGGAAGCCAATCGCTCCGCGAGGCGGGTTCTGGACCGGGACTCCATTCTTGGTGATGTGCGCCTTGCGCCAATACGATCACCTCTTTGACCGCCTGATTAAATTCAAAACGGTCCTTTCGTGGAGCGCGCTTTCTTGCATGTGATCGCGGATCCGGTCGATGATGTCTCCTGCGCGATCGGCATCGCCCACGACACTAGCCGAGGCGCTTCGCTGACCTCGCTAAACTCCGGCGGCTGCTTGTCCAAGAAATTGATGGCCGCACTGAGCGTTGTTGCGCGCGCTGGCGATCGGTTGCGTGATCTCGTGCGCCAGCGAGGCGGCCAGTTCTCCCATTATGCTCAGGCGGTTCATGTGCGCGAGATCGGATTCCAGTTGGCGCTAGCCTCTGCACGCTCCTCCTGCGCGCGCTTGCGTTCCGTGACATCTACCGCAGTGCCAACAAACGCAATCAGGTTTCCGTCGTCATCGAGAACCGGGTGACCGGAGGAGTTGATGTATTTGAGCGTTCCGTCAGGGAGCACAATCCTATAAGGCGGGTGATCATTTTCGTCACCGAAGCTATCTACTTTTTCGCGGAGCGTTCTTTCAAACCTCTCGTCTCACCGATGGCCCGATCGGCGGGGTGGACTCGTTGCCGAAGTCGTTTGCGGGTCGGCAAACTCTCCCGATCCAATCCGAATATGCGGAACATTTCCTCCGAACAGTAAAGCACCTTCTGGCTGCGGGTATCCCAGGCCCAGCTGCCCGTGCGGGTCAGCTTCTGCGCTTCCGCCAAGTACGCTTCGCTCCTCCACAGCTCTTCTTCAGCGCGCTTTTTCTGTGTCGTAGCCTCGCAGGCAGTCAAGACTACGGGGCGACCGCCTACATCAGCGCAGCTGCAGGCGGTTTCTCGGACCCACAGATCGAGACCGTCCTTGCGGACCATCGCGGGCCTCAGGTCAGCGTTTTGCCGAGTTGCTCAGACATGACGGCCCGTCTTGCGCGTTAGCGCAGCAGCTCGATCATCTTCAGGTGAAGGACCTTCAGTACGCTATCCCCGTGAGCTGACGTCGACGGTGTAGCCGCGAGCTGCTCGGCGCCGAAGGGATCAACCGATAGGACATTCCCGGCGGCGTCCACCATAAAGCGATGGTCGGAGTTGCTTCTCTGAATACGGCCCTCCAACTACTTCTCCTCGCTTTCACGGACCGCCTCTTCCGCACGCTTGCGCTCCGTCAAGTCGAGCACGAAAGCGACACCTTGATTCCCCGCCTTGTTCGAGCAGTCGCCGCGCTCGATCAGCACGGGAACACGCTGCACATCCTTGCCGGAAATATTCCGTTCTCGAACGGCTGTACGGTGCCGGTCGTCTTGCAGCTCTTCAACGGCCAGCGCGTGTGCGGTCGCGCCAGTCCGGAGCGACAGGTCCGTCCAAGCGAATGCGACCCGTGACGAGATCCTCTCGATCGTATCCCGCCATGCGGAGAAACGCGTCATTGGCCTCGAGCTAATCCGCCCTTCGAATGCGATCGTCCGCTCTTCGAACTTCCAGATGAGACCCCGATGGTGTTGGAGTCCACGCAGGCGCCGGACCTTCGCTTCGCGTTCTGCGAGATCGCGGTGGCAAACGGCCCAATGCTCTGGCGAAATCGCGGCTTGCAGGCGAGCAGCTTCAGCACCGCGATCCACAGCAGCGCAATGGCTGCCCGGGGGTTCGTTTGTTCTCGAGGTAGAGAGCACGCTATCAGTTGGCCCTTGTTGATCAAAGGTGCAGGCGAGCACTGACCGCGTCTGGTGCTTTGATGGACGTACGGATCTGAAGCAAACGAGGGCTGGAGCCCGTGGCATCGTCGAGGCTGACGCTCTCCCGGATGCAGCAGGACATAACTGGTTGCGGCGTGGCAGCCGGGAGCGTGGCTGCGACCACAGGTTCCATCGCGCAGGTGCACGACAACCGCGCGTCGTCATGAGTCTCGGCTTCCGCCGCGACCCGCGGCTTCGACCGCCATTGAGAAGAACGAGCAGGCCGCTACGGCCCGCCGCAATGCAAGCGCCGTGCGCCAGGAGTGTGTCGAGTCGCTTTTCTGCGGGACCATGTCACCCGACGCCGCTTGCGACACTTTGATCACGGTGGCCAGATCCAGATGTTGGACCGGCGCTTCGATCGTATTCGTCGGGCCGGGGAGTGAAGCTCACCCTCCGGAGCCGCGGATACATTCATCGAGTTGCCGCTACCTTGCCGTTCCGCCCCAGCGCAAATAGCAGTAACGAGCATTCCGTAGATACGCATGGGAAATGATCTCGAAGCCACGCGCCGCATAGAACTGCGCCGCCAATTCGCAGGCCAGTCCTTCGTGCTGGACGAAGCCGTGCTCGCCTGCGGCCGGACTCGAATGGCCTGCTCGTCAGAGACGTTCGGCGTCCAGCTCCCGGCCTTCCAGGCGCGCAATCTCGGCGCTGACGAGCGCCGCGCGGTCTGCGAAGTTCGCCGGGCACAACGCGGCCCACTGCTCGAGCTGGTGATGGTGAGCGGCCAAGGCCGTTTCGTGCTCGATCCGTTCCGTAGCAGGTGCTGCGTCGCACCGCGCGGCGCGCGCAGCGCGGCGTAAAATTCATACTCCGCCTGATCGAAGAATCCCGGCGTCATGAGAAGCGATCGTGCATGTTGCTGCTGCCGCAACGGCAGCAACGTAGTCGCCTGCGAAGAAACGCGCCTGCAGCTTGCGGACCCAGTACCAGCGGGCGGCGTTCGACAGGTCGCGGATCTTTCGCAAGGTGCTGCTCGAACCTGCCCTCGTCGAACTCGGTATCGTTGAACGAGCCGAACTCCTGGGTGAGGCCGCGCAAGGTGAGAACGAATCGGAGGAGTGCGGTCGCGACGTCGAGGACAAGACGGAACCGGAATTGGCGCGCGAAGTCGAGCCCGGCCTCGGCCTCGCGCTGCACGTCAGCGAGGGGGTCACCGATGAAGAGGCGGCTGAACAGCAGGAGGTTGTGGTTGTAACCTACCGCACGGTGAGGTCGCCGAGTCTGTTGCCCGCGTCGACTGCGCGCCGCACCAGACCGAGGCCCGGCGCGAACCGGCTGCGTCCAGGGAGAAACGCGGCTCGCGAACAGCATGCAGACGCGGGCCTCGAAGCGATGCAGCTCCGGCGCTCCACCAGGTCCAGGCCGAGCTTGCCGAAACTGAACCCGGCCGAGTAATTGCCGAAACGGGGCCCGAGGAGCATGCCGAGGCAAACGTAGGCGAGGCACGACCCGTCGGCTATAGCCATGCTCCAGGCTGAGGTTCGCCATCCGGCAGCTGACGAGGCAGAAGAGATTTTCATCCGTAAAGCCGGCTGGCTGGCACAACCGCGGTGAGGACGTCCATCGTGGCGCGCGCCTCGGGGTCCGTCATCAGGGGCAAATCGACGAGCTCCTCGATCGATCGACTCCCGACCTGCCGCCACAGGCGCTCGTATTCTCGCTGGACCTCCTCGTTCGTCGGGTGCGCTGACCACGGGATGCCGGCGTGGCGGAGATAGTCGAGGCATGCCTCGACGGCGGAGTCACTCCGTCCGAGCGTCGTGAAGAGGTCCACCCGCAGGCGGGTCATCGCCGGCGAGATCGATGAGGCTCGCCGGGCGCGGCCGACAGCAAGTTCGAATCGGTTCTCTGCCGCCGCGACGTCGCCCGTCAGGAACTCGCACCCGGCGCGGTGCAGTTCCAGCTCGAACGCGAGTCTGTGTCGCCGCTCGAACGTCATCCGGGGGCAACAGCGCGCGCACCGGCAGCCAGATACGTGAGCGCGGAGGCATAGGCGGTAGAAGCGATCGCCCGCTGGCCAGCCATCAGGTTCAGCTCGGCGAGCTGCTCTCGCTCCTCGGGCGAACCGATCAGAGCGGCGCCGCGGTTGAGCTGGCCGACGATCTCGAAGACATGCTCGGCGATCGCTTCCGGCGGTGTCTGCGCCGCGAGCAGCCGGCCGATCCGCAGATGCTCCGCGGCCCGCTCGCCCTCCGGGGATGAGCGTGTAAGCCGCCTCCTGGACGCGATCGTGGACGAACCGATAGTACGTCCGGCGTGCGCTCGACCAATTCCTGACGGACGGCCTGCCACAGAGCCGCGTGGACCTTCTCCTCCGAACGTCCCGAGGACGATCGACGAGCATCGCGGTCTCGGCGCTGTTTCCGAGGCAGGCGAGCTGCTGCAGCGCCTCGCTGCGTCTCGGCCGGCAGGCGGGTCAGCTTCCCGACCATGAGGTCCACCACGTTGTCGGTGTAACCCTTGGCGTGAATGCGCTCGAGATCCCAGGACCAGCGTGCCGCAGCATGATCGAACGACGAGCATGCCTTCGTCGGCGAGCGAAGAGACGAACTGGATCGGTGAAGAACGGATTGCCGGCCGTCTTCTCGTGCACCAGCTGCGCGAGCGGATCGGCGCGCTCCGGCTCGCAGCGAAGCGCATCCGCAACGAGCTGCCGCACGTCTTCGCACGCGAGCGGCGCAAGCGCGATCTCGTGCACGTTCGCTCCCGCGTTCCGGATCGCCTCGAGCTTGCGCGTCAGCGGATGCGCCGCCGTGACTTCGTTGTCCCGGTACGCGCCGATCAGCATCAGGTGCGGCACGCCGGGTGGAGTCAGCAGATCTTCGAGGAGATCGAGCGTCGCCGCGTCGAGCCATTGCAGGTCGTCGAGGAAGAGCGCCAGCGGATGCTCCCGCCGGGCGAACACGCCGATGAACCGCCGGAACACCACCTGGAAACGCCTTCGCGCGTCCTGCGGAGAGAGCTCAGGAACCGGCGGCTGGTCTCCGATGATGAGCTTGAGCTCCGGGACCAGGTCGATCATGAGCCGCCCATTCGGGCCCAGCGCCTCCGCCAGAGCGTCGCGCCAACCACTCAGCTCGGCGTCGCTCTTGCCGAGAAGATACCGAACGAGGCTCTGAAACGCCTGCGCCAGCGTCGCATACGGGATGTCGCGCTTGTATTGATCGAACTTCCCGGACGCGAACAGGCCGCGCGGCGGCACGAGCACCTTGTGCAGCTCGTTGACCACCGATGATTTGCCGATGCCGGAGTACCCCGATACCAGCACCAGCTCCGGCGTTCCGCCCGTCACCATCGCGGTCGAAGGCGCCGAGCAGCGTCTCGATCTTCGCGCGCGCGCCCGTAGAGCTTCTCGGAACGAGGAGCCGGTCGGGCATGTCGTGTTCGCCGAGCGGGAAGTCGTCGATCCGGCGCCGCGCCTCCCATGCGGCGAGGCAGCGCCGCAGGTCGTGCTCGACGCCGCCCGCGGTCTGATAGCGATCCTCGGCGTGTCTTGACGAGCAGTCTCATGATGATGGCCGAGACCGCGGCCGGGATATTCTCGAGCCGCTCGCTCGGCGGCACCGGCTTTCTGGCGATATGGCAGTGCACCCACTCCATGGGATCGGTCGCGGTGAACGGCAGGCGAGCCCGTGAGCATCTGATAGAGCGTGACGCCAAGCGCATAGAGATCGCTGCGGGCAGTCGATCGACCGATTCATCCGCCCGGTCTGTTCCGGCGCCATGTAGGCGAGCGTGCCGGCGATCGATCTCGGGAGGCTCGGCCGCCTGTCGCTCGCGCGGACAGGCGCGATGCGATGCCGAACCCGGTGAGCCACGCCTGGCCGGTCGCGCCGTTTACCAAGACGTTGGCAGGCTTGATGTCCTTGTGGACGAGGCCCCCTTGGTGGACCTTACCCAAGGCGGAGGCGATGCCGATGGCGAGCCGTAAGAAGCATTCCAGCTGCATGGGCGCGCCAAGTAACTGGTCAAGCGGCTCGCCGCCCGGATCCTCGAGCACCAGCATGGTCCGACCGCCTTCGCGCATGAGCTCCAGGGGCCGCACCGCCCATGCCCCGTCCAGCTCATCCTTCAATCCGTATTCGTGGGCGAGGCGGTCAAGGTTTGAGGGTGACGGGTGCTCCGCGGCAGGCAGAACGACCAGCACGGCGCTGTGGTTGCCGTCCTCGCCCACGCGCTGCCCTCGGCAGAAGACGCGCCCACCGTCCTCCGACAAAACCTGACAATTGCCATCGAGATAGACGCCGCTCAGCGAGCGCGCGGGGCTCCTGGCCATACTCGGCTTAGCAAACTTCATGCAGCTGACCAAGCCACGGCGCCACGCGCCCGCTGTCCTTGCGCGCCTATCCCCGACGCGAGGGGATCGAAGAACGGGCCCAAGTGGCATGCCACTGATGCAACCAACCGGAGGGATCGCTGTGTTCAGGGACACACCTTCGCCGCGCCGATCACGCTCGAGCTCATGCTTCGAGAGATGTCACCATGAGCCCCAGAATGCCATCGGTACCGGCAATCGGGTAGCATCCCTAAGTTTAACAGGGATTCTCCTTACCCGGCGGATCGCAGGAAGGAAAATTGCATCGAGGCGTACGAGGGGATTTTGCCTTCGCGCCGGATTGCGTAAGGATCAATCTCGTGGCTACCACGTGTCACAATGCGCAGACGTATTCTTCTGCGAAGTTCCACTCCGATTTGCAAGCGTTCGGAGACCCTGTATTATTTTGCTTACGCCGAACTCACCGGTTCTGCGATCGCTCATTTTTTGAGTAGCGGCCGCGGCTAAAAGCGGTGCGCCGGCGTACAGGTACAGGAGTGACCCCTGCAACGCCCATAGCAACGCGGCCTTGGTCTTCGCGCGCGCAGGAGCCAGCGTGAGCGAGCGAGCGGACGCGTTGCGCCGGAGGATCAAGCCGACAAGACGTTGTGCTGATAGAGTCCAACATACCGGTGTGGCTCAGTCTCTGTCCTTCCGCCAGATTGGCTTTGCCGCGGTGCGGCGCTTCTTGCGTGCATTTTCCCGCGCGATCCGACGGTCGGTAGTCGTAGAGAACCACAACCTTCGACATGATCTTCATGCTCGATCGTCTTGTGCGTGGCTCAGCCAACCCGTTCAAGGTGCGTCGACCATTGCGAGCTATCGATTTCCAGATTGCCGCGATGCTGACGACAGTTGTCTTTGATTGGGGCGCCGTCCCGTGCATCAATCCGCGCCAAGGCAGGCAGGAGGCAGGCAGGAGCTAACCTTGACGTCGTGTCGTGCGCTAACGCGGTTGTGCCGCAATCAGGTGAGTTACCTTCGGCGTCCCGTCAAGATGAAAGCCGTGCACGATATCCTGCAGTTCACGGTCGGTGTTGCTGACACGTTCATGTTGACGCAGGTGCTGGAGCCAGGAGTCGAGCAAGAACGTTTCGACGAAGCGACCTTCTTGCGCCACGTCCTCGAACACGCTCCAGTCGAACGCGCCGTCGCGGCGTCGCTCGTCGGCCAGCTTCGGCAAGGGCCGCCAGAAAGGCAGTCCGATCGGCCGGGTTGATTCGATATTCGACCGTTACCATCACCGGACCCCGGTCGGAATCGATTTCGCTCGAAACAATTGGTTCCGGCCAATGCATCGACGGCGTGAGATCGAGCGTGGCCGCCGTTTGCAGCTTCCAGCGCATCAGGATTGGCACGCTGAGCGCTGCTCCGGCCGCGGCGATCATGCACGCGATCGGTACCCCGGTGAACGTGGCGGCCTTGCCCCAGATGGCACTGCCCGAGCGACATCGCGCCGAACATGACGGCTACGTAAATCGACAGGCCGCGCCCACGAACCCACGGCGGCAAAGCCATCTGTGCTGAAACGTTGATGGTGGCGAGCGCGGTGATCCAGGCGAGCCCGGCGATCAAGCTCGCGGCGAGGGCGGTGACGGGATCGCGTGCCGCCGCGAAGAGAATCGAGGGCCAGAGCGGTGCCGAGGGTGCCGGCGGCCGCAAGGCGATCGGCGCCAGCCGCTGCTTCAAGGCCGGTAAGGCGAAGGCGGCCGATACGGCCCCAACACCGATGGCGGCCAGAAGAAACCCGTAGAGCGCCGGTCCGCCCGCGACCTGATTGCGCGCGATGAGCGGAAGGACGGCCCAGTAGGCGCTGGCAAAAATGAAGAACGCAAAGGCACGGATCAAGGTCGCGCGCAGATGCACGTTGTGGCGCGCATGCCGCAATCCGGAACTGATGGCGCGGAACAGCGGCTCGGGCGGCAGCCGGGTGGTCTTCCCCTCCGTGGATGAGCGCCACCAAATCAGGGCGGCGACCACACCTGCCGTCGTGAGCGAATTGACCCAGAACGGGGCCGCCATGCCCCATGCGGCGATCACGATACCCGCGAGGGCCGGACCAAGCGCGCGGCTGACATTCAAGCCGACGCTGTTGAGCGCGACGGCCGATTGGAGAAGAGGCCGCGGTACGAGCTCGGGAACGACGGCCTGCCATGCGGGCATGACCAGCGCAGCAGCGGTCGCGCGCGAGAAGGCTGAACACGATCAATCCGCCGGCTGACACATGCGCCGAAGAAAACGATGAATCCAAATGTTCCGGCGAGAACCACTGCCGCCATTTGCGTCAGCACGAGGAGACGCCGGCGGTCGACGATGTCGGCGATCGCGCCCGCCGGAAGCGCAAACAGAAACATCGGAAAGTTCGCAGCAAATTGCACCATCGATACGACAAAGGGGTCCGGGTCGAGCGTGGTCATGAGCCAGCCGGCAGCAGCGTTCTGCATCCACACGCCGACATTGGAAACGACGGTCGCAATCCACAGCACCGTGAACGCACGGTGGCGGAATGGCGTCCAGGCGGAACGCGTCGCGTCGCTCCGGTCAGGCAATCTGGCGCTGGCGTCCACGGCACTCACGAAACGCATCCTGGGGAAGTTGTCCAGCACACCGATTGGCAACCGTCGGTTTCTGCCGCCCACTGTCTCACCAAGCATACTTGAGCTCGACGCCAAGATAGGTGCTGCTGTGACCGCCCGCCCGCTGGATCGTATCCCCGACCTCATAGTGGACAAACTCAACGGCGCCCGTGAGATTGGCGTCGAAGACATAGTCTGCGCGTGTCTGTCCGTACACACCCGACCAGCGGCTGCCTTGTTGGGCGGTGTCCGGCACCGGATTGTTCGGCTGGACATAGATCGCATCCATGTCGGTCAGGCGCCACTGCAGCTCCACGGCGCCCATCAGGGTCAGCTTGTCCGTCGGCTTCACCGTCAAAGATGGCTTGACGTGGCTAAGGTTGACGTAACCCGTATAGCCGGCAAGTGCGAAATAATAGCCATTAGGGAACAGCGGATTGAACGTGCCGAGAACATTGTCGCCGGGATGACGGTCGCCGGAAGCGGCATCAACCTGCATGCCGATCCTCGGCTTCCACGTCGCATTGGCGAAGGTGTAACCCGCCCGTGCGCCTGCGGCCCAGGCGCGAACCTCCTTGGTACCGACGTCGCCGGTCTGCCCCATCGCCTCCAGATCCCAGTCCCAATTATTCTGCGCCCCAGCGAAACGCGTATCGAAGATGTTGCGCCGCTCGTTACCGCTGGCATCGAGGTAATGGGCGTCGTCGAGGTCGTATCGCGAATAATAGGCCGACAATTCATTGGTCCCGAGCACGTGTCGTTCAACGCGCAAGGTGTGGAAGCGAAAATGCCCATTCGAGACGTCGTCAAACGCCGTGACATCGCGATATTGCACAGGCTGGCTGACGAAGCCGATGAAGCGCCAAGGGCCGGTTTCCCAATCCGCCCACATGGCATCGAAGGATTGCCGGACGTTCGGACCGTCACGCAATGATACGAAGCGCTGTAGGTCGAAAGCGAAATCCTGCCGACCGACTCGGGCTTTGAAGGTGCCCATATCCGTGGTGTTGACGTAGGCGAGGAACGCGTGTCGAAGGTCCAGCTGGTTCTCGTCGACCGGCGTGATTGTCCGCTTATCGAAGGGACGCACGTCCTCGAGCGTAGCGAAAAGTTGCCAATTCTCACTGGGTCGAACGTCGGCATGGCCCCACAGACGCTGAAGAAGATAGGAGTCGCCCTGACATTGCCAACGCCGAAGCTCGGCGCATTGTTCGATTCGAAGCGCTCACGAAGCGTCAGGCCCAGCGAAATGTAGCTCTTCGGATCAGTAGGCGAGAGTGAGATATATTTGAGGGCGTCGAGGGGCTCGGTCCGCAAAGCGGGGTTGGCGAGCGGCGACCAATCCTCCTGCCAGCGATCGGACTTGATTGCCGGCCGCGCGGTGGAAGACGTGACATCCTCTGCCGCGACCTGCTGATCCGGCATCGCCACGATAAGCGCGAGCACCAGCAGTCCCGTCCGAATGGGCACGATGTCGGGCAGCGACTCTTCGCGCTTGGCAAGAGGCTTCGGGCATTGGTGCATCCGTCGGTCGGTCGACTCACGCAAGAGTTCACTACCCACTCTTCCCCTCGGCATCGTGCTTGTCGCCAGAAAAAGCGACTTCGTGAAAGCCTGTTGTTCTTGGGACCATGTATATGCAGATCGAAAGACCTATTCGAGTTGCGGGCGCATGAACCTCGGCAATATAGCCGCCGGGAAATTGCAGCATCGCGGCCTCGCGGTGCTCCGCAGCGTACGGCTTCACCAGCACCGCCACGCCTGCGGCCTGCGCCTTGGCGATTGTCTCGCGAAGGTTTGCAACCTCATAGCCGGTCGTTTCACGCCCGTACGGATAGGGAAGATGGCCATCGGTGACGTTGATCGTCATCTTCCCGAAATCCGATTCGATCCGGACTCGGCGGTAAATGTCGCTCGGCCGTCCGATCTCTACGCCGGGCGCGCGGGGATCATCGGATACGTACGCGCCCGTGAGAGAAGCGCACGAAGTCGCGGACAAAGGCATCGACTCGGTCCGCCGAAACATAGATCCGATTCTCGGGCACCGTCTGAAACGGTGCGTAGGATGGCTTCACGGTGTGCCAATAGAGTTGCATGTTGACGCCGCCCGGCCATTGGATGACGGCGTCCACTCCGATCGGATCGGGGAAGGGCGCGACGAGAACGTCGGCACCGGCTGCGCGCGCGGCCTCGATCGCAGCATCCATGTCGGTGACGAGATATCCAGTCCGCTCGGCGCCGAACGGATAGGGGACCGGTGTCGTAAAGCCGAAAAGAGACACGGTTCCAACCGGTGTCTGAAGCAACTGAGAGGTCGTGCTGCTCGGCGTCGGTGTGACCGGTGGCCACCACTTGCTCGGTGCTCTGGCCGCCGAAGGTGGCGAGGAAGCTTGCAGCAAAGCGGTCGACGTCTTCCGGCCCGACGTAGACATGGGTGGTGCTGTATTGGGGAGCGACGGCGACGATCGGCGATGGTGCTGGCTCCGCATCAGCGCGGGTGGCGAGCGGCGCCGTGCTGAGGACGACAAGGAAACCTAGGAATGCAGCGCGCATGCGATGCTCCTGACAAGTTCACTGTTGCGAATTGTGGATCAGAGCTCAGGTGGGCGGGCGATCTGACCAGGTCATGCCAGGCGACGAGCAGAAAACCCCTGACAAGTCCAAGATGCTCGAAGAACGTGTTCTCGGACATGAAGCGGCTCCGGCATCGGAAGCTCCCAGAAGCGGTTGGCAATGAAGGTCGCCATCAAGGTGAAGCCCGCAAGCCAAAGCGCGCCCAGCCAGCGGTAGAAACCGGTGAGGATCAGCGCGGAGCCCACGAGCTCGGTGATGATCGTGGCGATCGCCATCGGTGCGGCCGGCGCGATGCCGAAATGCCGCAACTCGTTGATCGCGCCGTTCAGGTCGAACGCCTTGTCGAGCCCGCCCTGGAGGTAGGCGGCACACAGGCCGAGCAATGCCAGCCAACGCACGGCCGGCGTCGTAATCCATTGGCCGATCCGGGAGGGCACCAAAGCGAGCCTTCTTCCTCGCGAGCTCCATGTCGAGTCTCCATTATCCAGCGCCCGTGTCCGCTTCCTGAGGTTGCAGCTGGACTCAAGGCGCATGGTTACGCCGCTCTCGGGCACCGGCGGGCGGCTTCACACTGCCCAACAGGAGCAACCAAGCACCCCCAGAACGATCGCAGGTCGGCGACTGTCGGGCTCTTGGACCAAGCCGTTGCGTGCTGGTGGCCGTGGACGTTGCATGCGTTGGCGCAACCACAAACCATGGCGAGCTTGCGACGAGCGGCCGCTTGTCCGGCGCCGCTCGGATCGCCCCAAGCCGCGTAGCCGCCGAAGCTGCGCACCGGCGACCAGTCCGGCATGGCCGGCGGCGGCGCAGCCGTCGTCCAGAGCCTGCGAAGGCGCCGGCTGCGTAGACGATGCTGCCGCCGACGATCGTCAGGTCGGAGGTGGTGTCCGCGATCTCGTCCTCGCGCGCACGAGAAGTAATCGCGGTCCGGCACGATCAGATCGGCGAGCTGGCCGACCTCGATGCGGCCCTTCTTGCCCTCCTCGTTCGAGAACCAGGTGACGTTCTCGGTCCACATCCGCAGCGCCGTCTCGCGGTCGAGGCAGTTGCGCTGCGGGTAGATGCGCAAGCCCCCAACCGTGCGCCCCGTGACCAGCCAGGCGAGCGACACCCACGGATTGTAGGACGCGACACGCGTCGCATCGGTGCCGGCGGAGACCTTGACGCCCTTCTCCAGCATGCGCGCGACCGGCGGCGTCGCTTCGGCCGCACCCGAGCCCGTAGCGTTCGACAAAGTATTCGCCCTGATAGGCCATGCGGTGCTGCACGGCGATGCCGCCGCCGAGCGCCGCAATGCGGTCGATCGACTGCTCGGAGATGGTCTCGGCATGATCGAAGAACCAGTTGCAGGCCCGTCGAGCGGAATGTCCTGATTGACGCGCTCGAACACGTCCAGCGCCCGCGCAGATCGTCTCGTCGTAGGTGGCGTGCAGGCGCCACGGCCAGCGGTTCTCGGCGAGGATGCGCACCACCGCTTCGAGGTCGCCCTCCATCTCGCGGCGGCATATCGGGGCGCGGCTGGCGGAAGTCCTCGAAGTCGGCCGCCGAGAACACCAGCATCTCGCCGGCGCCGTTGTGGCGGAAGTAGTCGTCGCCCTGCTTGTATTTCGAGGTCCGCGTCCAGCTGCAGGAAGTCGTCCTTCTCGCCGGTTGGGCTTTTGCGTGAACAGATTGTAGGCGAGGCGGATGGTGAGCTGGCCTTCGTCGGCGAGCTTCTGGACGACCGCATAGTCTTCCGGATAGTTCTGGAAGCCGCCGCCGGCATCGATCGCGCCTGTCACGCCGAGCCGGTTCAGCTCGCGCATGAAATGGCGCGTCGAGTTGACCTGATAGTCGAACGGCAGCTTCGGACCCTTGGCGAGCGTCGCATAGAGGATGCCGGCATTGGGCTTGGCGAGCAGCAGCCCGGTCGGCGTGCCGTCCGGTCGCGCACGATCTCGCCGCCGGGCGGGTTGGGCGTGTCCTTGGTGTAGCCGACGGCGCGCAACGCGGCAGCGTTGAGGATCGCGCGGTCGTAGAGGTGCAGCAGGAAAACCGGCGTCTCGGGAGCGACGGCGTTCAGCTCGGCGATGGTCGGCAGCCGCTTTTCAGCGAACTGGTGCTCGCTGAAGCCGCCGACCACGCGCACCCATTGCGGCGGCGGCGTGACGGCGACCTGGCGCTTCAGCATGCTCATGGCATCGGCCAGGCTGCGCACGCCGTCCCAGCGCAGCTCCATGTTGAAGTTGAGCCCGCCGCGGATGATGTGGAGATGGTTGTCGATCAGCCCAGGCAGGACTCGCCGGCCCTTGAGGTCGACCACCTTGGTCGTCGGACCCGCCAGCGCCATCACCTCTTTGTCGGCGCCAACGGCGAGGAAGCGACCGTCCCGGATCGCCACAGCGGTTGCGGTCGGCTGCGCAGGCGCGAGCGTCGTGAACAGCCCACGATGCAGGATCAGATCAGCAGTCGGTGTCGGTTGCGGTCATGTGCGTGCCTCCGGTTCGGAGGCAATCTTGCTTTGCGTTGTCTGCTCGTGGCGCCCGGGCAGGAGGCCGAAGATGTGCGGCGTGCAGCGCGACTGGCGCCACGCGGCGGCGAGATGCGAGCCATCCAGCATGTGCTTGGCCACCGGGATGATCTGCTCGCCTACGAGGATGCCGAACAGCCCCACCAGCGCCACCACGGGCGGCGCTGGCGATCGCACGTTGAGAAGACTGTAGATCACCCCAACGAGGATGCCGGTACCAAGAGACAAAAGGTAGACCCTCATAACGTCTCCTAATCTTCCAGTGGTTCCGCGGTTACCCGAGCCAAACCTCCGAACATGATCGACCAGCAGCGGAAGCGCGTAAGCCCTACAAGGCATCCTGCAATTGCTTCGCGGGTCCTTTCGCCGCCGAACCGACGTCCTTTGCGCTCTGATAGCTCTCCATGACCGCGCGATAGTTTGGCGTGGCCACAGTATAGATATCGGCGATTTCCGCGGCCTCTGGACGCCTCCAGGTGCGGTGGAGTTCACAGATCACCGCGTTGGTCGTAGTCGGCACGATCCCCGACTGAGCGAACCGGGCAACCGTCGTGCGGGACACCATTTCGCTAGGATCGCCCGATGCATCAACGACGGCATAAACGTTGAAGCCTGCAGCCTTGGCGTCGAGCGCAGGAAACATGACGCATACGCTCGTCCAGACACCGGCCATGATCAGCGTCTTTTTGCCCGTCTCCCGAACCGTCTTGACGAAGAGGTCATTGTCCCAGTGCATTCACTTCGCCATGGCGCGGCACGTAGACGGCATGCGGTGCCAGCTTGGCTATCTCCGGCATAACGGGGCCGTTCGGTCCGTCAGGAACCGAGGCCGTTGTAATGATCGGAAGCTTCAGCAAAGTGGCAATTCGAGCAAGCGCCATTACATTGGCGCGCAACTCGGCGACGGTAATGTCCTTGACGGTCTGAAAGAGACCCGATTGGTGGTCGAGCAAGAGCAAGGCTGTGTCGTCTACATTCATCAAAGCCTTGCCGCCGCCACTGGGGAGAACGTGTGCCATGAGAGTGCTCCTTTACCTGATCGTTTGTAGTTGAGAGGCTAGTCTTGCCTTCACACCGGGTAGGCGGCGCGCGAATTCGAAGAGCGAAACCAGAAGGCAACGCCGAACGCCATCTGCGGCGGGTGATCGATAAAAATGACCTGGGAATTCTGCGGTGTTAGGACTTCGAGCTTCGGATCGGTCATGGTCACCCCTTGCGGTTGGGCCCTCGATCAGGACGAGCACTCCTTCTGAGACTTGCGTGAGAACACCGCCGAACCCAATGCCCCATGTGGGGACTCCTTGCTGTTGTCGGGGGAGCCCAAGTTGCGGGCGCGCTGCTCGGAACCCGGGGTCACGCCGTCGTCGCACAGGCAACAGCCATTCGATCGAGTGCGAAGGCTGATGGATGCGAACGCGGTTGCGACGGACAAGCCGGTGCGCGGGCCCGAATAAGCAGCCAAACGAACCTTCTCGGGCGCGGCCTTTTTGAGCGCGCACGAATGCGGCGAATGGGCTTGCGTGCGCGATTGAAACTCACAGGATAGCTTTATCCCCCGATTTGGGGGCTGACGCAGCCCTCTTAGGGGACATCACGCCTCTGCCAAAGCGTTCGGGCAGGTGCACGATTGAGGTATGGCGCGAGATGCGGCCATGCCTCCTCACTCCGGAAATTGGTAACGACCCGGACGCCGGCGTCGCACAACATCTCAATCCCGCGCCCCTGGTTCCTTGGATCCGGGTCGATCAAAGCGACGTAGACGGCCCCGATGCGCCGAGCGATCATCTCCTTGGCGCATGAGGGCGTGCGCTGGTGGAAGGCGCATGGTTCGAGGGTAACAAATGCCGTCACATCTTCTAGCGACCCTTCAATCTGCCTCAGCGCCATCGCTTCCGCATGCGGCTGGTAAGGCGGCTGGGTGAAGCCACGGCTTATGATCGCTCCGTCCCTGACGAGGACGCAGCCGACGGGCGGGTTCGGTAGGCATCCGGGCAAGGCCAGTTTTCCTTGTGCAATGGCTTCACCCATAAAGCATGCGAAGGTTTGGGGTACCTCGGTCATTGGTGTCCGCCGATTGCGATTGCGATGCGAAGCTCAATCGTGCTGCTACGCGCGCATCACGTTGCGCCACGAATTTTCCTTTTGCTCGGCTCGCGGACGCTCCGTCCGTCCTGGTCTCTCAGGATCTGCTTCACGGCCCGCTCGAGAAGCTCGCGAGACGAGGAAGAGACCCGAAGCCGGAAGGCGTCGTAGTGGGCGGAAACCAGTTTGCGACCCACTTCAAGAGCCGATCCACTTGTGAACTGAGGACGGAGTTCGCCATTTCCATTCTTGCTGGTCCAAACACGGGTCATCACACCGGCTCCGAAATTGCAGGATCCGAAATTGCAGAACGTGCGCGCCTCGACGCCAAGTGGTTCATTGCGCCTTTGGCCCGCTCAAAGGCGCAGCTTGACCTGCAAATAATGCCGATTGCCCGGAGAATTCTTTCCCTCGGTTGGGGGCGCGAATGCGGCGCTTCGGGGGACAAAAGCTGCTGCTCCGACGGCTCCCCGAGCCACGCCGCGCGCCTGCCCCCTACGGGGAGCAGCATGTCCACCCCAGCAAGGCGATTTTCGAAAGTGGTGTTCTCAACCCCACGCTTCGGCGAGGAGCTGCCCTCAAGCGTGGGGCGGCGTCGTCTACAAACCGCGAAGGCCAAGCTCGCGGCGGGACGCGGGTCGCTTAACCGAGATCGCCCTTGATTGCCAATTCTCTTCGCAATCGAGCTTCACCCGCGCGATCCGCCGGGCTGCGCGAGCCCCCGGCCGAGGTGCCCGCGGGCACTGCGGCGATGCCGCCCCCGGTCAGACGCGTTGCATGTTAGGGCGGAGTGCGGCTTTCGGTGTCCTTCACTCCCACGCATCTTGCGTGCTCGCTTGATCACCTCTCCGCGGGGATCTCAGAGTGCGCAAGAACGGTCAAAACAACAGCAAGTGCGGTGGAGACGGGCTCGCTCCCGGCACTACATCGACGGCAGAGCAGCAAACTGCCCACACGCGATGCACCGCAATGCCCGAGTGGGCCGCTCCTGTGGTGCTTGTGCGCATGGGTCCCAAAGGAGCTCAGGGTGTGATGTCATGGCAGAAATCTCGCGTTCAAGAACGCGATGGCGAAGTTGCGTTTCCGATTTCGCGTGCACAAGCGTCTCCCTTGCCGTTCCAAGCACGGCAGAACCTCACCGGCGCCTCGCTGCCGCAGATCAGGCGGGGCTTGGCACGAACCTGGCGACTGGTGCTGGGGTCGCGCATCGATGAAGCTCTTGGCGCTATTGAGCGAGATTGAGCTGCAACTTGATGATGTGCCCTCTTCCGCCGCAGAACCATTTCGCGCCGCGACTCAGTTGCTAAGAGCGGCTAGCCTCGCTTTCCAGGACAACAGCCTTCGCGGCCCTTCGGCGATCGCCCGACCGTGTTTGGAGGGACCATGGCAGGACTCAAGACTACCATGCTGCGTCGACTCTTCTGCCGTCTGGGCTTTTGGCACCTCGGCAAGTTTGATCGCTTTCATTCACTACCAAGACCTCAGCCTCGGCTCGAGTTGGTCGAAATCTGGGGCGGTATCCGCGATGCTCGACCTGTCGATCGAGGCAGCGGTAGCGCTAGAGCATCTCCATTTGGCTTGTGCCAAATGGCTGGCGTCGGACGCCTTGAAGCATCGCTGAAACGGCAATCAAGAACGCCGACGGAGCTCGTCGACTCTACCCGCTTGTCTCGTCGCCGAGGTGCTCTACGAGGAAGGCTGTCTGGACCAAGCCGAGATGCATCCTCCGCGAACGGCTTGCTGTGATCAATGCGGAGGGCCCTATCGAGTGTGCTTTGCGCGCCTACCGGGTCCTTTCGCGGATCGCCAGGCACAGCGATGCAGTACACGACTATGCAGCCTTTCTGCTTCGAGAAGGCCGAGGCCCTTGGGGAACGCCGCGGTTGGCCCCGGCTCGTTGCAGCATGCATGGCTGAGCGCGTCTCTTTGTTGCTGCAAAGGGTCGGACGGCGGACGCGCGCGTCTGCTCGGAAAGCCTTGATCGCTTTGTCGAGACGCTTCGTCCAGGATCAGGGTACAGCGGCCTCGAGATCTCGCGATACCGAGCGCTTACGCGCTGGCGTGTGTGCTGGGCTGAGACCCAATCGAGCGAAGCTGCCGCAGGGTTGAGGCGGCTCTATTATGACGCACTCGAAAAGGGGAATGTCTATGCGGGGTGTGGGTTGGCAGTGGAGCTGGCGGAGGCGCTTGCGGCTTGCCGGCCATTCTGATGAAGCAGACGCGCTCTTCTTCCACACCGTTAAGGTCAGAGCTACAGCAGGCCTCTATCAAACGTTCCTGGATGCAGGCGCGGGAGTCGGGCATGCTGTTGAGGCGGGCCTACGAGCGGGGCCGAAGTGCCTGAGTCGCCCGATCGCGAAGTTTTGCCTTATCTGGGAAGCCTGCTTTCGCGCTGGGATCAAGCGCCTTGCCGGTGGACGCTCCTCGCAACCCGACAACCGCGTGAGCGATGCAATCACGGTCCGCGAGCGCGGATATCCTTGTGCATGATAAGCCAAGGATCTTCCAACAAACGGATCGCGCGCGACCTCAAGATTTCTCCCGAGACAGTGAAATCGCACATCAAGCGCATCTTCATGAAGCTCGGCGCCAGCACGCGCACCGAGGCCGTATGTCCGGGCAGGTTCGCTGGGGCTGCTCGCACCTGGTACCGAAAGCTTGAGGCTGGGCCAGAGTTCCTGACGGGATCTCCATGCGAATTTGCGCACGGGCGCGCCATTGCTCCCCGCGAACGACCAAGCGTGTGTCCCGCTAATCAGGCGATAAGCGAACCAGACGGCCTCCGACCAAATGCATCGAGAAGCATGCGCGAGGATACCGCAATGAGTGAGACGAGTGGCCGACCTACTGATTGAAACGCTGCACGCCGCCGGTGGTGAAGACGTGCTACGGGATCGTCGGCGACACGCTGAACCGGATCGCCCACGCCATCGATCGCAGCGAGATCGATTGGGTCCACATGCGGCATGAGGAGGCCGGCGCCTTCGCGGCCGGCGCCGAAGCGCTGCTCACCGGGCGTCTCACGGCCTGCGCAGGAACCTGCGGCCCCGGCAGTCTCCACTTCATCAACGGCCTCTATGAAGCCAATCGCAACCGCGCGCCCGGTCATCCTGATCGCAACGCAGATCGTGCGGCAGGACATAGGGTTCGAATCGATCCAGGAGATCGATTTCGATGACGTGTTCAAGGGCTGCAGCGTCTATTGCGAGATGATCGTGACGCCGGAGCAGGCCCGGCGCAAGACGGTCGCGGCCTGCCAGGCAGCGCTGACGAAACGCGGTGTCGCCGTGCTCGTCGTGCCGGCGGACGTCGCCAATGCCGCCGCGCACGACGAACTCCCGTATGCCGTTCATGCGCGGCGTCCGCTCGTTCGCCCGAGTGACGCGGACCTCGATGAGATCGCGAGCCATTCTCAACAAGAGCGAAGCGATCACGCATCTATGCGGGCGCCGGCTGCGCAGGCGCGCACGACGAGGTGGTCGCCACGGCGGCGCGGTTGAAGGCGCCGATGGCCCACACGTCGCGCGGCAAGGACTTCCTCGAGTACGACAATCCCTACAACGTCGGCATGACCGGCATCATCGGCGGCGCCGCCGGCTATCACGCCATCCTCGACTGTGACGTGCTGCTTCTGCTCGGAGCGGACTTCGCCTGGACCCAGTTCTATCCGGACAAGGCGACGATCATCCAGATCGATGCCGATCCGACCCATATCAGGCCGACGACATCCCGTCGCGATCGGGGCGGTTGGCGATATCAAGACGACCTTGGAGGCCCTGCTGCCGCGCCTCGAGCAGCACGAGGACGGCAGCTTCCTGGCGAGCCATGTGGAGCGTCACCAGAAGGACGTGGCATCGGCGAAGGCTGAAACCGTGTCGGGTCCCGACTCCGCCATTTCCGGGACCTACCTGACCAAGATCATCAACAAGCACGCGGCCGAAGACGCGCTGTTCGCGGCGGACGACGGGACGCGCGGCGGTCTGGATGCTTCGTCACATCGACACCGGCGGCAAACGCCGAACCTTTGCCAGCTTGCTCCACGGCACGATGGCGGGCGGGATGCCATCGGCGCTCGGACTGCAGAAGTGCCAGCCCGGCCGCCAGGTGATTTGCTCTGGCAGGCGATGGCGGGTTCACCATGCTGCTCGGCGATCTGCTGACGACCGTGCAGGAGAACCTGCCGATCAAGATCGTCGTCTATGACAACGGCAAGCTCGGGTTTGTCGATATCGAGCAGAAGGCGGCCGGCCTGGTGCCGGTGTACACGGACTTGAAGAACCCCGACTTCGGCGAGGTTGCGAAGGCGATGGGCCTTTGGGGACGCAGCGTCTCGAAGGCGGGCGAGCTCGAGGAGTCCGTCCAGACCTGGCTCGCGCAGCCCGGTCCGGCGCTGCTGCATGTGAAGGTGAAACCGATGCAGCTGGTGATGCCGCCCTCGCCGTTCGTTGCGCCGGAGGCCGTGGTCGGGATGGCGGTCTACAGCGCCAGGGCGATGCTGCACGGCAAGGGCCACGATGTTTGGGAAATGATCGTGGAGAACATTCCCTGACCGAGCGGCGCTCTTTGCCGGCGCTCGTGTCATCGCTGTGCCCAGGGCCTTCCCGTTGCAGCGGCAGGCCTTTCATTCTCATGTCGTTGAGATTCCGACCCAGGGGTCGGTAGGTCGCCTCCGACGGTAGCGCGCCGAGGGCGCGTGCTCATCTGCACGGCACGCCCGGGGATGGGCGCTCGTCATTGGCTGCCCGCGCAAATGGACTGGCGGATACGGGTTTCGCGCCTGACGCTCATGGTCCCGGCACCATCCCCTTCGACGGCGCGACGCGACTCCCATTTGGGTGATGGTCCCGAGAGCAAGATTGCTGCAAAATTATTGGGTGAACGGACGGGTAGGCAAGTGCATAAGAGGCTGTGGAGCGAACCTTTGGAACCCGCAACCCACTCCGGAGGCAGACGTGGTGCAGGCAAAACCGAGAAATCGCAAGATCCGATCATTCCGTGTGTGTGCGCGCGACCTGGTCGTTGCGAGGACGCAGCTGCAGGCGATCGCACGTGAGCGGGCGATCCCTCCCAGTGCAGATTCTGGACGTCTCTGATGCTGAAGCGCGCAATCCGGTTCGTTGAGTCTACCCACGAGCGGGATTGCCGGGACTTCAACCTGAAGGCGGAGGTCCGTGCCGCGCTGCGCTGCTTGCACGACCAGATCGTCGACGATCCGCCGCTTGCCGGCAGTTAGCCCGCCAATTGATGTCGATCAGGTCAAGTCGACAACCACGATGTGGTGAACACCCAAATTCGGCAGAAAACTCAACTGAAAGAGAAACGGAAAATGGCGCAACAGCGACATCAGCGACAAAGCGCATCAACAGCAAGGAAGCCCTCTCGGCAGCTCAAGCAACTGCCCGCACCGAATAGCGACTTCTATCAGCTCGTCGGACGTCTTGACCGCCGAGGAAAAGGCGATCGTCAAGAAGGTGCGCACCTACATGGAAACCAAGGTCCAGCCGATCATCAACAAGTACTGGTCCGACGATGCGTTTCCGTTCGAGCTGCTGCCGTCATTCAAGGAGTTGCAGCCTCGGCGGCCTCGGCTTCGAGGGCTACGGCTGCGCCGGCGGAAGCCAGAAGCTGTTCGGCTTCGTCGCGATGGAGCTGGCCCGCGTCGACGCTTCGTTCTGCACGTTCTTCGGCGTGCACAGCGGCCTCGCCATGGGCTCGATCTATCTCGACGGGTCGGAGGAGCAGAAGCAGAAATGGCTGCCGCCGATGGCGCGCTGGGAAAAGATCGGCTGCTTCGGCCTCACCGAGCCGCTCGTGGGTTCGGGAACAAGCGGAGGCATGACCACGACCGCCAAACGCGAAGGGGATACCTGGATTCTCAACGGCCAGAAGCGGTGGATCGGCAACGCGCCGTGGTGCGACATCTCGATCATCTGGGCGCGCGACGTCGCCGACAACCAGGTGAAGGGCTTCATCGTCGAGAACAAGACCACGCCCGGCTTCAGCGTCGAGAAGATCGAGCACAAGATCGCGCTCAAGGTGGTCCAGAACGGCCAGATCACGCTGAAGGACGTGCGCGTGCCGGAAGCGAACCGCCTGCAGGGCGGCAACTCGTTCCGCGACACCGCGCGCGTGCTGCGGATGACGCGGTACATGGTGGGTTGGGCCTCGACCGGCATCCAGATGGGCGCATTCGAGGCAACGCTCAAGTACGCGCAGGAGCGATTGCAGTTCGGCAAGCCGATCGCCTCGTTCCAGATGGTGCAGGATCTTCTCGCCAAGATGCTCGCCAACGTGACCGCGTGCCAGTGCATGATGGTGCGGCTCGGCGCAGATGGACCGACGAGGGCAAGCTCAGCGACCATCACGCGGCGCTCGCGAAGGCGTTCTGCACGGCAAAATCGCGCGAGACGGTCGCGTGGGGCCGCGAGCTGCTGGGCGGCAACGGCATCGTCGCCGACTACAACGTCGCGCGCTTCTTCGCCGATGCCGAGGCGCTCTACTCCTACGAAGGCACGTATCAGATGCAGAACCTGATCGTCGGCAAAGCCATCACCGGGCTTGGCGCCTTCGTGTGAGCAGCGGCGAGCCAGCGGCCTCTCCCCGTCCCCACCGCCGGCTCGCCCCCTTATTTTCAGACAGGAGATGCGAACGATGGCTTCGGCAACCGCAATGTCTACGGCCTTCGCCCGATCGCGCCGCCTGCTTCGAACGGCGAGCACTGGCGCTCGCGAACGTCCTGTACGAGAAGAAAGGCAGCGATCGCCTATGTGACCGTCAATCGGCCGAAGGTGCTCAACGCCCTGAATACGCCGACCTGGAAGGACCTGCGGACGGCCTTCGAGGATGCGCGCGACGACGCCGCGGTGCGCGGCGTCATCCTGACCGGAGCCGGCGACAAGGCGTTCATCGCCGGCGCCGACATCAGCGAGCTCGCCGCGCGTCACGCGCGTTCGAAGCCGAGCAGTCCAGCCGCTTCGGACAGGAAGTCCTCGATCTCATCGAGAACCTCGGCAAGCCGGTGATCGCGGCCGTCAATGGCTTTGCACTCGGCGGCGGCTGCGAGACGGCGATGGCCTGCACCATCAGGATCGCGGTGGAGACCGCGAGATTTGGCCAGCCCGAGGTCACGCTTCGGACTCGTTCCGGGTGGCGGCGGAACCCAACGCCTGCCGCGGCTGGTCGGCAAAGGTCGCGCGCCTGCAGCTCATTCTGTCCGGAGAGATGATCAGCGCGCAGGAGGCCTATCGCATCGGGCTCGTCAACGAAATCGTTCCGGCGGCTGATCTCATCACGCGCGCCGAAGCCATCCTGAAGAAGATCGCCGCCAACGCTCCGATCGCCGTCAAGTTCGCGCTCGAGGCGGCGAACAAGGGGCTGGAGACGAAGCCAAAGCGAAGGCCTGCTGCTCGAGGCCTCCTACTTCGGCCTCTGCGCCGCAACCGAGGACAAGAAGGAGGGCACGACCGCCTTCCTCGAAAAAGCGCGCACGCCCAAGTTCCAGGGTCGATGAAGACAAAGCCGCACAGCGATACGATAAC
>ERZ1370068.9998-contig-8733_pt1 | contig 32346 bp, 35 predicted proteins | sample MGYA00561227_ERZ1370068 | MGnify/ENA primary metagenome ERZ1370068 (study PRJEB38410, sample SAMEA6850437) | metagenome | study: Metagenomic assessment of the ecological functions of the soil: analysis of the soil microbiota associated with the...
CTCCCGCCACTCTCGCGCAGTTCGCCGAGGCGGTGCGCACGGCGAACGGGAAGGTACTGTTGCACTGCACGGTGGCGTGGCGGGCGAGTCACCTGTGGGCGGCGTACCTGATCAAAGACCGTGGTATCCCGATCGAGTCGGCCCTGGCGAATCGCGCGGGCGATCAATCTCATGGACGAGCACCGCATGGGGTCGAACGGGCGCCAACCGGTGGAGGATTTTCTCGACCAGGCGCTGCCCACGCTGGGGCACCCGCCGCGGTAGGTACCAAGTCGTCCGCCGGACCCGCCTCGGTGGGCTAAGACCGAGGAGTTTACCTCCCCTGAATGCTCCGGTGACCGGACCCGCCCTAAAAGTCATAACACCGCGGCGGACTGTGCCGGCATATTCTCGAAATACCGCGTGGAGTTTGTCGGAGCATACCGAACGAGGGAGGACCCGTGAAAACGACTGTTGTCTTGACGCTTCTCGCCGCAGGATTGTCAGGCGCACTCGCCGCGCAGCGGCACGATGGGAGCTTACATCGGGGTGGTTTCGACGCGATCGGTGGCTATCACGGAACGTATGGCCTATCACTCCAAGCCGGCTACGTGCGCCAGTTGAACCGATTCGGCATCCGTCTGGGCGCGACGTACGTTGAGCGTGACGCCGAATTTTCCTGGGGTGGGATCCAAAAACTCCGTCTCGTCGGCGCGAATGCCGAGCTGAGTTACGATCTCACGACGAGTCGTTTCCGTCCCTTACGTGCTCGGCGGTCTGGGCTTATATCGGGTGTCGTCTATGTCCATATACTCCGGGCGCATTTCTCCCGTAGACGGCGTTTCACCGGCGGTGATCGGAGGATTGGGATTTCGCTATCGCCTCGGTAAGGTCGACCTGTTCGCGGAGGGGCGCGTTCACGGTTTTACCAACCCGATGCACTGCGGTTGCTTCGTCACACCGATCACGTTCGGACTCCGGTTCGACTGATTCGATGTTCCTCGCGTTTCGCGCGAACGGGATGCTCAAGGTGTGGCGCCGCTCCGTAGTTCTTTCGCAAGGAGGCGAACCATGTTCGAGGGGGCCGCTATTCCGTGCCCTCCTGAGCTGCCGTTCCGAGCCCATGAACAGTTCAGATGATAGGTGACAGTTTGTTATCAGCTGATTGGTAACACATTCCCTTGTGATTCCCACCCTCTCGGCGAGCTGCTCTGCCGAGGTGATCCACGATGCGGCACGTCGTTTCGTGGAGCCGACCCAGCCAGACCGGCCCGAAGTACACCTCCCATAATCCGTCGTCGATTTCTTCAAAGCCCACGTCGAGCTCGGCGAGCACGTGACTCACATTGACCCAGCGACTGCCCCAGCGCACGCCGCCGTTGCGACTCACCCGCCGCACTTCATAATGCCCGGGGTAGCCGATCGGCAAGAGCGAGCTCGGATAGGGCCGCGGCGACGCCTGGTAGAGACTCGCGGGCAGCCGCTGGCCGAGTGCTCTCGTGCGGCCGCTCCGTGTTGTAGCGCGCGCGAAACCAATCAAAGCGTCGCTGCTGGGCGGCGAGCGTGCGTCGTGGCGGCCGCGCGGTCTCGGCCTTGAGGGTCTTGTGCATCCGCTCGTGGCGGCCGTTTTGCTCGGGATGCGCGGGCTCGATGAGCTCGGGCTGAATCCCCAGGCGGACCCACCACACCGAGAGCGTCGAGAGTCGGCCCAAGGCACAGGAGGCAAACGGCGCGCCGTTATCGGTGCGAATCCGCTCGGGCAGGCCGTAGCGGCGAAAGAGCCGCTGGAATACGGGCCAACTCGCTTCGATCGTCGGCTCGAGCAGCCCACGGCACCCGAGCAGAAACCGCGTGGCGGCATCCTGGATCGTCAGCGGGTAGCAATACCGCCCATCGCGCGTCTTGAACTGGCCTTTGTAGTCGATGGTCCAGACATCATTCGGGTCGGTCATCGCCGACGTGGGCCGGCTGATGTCTATCCGAAGATCTTGGCGAGGCAGACGTAGAGGATCAAGGTCAGGATGAAGCCGGCCCAGAATGTCTTCGAGAGGCTCGCGAGCATCTTCTTGCCACCGCTGGCCTTGTCCGGCGTGGCCGGGTCCGGCGAGCGCGTTGATCTCGACGACGAGGATGACGATCGCGAGCAGGATCAGGGCGCCCCACTTCTGACCGCCGCTCATCGGGCCCGCCATCGGCAGATGCGAGGCGGCGCCCATGAAGAACAGCATCGGGATGGACAGCATCGTGTTGGTGCGCGAGGCGACGCCGGCCTTGGCGCCGCGCGCGGCCGCCTCGGGAATGGCCGACCCGCCGCCGGCCACCGCCGCCGCGGACGCCATCACTACCTGCTGGCTCGGCCAGATGACGAACCAGACGTTCGCCCACATGATCGAGCCCAGCATGCCGCCGAAGAAGATCTTCCAGCCGTATGCGGTGGCCGCGAACTCACGAAGACCACCGTACCGTGGCGAACGCGATGTGCAGGATGTAGAGCCAGCCCGTGATGAACGTGAACATCGCGCCCCAGCGGAACCACCACAACGCGGTGTCGAGGAGGCCGCCCCGCACGATTCCGCTGCGGACGGCGGCGTTGTCCGCCACGAACTTGCTGCCGAAGAACGGCGTCTGGACGAAGTTGAAGTAGTACAGCATGCCGATCCAGGTGATTCCCGCGAGGAAGTGAAACCATCGCAGGAGGAACAGGATGCCTTCACCACTGAGTAGTGCCATGGCCCACGCCTCCGTAGTCGAATGATGGACTACTCTTCGTCTTCGTCCTCGTCGTCGGCTGCTGCCTCGTCATCCTCCTCGTCATCGGGGTCGTCCTCGTCCAGGTCGTCCTCGAGATCGTCGTCCTCGTCATCCTCGACGAGGTCGTCCTCGGCGACGTCGCCGTCCTCCAGCGCCTCGTCGTCGTCATCCTCGAGCTCGTCGTCGTCCTCGTCGTCGTCCTCGAGGTCTTCGTCCTCGAAGTCCCCGTTCTCGCTGTCGACGTGACTGGAGGGGATCATATCGTCGTCCTGCCAGGGATTCCTGCGGAACTGCATGTGAAGGTTCCTCCGAGCCGTACCCGGCCAGACGTTCTGAGGAGCGGAAACGCCACCCTCGAAAACCCGGGCGGAAGTATACACCGGGCGGCGCACCGGCGCAAGCACCGGCCATGCGCGCCGGCCCGCCGGCCTGAGCCGGAGCCGGTTCGGCGAGACGGTGAGTGGTGGCGAGAGCGCCACGTCGTTGGTCCCTGTCGAGCTCGGCTTGCCGGGCCCGCCGCGTCGGCCACCGCCACTGATCCGGTACGTGCCGGCCGCGATGGTGGCGGGTACCGGCGTCACGCTCAGGGCAGCCGCACTGCTGAGTGACCGGCGCCGAGACCGCCGACCGAGCGGCTGCCCGGTGCAGATCACCGGCGTCCAGCCCGGCGTCGTCGTCGGCGGACAGGAAGAAGCGGATGACGAACGGTCCGGCGGCCGCCGGGCCCGCGTTGCGCACGATGTGGCTGATCACACCATCGACGCCGCCTCGGCCTGGACGACCGCCGGGGTCCCGAGCGCGGTGATGGCGAGGATCTCCCGGTCGATACGCGGTGAACGGCAGCGGGGCGGAGACCATCACACGCTGTTCGACTCGTCGAGCTCGGCACCGCTGCTCGGGCGAGCGCGTCGGCGACTGCCCCGATGACCCGGATAGCTGGCGGGTACCACCGTCCCCGCCGGCACGGTCACGGTGGTGATCCGCGGCTTGCGCATGGCGCTCGCCGCGAGCGGCCGAGACGCTGCGGGCCCCGAGCAGGACGTCGCTCGTGTCCAGCGTGTGTCGTCGGCCGACAAGGTGAGAACCCGGATGACAGGGAGCTGCGCCGGCGGGCGCGGACGCGGCGTTGCGGACCGTGTGCGTGATGGCGAGCGGGCGTATGCCGGCCTGGGCCAGATGGCCGGGACGCTCAGCTGGAAGAATCCGTGAGGGTCCGGCCGGTAGAGGCGGTGACCGGCAGCGGGGACGAGACCGCCGCGTTGTTCGCCCATCGTCCAGCTCCGGCCACCTTCCCGACCGCGTATCGACCAGGGCGATGACGCGATAGGCTGCCCGGGACCGACGTGTTGCCGGGGGAGCGTCGCGCGTCGTGATCGCCGTGCTGCTGAGCGCCGGCCCCAGGGCGGCCGATGCGCTGCGCGCGCCGAGAAGCACGTCGCCCGCGTCCGGAGGGTGATCGTCGGTCGAGAGGAAAAAAGCGGATCGGCGAAAGCGCCGGCCGGCGCAGGCCCGAGCGTTGCGCACCGTGTGCCGGATGGCGAGCGGGCGCCCGGCCTCGCGCCTTGGCGGGCAGCACGAGATCGGTGACCGCGTCAGATCAGGGACGGTACGCCGTCACCGCGATGGGCGAGGTCGTCGGCGTATTGTTGAGCTCCGTCGAGCTCGGTCTGCTGCCCGGTGCGAATCCAGGGCCGCCGTCACACGCGGTACGCGGCGGGCGCCGGCAGCGAGGCGTGGGGGACCGTCAGGGACGTCGTCAGCGATGCTCGTGCGGTTGCCAGTTCAGTGCGCCGAGCGTCCGCGTGCGTGCCGAGCAGCACGCTGTCCGGCCGATCGCGTCGCGCTGACGATGAAGAACGTCATGACGGACGCCGAGGCCGGCGCCGGCCCGGCGTTGTGCACGGTGTGCGTGATGGCCAAGGCCGCCCGGTCTCGGGCGGCCGCCGGCACTTTCAGCGCGGTGAACGGTGAGGGATCCAGCCGGCGGTAGAGCGTCACCGGGCATCGGTGTGAGGACACCGCCGGAAGTTGTTCGCTCGTTCCGCTCGTGGCGACCGCCCCGTCGGGATCCGCGATCGCCAGGATCCGGTAGAGCGCCGGGATCCACGCTGACGGGAATGATCTTCAGCGAGGTGGCGGCGGTGCTGGCGCCGTTGATGGCCAGCGCGCAGCAATCATGCGGGTGCCAAGCAGGACATCGCCCGAGCCCGGCTCGCTGGTGGTGAGATAGAAGCGGAGCGGGATTGCCGGCGACGTCGCGCCCCCGGCGTTGCGCACGGTGCTGGTCACGCTGATCGTCTGGCCCTGACGTGCGCTGGCCGGCGCGGTGATCGCCGTCACGGTCAGGTCGGGCAGCGGCCGCGAGTCGAACGTCCGCACGAACGTGCTGGCCGCTCGCCTCGGTGCCGAGCGCATCGACGCAGGCGACGGTCGGTATCGCCGCGCGGTCGAGGGCGATCGAGGGGATGAAGTCGTGCGCCGGCGAGCCGGAGATGCCGGTGCCGGTCGCCGAGCCGGTGCCGATCTCGACCCAGCTTCCGCCGTCCCAGGCGCGGACGAAGATCGACGATCGCGGATCCCGCGCTCCGCGGCCCCACGCGCAGGAACGGGCCGCCGGGCCCCGAGGCGCGAGCGAGACGTCGCTGGCCGTCGGTGCGGTGTCCACGAGCCCATCGCCGACGCCGCCGACACCGCCGTCCAGGCGCGCGCCGGTCCAGCGACGCACGAAGACGCGCGGTCTGATTGTCGGCCGCGGTCTCCCCACGCGACGACCGGCCGGTTGTCCGCGCCGACCCTGATGACCGGACTGTTGATGAGATTGAGCCACGGCCGCAGCGACCAGCCGTCGCTGTTGCTCACGCCCCCTGGACCGCCGAGGCCCGGCGGCGTCCGGGACCGGTGGGAACCGGCGGGCCCACCGCCACCCACGTCGTTCCGTTCCACTGGGTGACGTAGATGTCGTCGTTCAGGCCGTTGAAGGTCGGGGATTGCCACCGCCTTCGAACGAGGAGGTGTAGATGAACGTGACCACCGGCCGGCCGTCGGTCCCGACCGCGATGTTGGGACTGAGCGCGCCGTGCCGCGCCAGATCGAACGCGCCCGAAGCCGGATCCACGTTGTACCGGAAGCTCGCGCGCGTTGCTCGCGCCGCCGCCCTCGCGGCCGGAGCCGACGAACACCCAGCCCTGCGCGGGACCGGCCCAGCGCTTCACGTAGATCTGATCCCGGTCGGCTGCGATCCCGCTGGCCGCGCTGGCGAAGTCGGTGCCGCGCGTCGGCATCGAGTCGTACGCCACGAACGGAGTCCCGTCGGGCCCGAGCGCCATCGCCATCGTGTTGGAGAAACTTGGCCCCTCGGCGCCGCTGATGCCGCCACCGCTGTCGGAGCCGCCCAGAGCTTCCCAGTCGGTGCCGTTGGGCTCGCGGACGACCAGGTACGCCTCCCAGCTCTGTGTCGTCGGAATGAACTGCATCCACCCCACGACCATCCGCTCCTCGACTGTCGAAGGCGATCTGCGGCACGTGGCCGCTGCCGGGCTCGCGCGACCAGCTCCCATTCGGCCCCGGTCCAGCGCTTCACGACGATCAGGTCCCAGTCCCGTGTACGCGACGACCGGCCGGCCGTCGGGCCCGATGGCGACGGAGACGTTGCGGTGCTCGGGGACCACGCCGCGCTGACTGGCGCTGATCCCGGGTCCTGGCCGAGCCGCCCAGCTCCTCCCAGAACTGGGCGGTGGGGGCGGCGTTGGTCGAGGACACGGGAGCGAGCAGGGCGAGTGAGAACCAGCAGCAGCCAGCCGCGACGCGCCAGAATGACGTTCACGATCCGCTCCTTGTCGAGAGCCAGAGAACGGCGCCGTGTCAGGACGGCGCCCTGACTCTCACCAGAGCAACCGGAGGACCACGGCCGCGTGGATGGCTCGCACACCGGACGGGGGCCAATAGCGGCGCGAGGTTGGACCGCAAGCGACGCGCATGCGGTGCCAGCGTGGCGCCGCCAGGATTTCCCAGAGGTGGGCATCCGGTGCAGGGAGAGGCGACCGCGCTGCAGCCGGTGACCCGAGCGGCAAGCCATGCGCTCGCCGCCCGGGTCATCAACCAGAGCCCGGGGACCGGATCGGGAGGACTACGCCTCGCCGGCGAAGAGGTTCTTCTTCACGATGGCGTGCACGCCCCAGTTGCCGTCGACCACCTGCGTGATGCCGTAGTCCACCGCCACCGACATCAGCGAGATCGCCTCGTCCTCGGAGAGCCCGCGCGTGGTCATGAGGAAGTGGCGCATCTTGCGGAAGGCGTCGCGCATGGCGAGATCGACCGACGACTTCGAGTAGATGTCGCTCTGCGCGCTGGCTACCGAGCTCCTGGAGGTACTTCGGATAGCTGAAGCCGTGCAGCACCCACTCGTCCTGCGTCTCGAGAAGCGGGTATTCGAGCCCCGCCAGCTGCGTGCCGCGCGAGCGAGGCCTGGGATGCAGGATGAGCTGGAAGGTCCCGGTCAGCGAGCATTCGATCGCCGTGCCGGCGAGCTCGGAGTCGCCCTGAGCGGCGTGCGAGTCGCCCACCGAGAGCAGCCCGCCCGGGACCGCGACCGGGTAGTACATCGTCGCGCCCTTGCCGATGCGCCAGTCGTCGATGTTGCCGCCCACCCAGTTCGGCGGGATCGAGTCGACCATGTCCGCCTCGGCCGGCGCCAGCCCGATCACCCCGAAGTGCGGCCGGATCGGAATGCGAACGTTCTTCAGCACGCCGTGCTTCTCCTGCACGGTCTTGTGGTCCACCGGCACGCCAGGATAGTCGATGATCTTGTGCACCACGCCGAACGGGATCGGTCTGCGGCGTCCACTGGAAGTTGTAGAGCGCCTTGGCCCAGTTGCGCTCGCCCGGCGGTGTCGATCTCGTAGATCGTGATGACCTCGCGCGGCTTGGGCTCGGTCAGCAGATCCTTGTAGTGAAAGCCCCACCACGCCGCGGCGTTGCTGCCGAACGTCTTGCCCTTGAACTGCGGATTGCGCACGGGCGCGGCTTCACGTCGATGATGCGCACCTCGAGGATGTCGCCCGGCATCGGCGCCGCGCACGGCGACCGGCCCGGTGCAGATGTGCACGCCCAGCCCTCGCCCGCGCCGCGCCCGAACAGCGTCGGCTGCATCGGGCCGGCGCCGCGCCGGTCGACGCCCTTGCGCTGCTTGTCCCAGAAGAAGACGCTCTCCGCGCCCGGATCGCCCGGTGACCATCCGCTCGGCGTCGTCGTTGGCGTGATGCGTGAGCGACTCGATGGTGACGAAGTCGCCGGAGTTGACCTCGACGAGCGGCTTCAGCAGCTTGCTGAAGTATCCCCAGTGCACCGTCTTGTCGTTGGCCGGCACGTAGTAGTGGTTGCGCGTGCCTGGCACCATGCCGGGCTGCGCCTGCGCGGCTGGTGCCGTCATGGCGGCCGCGGTCACGGCGGCGGCGCCGGCCGAGCAGGGTGCCTTCAGGAAATCGCGGCGGCCGTGATCATCGGCTGGTCGGCGCGGCGCCATTCGTGTCTTTCGACATGCGTCACCTCGTGGGTGAGGGTGAGGGCCACGACTCGACGCTGAGTGGTGAGGGTCGGCGCTGACCACGGAATGCTGTTCCAGCTTCGCGTTGCTCCGTGCTCCGGTCTCCGAGAATCTAGGTCAGCCCCGTGAGGTGTCAAGCGTGGTGGCGTGGTAGAATCCCTCCGCAACTACGCGAGTTCTCTAGCTACGGCGGTGTAGCTCAGCGGCAGAGCAGGGCTCTCATAAGCCCCGTGTCGGAGGTTCAATTCCTCCCGCACGCCACCAACTTCAATACGGGGCGTGGTCGGTGCGCGGGATAGAGTGACCGTGTGAACCGAGGCGGATCCGGCAGGTGGCTCGGCATGGCGCCGGCGGCGCTCTCGGCCGCGAAGAATCCCAAGGCGTCGGCGGCCAGGCTCGTCGCCGGGCGCCGCGGATGGGCTGGCCGGATCTCGACGAGATACTGGCACCCCGGCCCCGCGCGAATGGGTCAACCGCCGCCGGCGTCGTCGGTCATGACACGCCAGACGGCGTCGTGCGAGAGGGTCCTCCGTGTGTCGACCAGGGGAGAGGCACGCCCGGCTGAGCCGGCACCGCGGATGTGGCGGTCGCGGTTTGGCGCTGGACGCGGCCGAGGACGCCGGGTGATGAAGCTCCCCGAGGACGCGATCACCAGGCTCTACGCGGTTCCGCTCGACGCGTTCACGCGCGAGCGAAACGGCCTGGCGACCGCGCTGACGAAGGCCGGCCACGCGGACCAGGCTCGCGTGGTGCGTCAGCTCCGCCGGCCCAGTGCTCCGCTGTGGGCGACCAATCAGCTCGCGCGGGTCGACTCCGAGCGTCTCGAGGCCTTCCTGGACAGGCGTGGTGCAGATTCGAAAGACTCAGCTGCGCGATCCGCGGGCGGCCGCCGAGGCCCTCACCCAGCAACGGCGCGAGCTGCAGCACCTGGTGCGCCGTGCGGGCGAGCTGCTGGCCCAGCACGGCTCTCGCGCGACACCCGATGCCGAACGCCGCATCTCGGACACGCTCCTCGGCGCCGCCGTCGATCGCGACCGCGCCAGCGATCTGCGCCACGGGCGACTCCACGCAGGAGCTCGCCGCGCCGGGATTCGAGGTGCTGGCGGGCACCGGAGCGGCCGGGTCACCTGCAACTGGTTCGCGGCGGCCAGCCCGCGCGTCCGCGCGACGCGCAGCCCGAGAAAGCCGAGCGCGGGAACGTCGAGCGTCGTCGCCGGGCCTGACCGGGACGATCAGCGACGGCGCGACGCGGTGGCGCTGGCCGCGCGACGAGGCCGCGCGTCAGAGCGGGAAGCAGGAGGCCACGCGGAGGCGACAAGAGGCGGCCGCGCAAAAGCGAGAAGAGGCCGCCGCGCGGCAGCGCGAGATGGCCGAACGTCGAGCCGCCGTGGAGCAGGCCGGCCAGGGAGGCGAAGGAGCTCACCGCCCGCCTCGCCGCCGCACGCCAGCGACTGGCCGAGGCTCGCCGGGAGGCGAAGCTGGCCTCGACCCCATCACGCACGAAACGTCGGTCGCGCCCTGAACCGCGGCCAGATTCCTGCGCGCGTCTGACAAGCTGAGCTCTGCCGCTGGTCGCGCCGCTCACGCGAGCCAGTCCGCCAGCTCGGTCAGCGTCCGAACTCGCGATCCGCGCGGGCCGCGCCGGTCGGTTGCAGGCTCTTGCGATTGATCCAGGCCACCGGCACGCGCTGGGCGACGGCTGGCGTGATGTCGTGGAAGTAGCTCTGCGCGGCGTGCAGCCAGCGCCGCCCGCCGATGCGCTCGCGCGCCGTCGTGAAATGGCCCGGGGCGGGCTTGTAGGGAGCGCACCTGCTGCGCGGTGATCGAGCAGCGGGAAGCTCACCGTGAGGTGACCGGCGCGTGCCGGCCAGCAGGTCGTCGTCCACGTTGGACAGGATGCCGAGCCTCGTAGCCCGCCCGGCTCAGGCGCTCGAGCGCGGCGTTCGTGTCGGGGAACGGCTTCCAGCGCGGGAGGCTGTCGGGCAGGAACGCGGCGCGCTCGCGGCTCACCGGACCAGCCCAGGCGCGCGGCCAACGTCCATCGCCGTCACCGTCAGGACCTCGCGGTAGGTTCGATACTGCGCGGCCTGGACCTCGGGCTCGCGCTCGAACATCGCGCTGCAGGGCGACCGTCGGGATCGAGCTTCACGCCGTCGGCGGCTGCGGCCTCCCGGAAGGCGTCGCTGATGCCGGCCTCCCAGTCGATGAGCGCGTGCCGTAGCAGTCGAAGGTGATGACGTCCCAGGGGCGGTTCTCTGGCATGGTCTCCTCGCTGGACGGCTGAAGCTACCATGCACCGGTCTGGTACACTCAGCGCCCGTGAGCGACGACATTCTCGTCCAGCAGGATGGGGTGGTGGCGACGGTCGTGCTGAACCGGCCGGCGATGCGCAACGCCATCAACCTGGCGATGTGGACCGACATCGCGCGACTGACCGAGAAGCTCGGCAAGGACGACTCGGTCTGGGCGATCGTCTATCGCGGCGCCGGGACCGAGGCGTTCGCCTCGGGCGCCGACATCTCCGAGTTTCCCGCCAGCCGCAAGGACACCGGAGAGCGCGGGACGCTACAACACCACCACCGCGGCGGCCTACGCGGCCGTGCGCGAGTGTCCCAAGCCGACGATCGCGATGATCTACGGCTACTGCATGGGCGGCGCGGTCGGCCTGGCGATGGCGTGCGACCTGCGCTTCGCGGCCGAGGGCTCGAAGTTCGGCATTCCCGCCGCGCGGCTGAGCATCATCTATCCCGCCGAGGCCATCGCGCAGCTCGTCGACCTGGTGGGGCCGGCGTACGCCAAGGACATCCTGTTCTCGGCGCGCGTCGCTGGAGGCCGCGAGGCGCTGGCCATCGGGCTCGATCCAGCGGCTGCGTGCCGGCGGCCGATCTCCAGAAGACGACCGACGACTATCTCGCAGCTGCTCGCCGACAACGCACCGCTCTCCTGCGCGGCTCCGAAGCTCACCATCCAGTCCTACCTGGCTGGCTACACGGACGAGAGCCGGCGCGCCTGCGCGCCGCCATCCGCGAGGCGACGGAGAGCGCGGACTACCGCGAGGGCACCCAGGCCTTCCTCGAGAAGCGACGGCCGAAGTTTCACGGTCGCTGAGCTCCGGCGTGCGGTTCGAGTTCCTCAGCTCGACGCCGCCGACGCCCACCGAAGGCAGCGGCACCTGGGTCGCGATCGACGGGCTGCTGCGTGGGCTCGAGCGCCTGGGCCACACCGTCGCGTTTCGCCTGATCCGCACGCGGACCGGATTCCACACGCTCGACCGCTGGCTCTACAACGCCGGGCGTCGCCGCCTCGCCGCCCGCCGCCGACGTCGTGGTCGGCGTCGATCTCGACGGGTTCCTGTGGGCGCGCCGGCGACGGACGGCGAGCGGCGCCCGCCCGCGATTCGTCGTGTGCCTCAAGGGACATCATCGCCGACGAGCTCCGGAACGAGCGGGGGCTGGTGCGCGCGCCCGCTGCTATCCAGGCGCGCTGGGAGCGACGCAACACGGATCGGGCGGACCGGCGTCGTGGTGCCCAGCCGCTACTCGGCGCGCGGTGGCCCACGACGGTCTACGGCGTGCCGCCCGGAGCGTCTGGCCGTGGTGCCGGAGCCGATCGATCTCGCCGAGTGGCGCCGCCGCTTCGCGGCCGTCGAGCCGGCGCCGTCGCGGCCCGCCCACGGTGCTGGCGGTGGCGCGCATGTACCCGCGCAAGCGGCTCGACGACCTGCTGCGGGCCGCCGCGGTGCTCCGGGAGCGAATCCCGGACGTCCGCGTGCGCATCGTAGGAGCAGGGCCGGAGTCCGCGCGCTTGCGCGCCATGCACGCGGAGCCTCGGCCTCGGGGACACCGTGACGTTCCTCGGGAGGTCTCCCGGCAGGAGCTGGCCGTACAATACGTAGCGGGCGCACTGCTTCTGCCTGCCGACCGTCCAGGAGGGCTTCGGGCCTGTCTTCGCCGAGGCGATGGCCGCCGGCTGGCGGTCGTGGCGTGCCGGGCGGCCGCGGTGCCGGAGATCGTCGAGGATCGGCGAACCGGCCTCCTGGTGAATCCCGCGAGCCCTGGAGGAGCTGGCAATGGCGCTGGAAACGTTGTTGACGAACGACGGCCTGCGCAAGACGCTCGGGCCAGGCCGGCGCGGCCAAGGTCGCCGCGCTCGACCTCGAGCCGGTGGCGCGCCGCTTCGTCCAGGTGGCGACCGCATGAGCGCTCTCGGCCAGCACGACGCGGCGCTTCGCGTTCTCGGCCGGCCACCGCTATCACGTCGCCGCCTGGTCGGCGGAGCGGAACGAGCAGACGTTCGGCCGCCTGACCGTTCCCCACGGCCACAACTACACGCCTCGACGTGACCGTGCGGGGCGCGATCGACGAGCGGACCGGCATGGTCATCGATCTCAGCGAGCTGAAGCGCGTCGTGCAGGAGACCGTGATCGAGCGCTTCGATCACGCCGACCTCAACGCCGACGCGCTGTTCCGGGAGCGGATCCCCACCACCGAGAACATCGCGATCGCGGTGTGGGAGCTGCTGGCGCCCAAGCTCGGGCCCGATCGGCTGGCGCGGGTGCGAGTGTGGGAAGACCCCACGCTGTTCGTGGACTATGATGGGGCGTAGATGAGTCGCACGGTCGAGCTCACGCGGGTCTACCACTTCAGCGCGGCCCACCAGCTGGTGAATCCCGCGCTCTCGGTCGAGCGACAACGCGGCGCTCTACGGCCAGTGCGCGCGCCCGCACGGCCACAACTACTATCTCGAGGTCACCGTCGCCGGCGTGCCGGATCCCGACCACCGGGTTTGCCGTGGACCTGGTGGCGCTCGATCGTGAGGTCGGACCGAGCGTCTGCTCGCGCAGGTCGATCACCATCGCCTCGAGGACGCCCCGGCGCTGGCGGGCGTGATCACCACCGGCGAAGGTCTGGCCCGCGCGTTCTGGCGCACGCTGGCCGCCGCGCTGCCGCCCGGGCTGCTCCGGCGCGTGGTCGTGCACGAGACCGCGAAGAATCAGTTCGAGTACCGGGGCGAGGAGGCGGCCTGATGGCCGACGATCGCACGCTGCCGCAGCTGGTCGAGCAGATGCTGAAGGAGCTGGGCGAGGATCCGCACCGCGAGGGGCTGGAGCGGACACGCCCGAGCGGGTGGCGGCGGCGCTGCGCTACCTCACGTCCGGCTACACCAAGGACGTGCACGAGATCCTGAACGGCGCCCTCTTCGTCGAGGAGTACGACGAGATGGTGATCGTGAAGGACATCGACGTCACGTCGATGTGCGAGCACCATCTCCTGCCGTTCATCGGCAAGGTGCACGTCGCCTACATGCCGCACCAGAAGATCGTGGGGCTGTCGAAGATTCCGCGGCTGGTGGACATGTACGCGCGGCGCCTCGCAGGTGCAGGAGCGCCTCACCACGCAGATCGCCAACACGCTCGAACGAGGTGCTGCAGCCGCGCGGCGTGGCGGTGGTGATGGAAGCCGTGCACCTCTGCATGCTGATGCGCGGGGTGGAGAAGCAGAATTCCAAGGCCGTGACCTCGGCCATGCTCGGGGCTTTCCGCGACCGGCCGGAGACCCGAGCCGAGTTCATGGAGCTGATCAAGGCCGGACGGGGACTGCAGATATGAGCCAGCTGCTCGAGGGAAAGACCGCGCTCATCACCGGCGCCGGCCGCGGCATCGGCCGCGCGATCGCGCGCGCCTTCGCTGCCGAGGGCGCGGCGGTGGCGCTGGTGGCCCGCTCGCGCGCGGATCTGGCCAGCGTGGCCGCCGAGGTCCGCGAGGCCGGGCGGACGGGCGCTGGCGGTGCCCACCGACGTGACCCAGGACGCCGCGGTGGAGGCGCTCGTGGAGAGCGTCACGGCCGAGCTCGGCCGCCTGGACATCCTGGTGACCTCGGCGGGCACGGCGGCGTTCGGGCCGGTCGCGGGCTCCAAGCCCGCGGACTGGGACGCGATGCTGACGCTCAACCTGCGCGCGGTCATGGTGCGCTGCCACGCCGTGCTGCCGGTCATGCTGCGCCAGCGCTCGGGCATGATCCTCAACCTGTCGTCCATCGCCGTCCAAGCGGGCCCTGCCCGGCAGCGCCGTCTACACGGCGCACCAAGTCGGCCGTGGAGGCCTTCAGCCGGGTCCTCGCCGAGGAGCTGCGGCCCCACGGGGTGCGGGTGGGGGTGCTGGTGCCGGGGGCGGTGGATACGCCGATCTGGGACAGCATGGGGCCGACGCCGCCCCGCGAGAAAATGCTGCGGGCAGAGGACGTTGCGCGGGCCGCGGTCCTGATGGCGACGCTGCCCCCAACGCCTCGCTGGAGGAGCTGACCTCCTGCCCGCCGGGGGCATCTTGTGATACCATTTCCTCGTCGGAAAACGACGAATCAACGGGAGGATACGTGATGGTCACGATGACTGAGACGGCCGCCAAGAAGGTCTCGGAGCTGCGCCTGGAAGAGGGCAAGCCCGAATGGGGGCTTCGGATCCGCGTGGTGGGCGGCGGCTGCTCGGGAATGTCCTACGAGCTCGGCTGGGAAGACCAGCAGGCCTCGGACGACGACATCACCGAGTCGCAGGGCATCAAGGTCTACATCGACAAGAACAGCGCGCCCTATCTCAGCGGTATCGAGATCGACTACGTCGACAACAACATGATGGGCGCCGGCTTCGCGATCAAGAACCCGAACGTCAAGTCCAGCTGCGGCTGCGGCCAGTCCCACCGCTTCTAGACTGCTGTTGTGCTCGTCCGGGTCCGCTTCTTCGCCCGGTATCGTGAAGCCGCCGGGCAGGAGCGCCTGACCTAGACCTCCCGGAGGGTGGGACGGTCGAGACGGCCTGGTCGGCCGTCATCGACCGTCACCCCCAGCTCGCGCCGTACCGTCCGTACACGCTCTTCGCCGTCGGTCACGACTACGTCGAGCCCGAGCACCACCTGCGCGCCGACGACGAGCTCTGCCTGTTCCCCCGGTGAGCGGCGGCGCGGACGACGACGTGTTCGAGGTCGTCGAGCATCCGCTCTCGCCCGATGCGCTCGCCGCGCTGGTCGACGATCCGGGCGCCGGCGGCGTGGTGATCTTCTCCGGCGTCGTGCGCAACGAGACGGGCGGGCGGCCGGTGAAGTTCCTCGAGTACGAGGCCCACGCCCCGATGGCCGAGGCCAAGCTGCGCGAGATCGGCCAGGCCATCCGCGCGCGCTGGGCGGAGGTCAAGCGCGTGGCCATCCTCCATCGCGTCGGCCGGCTCGAGATCGGCGAGTCCTCGGTGCTCATCGCCGTGTCGGCCGCGCATCGCGGCGACGCCTTCGAGGCGTGCCGCTACGCGATCGACACGCTCAAGCGCACCGTCCCGGTGTGGAAGAAGGAGCACTTCGAGGACGGCGAGGTCTGGGTGGGCTTGCAGGGCGGCTAGCGTGGCGCCTGGCCCACGCTCGTCGAGCGAACCATTCGCCGCCACGCGCTGCTCGCCGGCGGCGAAACCGTCCTGGTAGCCGTCTCGGGGGCGCCGACTCCGTCGCGCTCCTGCACATCCTGCGCGAGCTCGCGCCGACCTTCAGCCTGACACTCCACGTGCTCCACGTCGATCACGGACTGCGCGCGGATTCGGCCCGCGACGCCGCGTTCGTCCGGCGCGCTCGGCCTGCGGCTCGAGCGTGCCGGTGGATGTTGCGCCGGTCACGCTCGGGCCGGGCTCGGTGGAGGCGGCGGCGCGCGAGGCGCGCTACGCGGCGCTGGAGGCGTGGGCCGATCGCCTCGGCGCCGAGCGCATCGCCATCGGCCACAGTGCGGACGACCAGGCCGAGACCGTGCTGATGCGCCTGCTCGACGGCGCCGGGGTGCGCGGCCTGGCCGGGATTCCGCCGCGGCGCGGCCGCGTGATCCGCCCGCTGATCGAGACGCGCCGCCAGGCGCTGCGAGACGAGCTCGCCGCCGCCGGCCTCGACTGGGTGGAGGACGAGACCAACCGCGATCCGAAGTTCCTCCGCAACCGCATCCGCCACGAGCTGCTGCCGCTGCTGGCCGCCTCGTACGCGACCGACGTCGTGCCTTCGCTGGCTCGCGCCGCCGCGCCGGGCTCGCGAGACGGTGGACGCGCTCGATCGCGCGGCGACCGACGCGCTCGCGCGTCTGGCCACGGTCGAGGACGGCGCGCTGACGCTGTCGCGCGAGGCGCTCGCGGCGCTGCTCTGCCCCGCTGGCGGCCGAGACGCTGCGTCAGGCCGCCGCGCGGCTTCGGCAGCCGCGCCCCGCTCCGCGCCTGGGCGCACCGGGGGCTGCGTCGCATCCTGGCCCCGGTCTCAGCCGCGCCGCCCGTTCCGACTCGGCGGCGTCACGGTCGAGGTCAGCGGGGACCGCGTGCGGGTTGGCGCGGCACCGCCGCCACCACTGGCCTCGCGGACGCTCGTCGTGCCGGGTCGCCTCGACCTGCCGGAGATCGGCCGGGCGCTGCAGGCGCGGCTGGTGCCGGCGGCCGGCTATGCGCGCTGCCGCGAACGGCCGAGTGCGTGGCCTTCGACGCGGCGCACGTGCCGCGCGCGATCCTCGTGCGCCCGCGCCGTGCCGGCGATCGCTTCGAGGCGTTCGGCGGCGGCGAGCGCCGGCTGAAGTCCTTCCTGATCGACGCCAAGGTGCCACGCTGGGAGCGCCCGCGCGTGCCAGTTCTCGAGGCCGAGGGTCGCATCCTGTGGATCGCCGGCCTGCGGCGTGGCGTCGCCGCGCCGGTCACGCGTGACACGCGCGACGTCGTCGAAATCCGCCTGATCGCTTCGCGATAGGCCCGCGGTAGAATGCGGGCTGGAACCCTCATGAAGACGGGCCTCGCTCTCGTTCTCGTCCTCGCGGTCGCGCTCCCTGCGTGGGCCCAGACCCGCGCCGCCGCGCACTCCCGGCCGCGCCCAAGCCGCCGGCGGCTTCCAAGCCGTCGCCACCGGCCAAGCCGCCCGCGGCGCAAGCTCGATCCGCAGGCCGTGCTCCAGGCGATGGAAGAAGCCTTCAGCTCGGTCGCCGATCGCGTGACGCCGGCGGTGGTGAACGTGAGCACGGTGCCCAAGCGCGGCAGCACCGGCTCGGACGAGCAGCGGTTCCGCGAGTATTTCGGCGACGAGTTCTACGATCGGTATTTCAAGCGCCGCCCGCGCGAAGATGCGCGCTCGACGGGCTCGGGCGTGATTGTGGATCCATCTGGATACATCTTGACGAACAACCACGTTATCGAGAACGCTCAGGACATCACCGTGCGCCTCTCCGACTCCCGGAAGTTCACGGCCACGCTCGTCGGGCGCGATCCCAAGACCGACCTCGCGGTGCTGAAGGTCGACGCCGCCGGCGCCGCTGCCGACGGCCGAGCTCGGTGATTCCGATCGCCTGCGGGTCGGGCAGTGGGTCATCGCGATCGGCAACCCGTTCGGCCTGGACCGCACCGTCACCGCTGGGCATCGTGTCGGCCACCGCGCGCAACCGGGTGGGCGTGACGACCTACGAGAACTTCATCCAGACCGACGCCTCCATCAATCCGGGAACTCCGGCGGGCCGCTGCTGAGCCTCGACGGCCGCGTGATCGGGATCAACACCGCGATCGTGGCGGCCGGGCAGGGGATCGGCTTCTCCATCCCGATCAACGAAGCCAAGGGCGTGATGGGGCAGCTCATCGCCAAGGGCCGGGTGGTGCGCGGGTGGCTCGGCATCGTCATCCAGGACGTGACCGACGAGCTGTCGGGCAGCTTCGGGGTGCGCGAGAAGGAAGGCGTCCTGGTCGCCGACGTGATGAAGGGCGGCCCGGGCGAGACCGCGGGCCTGCGGGCCGGGCGACGTCATCATCGAGCTCGGCGGGAGCAAGATCCACGAGGTGCCGGATCTGCAGCGCCGCGTCGCCAACGTGAGTCCCGGCCAGACCATCGCGCTCGTGGTGATCCGCGACCGCGCGCCCAGCAAGATCAACGTCAAGGTCGGCGAGATGCCGGCCGAGGACACCGCGGTGGCGGCCGTGGAGGCCGGACCGGAGGGCTTCGGCCTGCAGGCGGAGGCGCTGGCGCCCGACGCGGCGGAGCGGCTGAGCCTGCCGTTCACGCAGGGGCTGCTCGTCACCGACGTGGCTGTCGGGCGGACCGGCCGATCGCGCCGGCCTGCGGCGCGGCGACGTCATCCTCGAAGTCGACCGGCAGCCGATCCAGGACGCCCCCGCGCTGCAGAAGGCGCTGGCCGCGGTGCCGCGCGGCCGCTCGGTCCTGATCCGCATGCACCGGCCCGGCAGCGACGCGCGGACGCAGTACCTCGTGCTCGAGCGCGACCAGCAGCCGTGACGGCCGCCGACGTTCTGGAGCCGCCGACCCTCACCCGGCGCGGCACGGTGCTGGTGGTGGACGACGAAGAGGGCGTGCGCGCCTCCATCCGCGCGATCCTCGACGGCACCTGCGAGGTCCTGGAGGCCGAGACCGGCGCCATCGCGCTCGAGCTGCTCAAGACGCGCGAGGTCGACCTGGTCATGCTGGACCAGCGGATGCCGGGCGAGCCGGGCATCGACGTCCTGCCCAAGGTGAAGGCCGCCGATCCCTCGACGATCGTCGTGCTCGCCACCGCCGTCCACGACCTGCGCACGGCCGTCGAGGCGCTCAAGCGCGGGCGCCTACGACTACATCACCAAGCCGTTCGACGTCGACGACATCCTGATGCTGGTGCGAGCGGGCGCTCGAGAAGCGCGCGCTGGAGCGCGAGGTGCTCGCCCTGCGCTCGGCGCTGAGCCCCTCCGGCGCCACGGCGCCCGACGGGTTCGAGGGACTGATCGGCCGCCACCCCGAGATGGTGAAGATCTATCAGCTGATCACCCAGATCGCGACGACGCCGGCCACCGTGCTGATCTCCGGCGAGAGCGGCACCGGCAAGGAGCTGGTGGCCCGCGCCATCCACCGCCGCAGCGACCGCAGCACGCAGCCGTTCGTGGCCGTCAACGTGCGCGGCGATTCCCGACACGCTGGTCGAGTCCGAGCTGTTCGGCCACGAGAAGGGCGCCTTCACCGGCGCGCATCGCGCCGCAAGCTCGGCAAGTTCGAGCTGGCCGCACGGCGGCACGCTCTTCCTGGACGAGATCGGCGACGCTGCCGCCTCGACCTGCAGGCCAAGCTCCTGCGCGCCCTGCAGGAGCGCGAGATCGAGCGCCTGGGCGGCTCCCGGCCGATCGCCGGTGGACGTCCGGGTGCTGGCTGCCGCCAGCGTGGACCTGCGACAGGCGGTCCGCGACCGCGGCGTTCCGCGACGACCTCTACTACCGGCTCAACGTGGTGCCGCTGCACTGCCGCCGCTGCGTGAGCGGCGCGAGGACATCCCGCGGCTCGTCGAGCACTTCATCCGACGCTTCGCGCGCGAGTGCCGGCGCGACGTGCGGGGTCGTGTCGGTGGGCGCTCGACGCGCTCACGCGCTACGGGTGGCCGGGCAACGTGCGCGAGCTGGAGAACGTCATCTACCGCGCGGTGGTGCTGGCCCGCGAGCCGGTCGTGCAACTGCAGGACGTCCCGCTGGACGTGGCGATGCCGGAGACGGTGTCGCTCCTGTCCCAGGACGCCCTGCTGCTTGCGCGAGGCCGTGCGATCAGTTCGAGCGCCAGTACGTGCTGCGCGATCCTGGAGCGGCGCACTGGAACGTCAGCCGGGCCGCGCGCGTGCTCGGCGTCCACCGCAACACGGTGCTGGCCAAGCTCGCCGCCTGGGGCATTCACCGTCCGGGCGGGATGGAAGGCAAGAGCGCGACCCAGTGAGCCTGCGCGGGGCAGGAGTCCGGACCGCGCCGGCCGGGCTCGTGCTGACTCCTCTCTCCTCGGCGCGCCCGCATTTCGCGCACTGGCCCGGGTGAGCGGGCCGACGTCTTCGTGGCCGAGGCCGTGCTGGCCATCGACGACAAGCAGTGGGACCGGGCGCTCGAGCTCCCGCCCAGGCGTTGGCGCGATCGCCCGGCCACGTGGAGGCCTCTACTACACGGGCGTCGCCTACCTGGGTAAGCGGCGGCGGCGGCTGCGGTCCGCCGCTGACCCAGGCCTCGCAGGCCGCGCCGAGCGATACGTCGATCGCCTACCAGGCTCGGGCTCGCCTACTTCGCCCTCGAGCAGTACGATCGCGCCAGCGCCACTCGAGTCCGTCTTCGCGCGTGAGCCGACGCTCCCCGCTCGGCTACTACGTCGGGTTCCTCCGCTATCGCAAGGACAAGTACGAGGAAGCGCTGCGCGCGTCTTCGGGCCAGCCGCACGTCGGACCTCGACATCGCCGACCTGACCCGGATCTACGCCGGCCTGTCGCTCCAGAAGCTCGGGCTGCTCGACGCAGGCCGAGGCCGAGATCGCCCAGCTGGGCAAGCTGCGGCCCGCGTTGCCGATCACCGGACCGGCCGAGCGCGTGCAGGGCAACCCGGTCCCGCCCGCGACACGAACCGACGGTTCCGCGCGGAGGTGCGGGCCGGCGAGTTCTACGACGACAACGCGCCGGCGGCGCCAAGCATCACGGGCGCCAGCGTGGCGGCTACGACGGCCAGCGATCAGAAGCGCAACACCTTCGGTGGTACGCTCTCGGTCGGCTGGACTACGACTGGCTGCGGGCGGGCGGCTGGATCGGTACCGCCGGGTTTTCCTTCTTCGGGACCCACAACAACTCCCTGCCGGCCTTCGACCTGGAGGATTACTCCGGATCGCTCAACATCGTCCGCGCGGGCTGCGTCGAGAACCTGCCGGTGCTGACCGGCGTGAGCTACACCTACGACTATCGTGGTCCTCGACAAGGGGCGAGCACGCTGCAGCGCAACGCCGTCGCAGCGTACGGTCCTGGTAGAGCGCGACCTGCAGGCTCACGACCGGCCAGGTCCGCGTCGAGTTCAAGACTACAGGAGAACCACACGCTGCCGAACGCCGAGTCCCAGAGCGGGACGAACTACCTGATCGGGTTCCAGCACATGCTCCGCTTCGGCAACGACCGTCACTACCTCCGTGGCGGCTATCAGTTCGACTACGACGACACGAACGGCCGCAACTACACCTACATGGGCCACCGCTTCCTGAGTGAGCGCGCAGTACACGCTGCCCTGGTACGACATCCGGCTCGCCTACGACTTCGACCTGCACTATCGCAACTACCTGCACGCCAACACCGTGCTGCCGGTGACGTCACCGGGAACGACCGAGCGGTCCGATCACGAGTTCACGAACATCGCCCGCGTCGAGGTGCCGCTGCCGTGGTTCGCGCGACCAGCGGCTATTCGTGACCGGCGAGTACACCGGCAAGATCGCGAACTCGAACATCGACGCTCTTCCAGTACAGGCGGAACTTCGGGGCGATCTACCTCACCCGGCGGTACTGAGCAGGTCGGCGAGGCCGCCCGGCTCAGGTGCGGCTTCGGCGGCTTCGGAAGCTTCGGCAGCTTCTGGTGATGTCGTCGAGCAAGCCGGGCTTCTTGTCGTTCCCGGGCCTGGCACGCCTCGCGACCGGAGGCACCCCTGGCGGCGGGATCGCCGCGGCCAGGTGGATTCACGGCGGGCGGGGCCAGGCGCCGCGGGGGCCGGGCCGCTCGGGGCTGAGGGCGGCGGGGCTGGGGCCGTTGGGGTTGCTGGCGCTGTCGGCGGCGGTGCGGCAGCCATCGGGCCCGGAGCGCTCGGAGCAGGGCCGCTCGTGGCTCCGGACCGCCGGTAGCCCGCTCGTGGTTTCCGCCGGAATTTCCGACCAGTGGTGCCTCCGCTGTTACCCGGCGCAGGGCCTTGCGGTCCTTGGCCAACTGACCGCTGTCGTCCCTGGCGAGGCTTGTCCGACTTGCCATCGTCGACGGCGCGTGTCGAAGCTGGCCCGTCGGGCGCGGCCTTCCGGGTCGACCTTCGTGTCGACCTTGCGGCCTCGGCCTCGGGATCGACCTTGACCTTGGGGTCCACCGGCACCAGCGCGGCGGCCGCGGCGACACCTTGCTCGACCTGGCGCTCCACCATCGGCGCGTTGGCGGCGGGCGGCGGGAGTCGGCACGCTGACCTTGTAGGCGGCGGCGACGGCCTGGGCATCCGCGCGGGGATGTTGCGCGGGGCGCTCGGCCGGTGAAGCCGGCGAGCACCGAGCGTCTGCAGCGGCTGCATCGTCACGCGGGGGCCGATCGCCCGGCCGGTCGCGGCATCGAGCCCTGAGACGTCCACGATGCCCGTGAGGAGGTGAACTGCGTGTTGGCCCGGCTGGCGGCATCCTGGGACACCTCGGCGATGAGGACGGTGTCGCGGATGCCGGCGACCGCGTTCGGCGTCTTGACCTCGACCGATACCGGCCCGCATCCGCTCTTGGCGACCGCGACCGCCACCCTTGCCGCTGCCCACCTCGACGGTGGCGGTGGTCGGCGTCTCGCTGATGGTCAGGACCGAGCGCTCGCGAACCGTGACGACCGCCTTACCGCCCAGCAGGATGCGGACGATGAGTCCTCACCGGTCGTGATGCGGTCCTGCACGAAGATGTCGTCCTTGAACTTGAGCGGCCGGGACTCTTGGCGCTGGTGCGGAACACCGATGCCGTGCCCTGCAGCGTGGTCACTACGCCGGCCTGGTGGTCTCCTGGGACACGGCCCGCGTCGGCAGGACGAGCGCCAGGACGGCGACAAAGGCGAAGCCTCGGACCATCGTAAACACCCTTCATTGAGGCCCCCCGGACGGCAGCGTGCGGTCGTGTGGGCGCAAAGGGTAGCAATGGTCGGCAGACTCTAACGAACGTATTTACAGATATTTGACGACAGACTGAGCCGAGAGTCTGGCGACGAACTATCCGCTCGTCACCCTGGCCTCGGTCGAGAATCATCCGGGCGTAGAAGCCCTCAGGAGGGCCGAGGACAGGCTGTACACCGCCAGGAGCAGGGCACCCACCTCCCGCATGCCCGACAGCCACGACGCGCCCGGGAGGCCTCGACGTGGGCCAGGACGCCCACCAGGACTGACGGAGGTCCGTTCGGGCGCGCGGCCGCCAGGCGGAGGCTCTCCGTGTAGGGCACCGCGGGGTCGTGGGTGCCGTGGACCAGCACCAGTCGCGCGCGGATCTGGCGGGCCACCCGCTCCGGGCGACAGCTGGTCCAGCACCGACGCCACCCGGGGCGGAGGGTAGTCGAGGACCGAGGCCGCTCGGACCGGGTCGGCGAGGATCTCGCGGGCGGGAGCGTCGAGCAGATCGGCGTTGGCCTCGACGAACTGGCGAACGATCGCGGGGTCGTGGTCGACGTGCCCGCTGGATCGAGCCCCAGCGGAAGTCGCCGGTGAGGAAGAAGCGCAGGAGCTCGGCCGCCGACGCGTAGCCGCCGAGGCTCAGGACCACGCGGACGCGGTCGCGGACCGCCGGCTGGGCTGGCGGCCAGCAGCGCCGGGCCGGCTCCGACGCTGACGCTGATCATCACGGTCGGCGCCGCCCGCGCGGCCAGGGTGGCGACGACCGGCGCGACGTCGTCGGGGCGCAGCCGGCCCCGCGTGCGAGGCCGGGAATCGTGGGCACCGCCACGTCGAAGCCGGCGCGAGCCAGCAGCGCGGCGGCCTGGCGCACGCGCGGGGTCGTCCCTGCCCTCGGGCGAGTAGCCGTGGACCAGGACCAGCGGGACGTGGACGATCGCCGCGCCGATCCAGCGGTCGACCGCCGCCCCGGGGACGCTCATCGGCTCGCGATGCGCGGGTCGCGGTCAGGCTCGACAGGGGGCGCCAGGCGCCGTCGGAGAGGAACTCGACCAGGAACGCAGCGCTGAGGGCCAGGTCACCCGCGGTGCGGGCGACGGGAGCGACGAGGAGGACGGCGAGGAGAAGGCTGAGGAGGCGGACTATTTCCGGTTGACGCACTTCACGAGGCGCCACCCATTGAAGAGGTTGACCTGGGTCACTAGCTCTGGCGTAAGGCCGACCTCACGCAGAGCGGCCCCATCTGCAGATTGGACTTCCAGCCCAGGCGGCGTGCAGACCGGCGCCACCAGATCCTCGAGCCATCCGGACACCCGTCGCTCGCTGCGGAAGTGGTTCAGGATGACCGAGGAGGCCGCCCGGCTTCACGACCCGCTTCATCTCGCGCAGCACCGCGACCGGGTCGGGGCACCGCCGAGATCGTGTAGGTGGCCACGGCCTTGTCGAACTCGCTGTCGGAGAAGTCCAGCGACGTGGCGTCCATGACCTTGAGGACGAGGTTCGGCATCGCGAGCTTCTGGGCGCGCTCCACCGCCTTGTCGAGCATCTCCTGCGACAGGTCGACGCCGGTGAGCCGGCACGACGGCGGATAGAGCGGCAAGTTGAGGCCGGTGCCGATGCCGACCTCGAGGACGGTCTCGCCGGATTTCAGCGCCAGCTCCTGCACGGCCGCCGCGCGGCCCGGCGCGAAGATCCAGTCGAAGATGAAGTCGTACACCGGAGCGTAGAAGTCGTACGCGCGCTCGACCTGCCGCTTCTCCAACGCTACGTCCACGTTCGCCCCTCCAGCGGCTTGGATTCGAGGCCGGTCGGAAGGCCCGGAAGGCCGATTGCCGGGTGAATTTTACCCGCCATTCCGGCCAATTGCCAAGGGGCTTGTGAGGCTATAGCAGATACCGGATCAGGACGGTCGCCAGGCCCAGAAATGAGAAGAATCCGCAGACATCCGTGAATGTCGTGATGATGACGCTGGACGCGATCGCCGGATCGACCCGGAACGTCTTGAGCGCGATCGGCACCAGCGTGCCGACGACCGCAGCCACGATCATGTTGAAGATCAGGGCCAGGCCGAGGATGAACGCCAGCAGCCAGCCCCCTTCCATAGGTAGGCGATTGACAGCAAGGACGAGGCCGTTGGCCAGCTCGGTCGTGAGCCCCAGCCAGACTTCCTTGCGGAGCACCCGCATCAGGACGCCGGCCGTCATCTCGCCCAGGCGCGATGCCCCGGACGACCACGGTGGCGGTCTGGGTGGTCCCGATGCCCCCATGGAGGCCACGATCGGCATGAAGATCGCGAGGGTGGCCAGGCTCCGGATCGAGCCCTCGAACAGCCCGATGACCGAGGCGGCCAGCACCGCGGTGGCGAGGTTGATCAGCCGCCAGACGAGCCGCTTGGTGAAGACCGCCTTGGGCGGGTCGAGGACGGTCTCGTCGCCGGGCACGCCGGCGAGCCGCTGGATGTCCTCGGTCGCCTCATCGCGGATGACGTCGATCACGTCGTCCACGCTGATGGTGCCGAGCAGGCGGCGGTCGCCGTCCACCACCGGGACCTCGATCAGGTGGTGGCGCTGCACCAGACGCGCGACCTCTTCCTGATCGGTGTCGCACCGCGACGCTCTCCACGCCCTCGCGCCGCACGGCGCGCACCGGGAGTGGCCGGATCGGCCGTCAGCAGCTTGTGCAGAGGGACGATGCCGACCAGGTGGTCGTGGTCGTCCACCACGTAGGCGTAGAACCCGTCGTCGCGGGTCGCCGCCTTGCGGATGTGGTCGATGGCCTGGGCCACGGTCGCGAACTCGTGGACGGCCACGAAGTCGTGGGACATGAGCCGGCCGGCGGTGTTCTCCGCGTACTCGAGGAAGCTCCTGGACCTCCTCGGACTTCTCCTCCTCCATGAGGTCGAGGATCTTGTCGGCCTGCTCCTTGGGCAGCTCCTCGACGACGTCGACGACGTGGTCGGAGGGCATCGCGTCGAGGATCCGCGAGACCTCGTGCTCGTCGAGCCCCTGCACCAGCTCAGACGCGTCTGGTCGTCGAGCTCGGACAGCACCGCGCCGGCCCGGGCCTCGGGCAGCAGGCGAAAGACGTGAACCCGCTCGGGCAGCGGCAGCTCGCGAAGGGCGCTCGAGATGTCGGCGGGGGAAGGCGCCATCGAGGAGCTCGCTCAGCCGCTCCTCGCGGCCGCCGTCGAGCGCGTCCTTGATAGATTCGGTGAGGCGCGCGGTCTCTTCCATCGACTAGTCGCCGGCCGTCCGCAGCGCGCGCAGGAACCGCGTGGCGATCGTCTCGCCCACCTCGCTCTCGGCGGTGGGCAAGCCCGCCGCCCGCCAGTCGCGCAGCCGGACCACGGCCTTGGCCATCGACCGGTGGCCGCCCGCGCTCCCAGCTCACCGAAGGCATCGTGCACGACGTCGCCGGCGGCCCGCACGTAGCCACGTTGCGCACGGAGACGTGCAGCTCGTTGCCGATGCGGCCGGAGACGACCGACCACTCGGCGCCCTCGACCTGCAAGAACAGGTCGGCGAACTGTGCCACCAGCTCGGGATAGCCGACCGGTCCCAGGTGGGCCAGCATCACGCCGTCGACGAGGCGGCGCCGCGCGATGCCCTTGGCCAGCACGTCGAGCGCGGCCTCCGGCAGGTCCGGCCGCTCGATGCGCCGCAGCGCGTTGTGGTTGGCGTGGGCGTGCAGGTACGCGAACGCCTCCATGTCCGCACGGGTGGCGCCGCGCTCGAGATGCAGCGTGTCCGCCTTGATGCCGTAGAGCAGCGCGGTGGCCAGCCGCTCGCGGATCTTCACGTCGGCCGCGCGCAGATACTCGGTGAGGATGGTGGACGTCGCGCCGTAGGAAGGACGGACGTCCGCGCAGGCGGGCGCGCGCGGCGTCTCCTCCGGATGGTGATCGATCACCAGATCCACCTCGCCCATCGGCTCCTCGAAGAACGCCGGCTGGGTGTCGACCATGGCGATCCGGTCGTAGTCCGCAAGGTCGCCCGGCACGATCCGCTCGACCGTCGATCTCGAGGATCCGGGTCATAGCCCGGGTTCTCGGGGCGGTGATGGCGCAAGGTGGCGATCGGCGCGGCCGTCTTCGTCCGGCCCAGCAGCGTGCGCAGGGCCCAGGCCGAGGCGATCGCGTCAGGGTCGGATCGTCCTGCATCATGATGAGCACCCGCGCGGGGCGTCCTCGAAGTGCGCGCGGACGCGCTCGACGCGCGCGCGGGTCAGCGCGCGCTCGAGCGCGGGCTCCAGCACCGCGCTCGCCACCGCGGCGGGCGACAGCGTCACCAGGGGCTCGGCGCCGCCGGGCGCGGTCTCGGCGAGCACCACGAGGGGCGCCGACGGCGCGACGGCGCGGATGGCCGCGACGACTGCGGCCTGGCGTATCCGCTCGACCGCCAGCAGCACGGGCTCGAGGCCGGTGCGGAAGGCGCGGCCGGTAGAATCTGCTCGCCGTCCAGGCGCCCGGCCGGGGCCTCGGCCCCACGCTCTACGATGCGAGCGCGGAGCCGGGGCTCCTCGACGATCCAGACCGGCGCCAGGCGCGTCTCGCCGCGCTCACCCGCCAGTCGCCACAGGAAATCGTCCGCGCACACGAAGAGGCAACGCATCCCTCACCAAAGTATGAACCCTGGTGTGGGCCACACAAGGCTAATCTTGGGCGAGCGTCGCCCGAAACCCGCGATATCGCGGCCCGCGCCGGGGACCCGGCTGTCGGCCGCCGGCCGGCCCTCCACCCGCCGAGCGGCGCGGCAGCAGGCCGAGTCGCACGTTGGCGCGCCGCAGAACGGGCCGGGGCAGGCTGTCGCGCTCGACGCCGCGTGGCCTGCGCGCGTCGGCGCGTCACGATTGGCTCAGGCGGCGCGTTCCTGCGGCGGCGCATCTCGCGAACCTGGAAGCGATGCCGATTGCCGTTGGCGCCGGACCAGCAGGGACGGCCGCTTGCCGTACCGGCCGAGTACCAGGTCTCGAAGCACTCGCGGTGATACGTCCCCGTGGACGCCAGCACTTGCGGGGCATAGCGGGCCACGAGCATGTGGCAGCGTACGCACGGGATGGCGCCCTTCATCGGCACGTCCGGGATATCGTTCAGCCTCTGGTCGTCCATGGCTTCGTTCCACCTTTCCTGGGCGAGCCGCTCCGCGGCCCGTCGACGTTGGGGATTTGGGAAGGCAAATGAAATGCCACGAAACCGACCCGGAAAATCGCGGGGTTTAGACGCGTTTCGGCGCGCGCGTAGTCTTTACACCTGTAAGCTCTACCACGCTCAGTCGCGGGGGACCGACGCCGGCTGGGGAATCTTCGTCAGCTCGGCCATGAGCAGAGCCGGCCCAGCCGAAGATGTTGTGCTCGCGTACCTGGGCCTCGCATCCGCGCCATGCGCGAGCGGCGCTCGGAGGCATCGGCGGTCGAGGACCGCGGTGGAGCGCGCTGGCCACGTCTTCCACGTCGTAGGGGTTGACCAGATAGCGCGTCCGCGCAGCTCGCAGGAGGCGCCGGTGAAGCGACTGAGGATCAGGGCGCCCTCGTCGTCGTCACGCGCGGACGACGTACTCCTTGGCCACCAGGTTCATGCCGTCGTGCAGCGACGTCACCATGCAGAAGTCGGCGCGCCCGGTAGTAGCGGCCGGATCTCGCGCGTGGTCGTGGTGGCGCTCGAGATAGACGATCGGTGCCAGCCCCGCTCGCCCAGCGCCTCGTTGATGCGTCCTGCACCGTCCTCCCGACCTCCTGCTGGAGGGCCTGGTAGCGCGGGATCCGGGTGCGGCTCGGCGACGGCGATCTGCACGAAGACCATGCGCCGGCGGTACTCCGGACACCGCTCGAAGAAGCGCCGGATCGCCGGCATGCGCTCGGGGAGCCCCTTGGTGTAGTCGACCCGCTCGACGCCGATGCCCGAGCCACTCGGACGGTGATGCCCAGCTCGGCTCGCAGGGTCGCCAGCGGTCGATGATCGTCGGCGGGTCGTCGCACGAACGTCCGGCGGCCACGCTGATCGGGAACGGCTGCACCGCACGTCGTGTGCTGCGCCGCGTACGGCCGTGAAGTGCTCCCACTCGATCGCGCGCCTCGATCGCGCGCTCCGACCGTCTCCAGGAAGTTGTTGCAGTGGAACTGGGTGTGGAAGCCGACGAGATCGGCGCCCGAGCAGGCCCAGCAGGATCTCCGTCTGCCAGGGGCAGATGCCGAAGGCCTCGGAGTTCGGCCACGGGATGTGCCAGAAGATGGCGACGCGCGCGTCCGGCCTGAGCTGCCTTGATGAGCTGCGGCAAGAGCGCGAAGTGGTAGTCCTGCACTGAGGACGATGGGCCGCTCGGCCTCGCCATCTCCTCGAGCGACGGCGTCGGCGAACTGCGCGTTGACCGCGCGGTACTGCTCCCAGTCGTCGGCGCGGAACATCGGCCGCGTGTGCACGATGTGGCAGAGCGGCCACAGGCCCTCGTTGGCGAAGCCGTAGTAGTAGCCCGCCTCCTGCTCGCTCGGTGAGCCACACGCGGCGAAGCGTGTAGGCGGGATCGTCGGGTCGGCACGCCCGATCGCGCTCGCCCACCTCGCGGTCGGCGCTGCCGCTGCCGTGCGCCACCCACACACCCGCCGCACGCGCGCATGACCGGCTCCAGCGCGGTCACCAGACCGCTGGCCGGCATGCTGCTCCCGATGGCGCCGGCCCTCGCAGCACGTGGCTGACCGGCTCGCGGTTCGAGACGACGAAGATCGGCCGCTCGCCGAACCGGATCTCGACGAACTGCTTGAGCCGCTCCTCCGTCCACAGGCTCTCGCCGGTCAGTCGCAGCCGCGCCTCCTCGGCGGCCGACACCCGCGCCCGGGCAGCGTGCGGGCCGGGCCGGTGACCTCGGTGGCCAGCGGGCCGAAGAGCACCGGCGTCGGCCTCCGGCGGTAGGCCAGCGGCTGGCCGGACTTGAGATGCCGGCGTCCACTCGGCGATCCGCGCCATCGGGCGCGTGACCGACCAGCGCACGACCAGCCAGGTGATGCCGGTCAGCAAGAGCATCAGCACGCCGAGCGCGGACAGCGGTGCGCCGCCACTGGTCCCACTCGCTCAGCTCGAGGAACTGGGCGTCGAGAGCACGACGGCGGCGCCGATCACCCGTCACCCTGCTGCAGCGCGCACTCGCGCACCAGCGTCCTCCGGGACCCCCACGGTGAAGGAATTTGCGGGCGGGCGCGTTGCGCTGGATGACGTCGGTGACGAGCGGGAGTGATCCGGACCGAGGAGCGACTTGACGGGAGGCGGTGGCGTCGATGACCGAGCCGAACGCGTCGTAGATCGCGATGGCGCGATCGGGGCCGGCTGGAAGCGCAACGAACACGCGCTCGTAGCCGGTGCGGGCGCCACAGGCCACCAGCCGCTCGGAGGCCTCGCGCACGGCGTCGGCGGCGAGGACGGCAGCGGCGCTGGAGGTCCTCGACCAGCCGCGCGCGCTCCTCGGTCACCTCGTACCAGGCGAAGGCGGCGCTGACGACCAGTGTCGCCAGCCAGAGCGCACCGGAGCAGACGGAGTCAGGAACCGCATCAGGTGCGACCAGGCGCCGAACTTCGTGAGCTCCCAGCGCGTTGGCCATGACCAGCGGCATCAGGTGATGCGCCGGCAGCGCTCCCCAGCGTGCCCGCGGCGCACGCGCGCTCGGCAGAACACGGTGACCGGGTCCGCGCCGCAGTAGCGGCTCCAGACCAGCACCGGCACCGGCTGCCAGCCGTGCCCGGCGAGGACGGACAGCGTGGCGTGATCGCCGGTGACGACGAGCACGTCCGGGCCGAGGGCCCGGACGGCCGGACGAAGGCGTCGAAGCGCTCGAGCGCCTCGACCTTCGCGTCGAACTTTGCCGTCCTCGCCGGCCTTGTCGGTGTCCCTTGTAGTGCACGACGAAGAAGAAGTCGTAGGCCTGCCAGTGCTCGCGCAGCGCGTGGTGATCCGTCGGCGAAGGTCGGCTCCCGGTCTTGATGCACGTCCATCCCCACGAGCTTGGCGAGCCCGCGGTACATCGGATAGGCGGCGATCGCCGCCGCCCGCCAGGCCGTACACCTCGGGAAGCGCGGGCAGCTCACGGGCAGCGCATCGAACCGCGCAGCAGGACCATGTTGGCGGGCGCGGCGTCGGCCAGGAGCCGGCGGGCCTGACTCGACGAACGCGTTGACGAGCTCCGCGGTTCGCGCGGCGGCAGGCTCGAGCGCCCTCACCGGGATGGGCGGCTTGCGCGGCGCTGAGGGTCGGTCTCGGTGAGCCGTCCCGGAAGGCCGCTGCCGCGCAGCACCAGCACGAAGCGGTGCTCCTGGACCGGCTCCACCAGGACTTCGACTCGCCGGGGAGCCGGATCGCTCTTGAGCCGATCGACCAGACGGACCGAGCGCTTCGGTCTTGATCCGCCCCGCGCGGCGATCGGTGATGAGCCCGGCCGCATCGACGGTGCAGAAGTTTCCGCGCGCAGCCACGTCGCCCGCGCGCGCAGATCGAACTCGATACCCAGCGACTCGAGGACCCGCGGCCGACCTGGTAAGGCGAGCGGATCGTGCCCGAGACAGCCCGAGATGCCCGGGGCCACTGCCCGGCGTGGATGCCCGGCGCACACGTGCCGCAGCAGCCCACACGCCGCCTCGGAGGCCAGCGCCGGTCAGGTTCGGCACCCGCGCCGTCTCCAGCTCCGACTTCCCCGTCTCCGGCCTCGGCAACCCCCGAGCCCATCAGCGACATCAACACAATCTTCGTCGTATTCTCGATCGCCAGCGACCGGATCAGCTCAGCATGCCGCCCAGTGTACCGATCTCCTGCGCCTTCGGCGAGATCGTCCAATGTTTCAAAAGCCGAGCCTCAACGCCATCAGGACCGCGCTGTGAACCCGCGCGATCCGATGCTAGAGGTGAAAAAGTTGCAGGTTCTGCCGTACGGAGAGCGGGGTGGTGGGCGGGGGAGCATGGGTCCCGAGACCCGTCCCCGCCCGTGGACAGGCAGCGCCGTCGAGTTCCCGCTGCCCCACCGACGCGGGCCCGTGGTCGAACCCAGCCGGCTCCCCCGCCCCGCGGGCCCTACAGCAACAGAGACTACGCGTCTTTGACCGGATTCTCCAGCGTACCAGCCCGGTAATCTCCATGCGCACGACGTCAGCCGGCGTTGAGACAGCACCGGCGGCTTCATCCCGAGGCCGACGCCCGGCGGCGTCCCGTCGCGATCAGATCGCCCGGCATCAGCGTCGTGAGATTCGAGAGGCAGCTGATCAGGTAGCTCACGTCGAAGATGAACGTCTTGGTGTTGCCGTTCTGCATCTGCTTGCCGTTGACGAACGTCTTGAGGCTCAGCGAGTGCGGATCCGACACCTCGGCGCCGGTCGCCGATGTAGGGACCGACCGGCGCGGCGGTCTCGAAGATCTTGCCCGGCCACCCACTGGGCTCGTGATCATCTGGAAATCGCGGGCGCTGGCGTCGTTAGCAATACGTAACTG
>ERZ1370068.9901-contig-8644_pt1 | contig 32339 bp, 41 predicted proteins | sample MGYA00561227_ERZ1370068 | MGnify/ENA primary metagenome ERZ1370068 (study PRJEB38410, sample SAMEA6850437) | metagenome | study: Metagenomic assessment of the ecological functions of the soil: analysis of the soil microbiota associated with the...
AGTATGCTTCGTTCAGGTTACGTGACCGCTCCAGCTCGAGCGCGGCCTTGCGGTCGCCGCAGACGAGCTTGACCCGCGGCTGCAGCGCCATCGCCAGCACTTCCGCGTCGTCGGGGCGCGCTGCGAAACGCGCCTCGACCAGGCCGCTGCGCCTCTTTCCACGCGCCGCGCTCCATCAGCTCGCGGTCGGTCGCGGCGAACGGCCGGACCGGTCGCGACGCCGAGAGCGCGAGTGACCGCACCGCCGCCAGCGCCGGCGCGACGTCGCGGTTCATTCCGGCTCTCAGCGCGGTCGCTGGGGGTCGACGCGGGTGGCGTCCCGCGCCGGGACGTAGCTGGCGACGAACGCCGCGACCAGCGCAGCGATCACGGCGGCAAGCGCGACGATCAGCGACACCGTAGAGCAGGTGGGCGGCGAGACGGTTCCGGCCGAACGCCATCGGCAGCCCGATCGCGACCCGGTCGCGGCGAGGGTCTGCCCTGGCGGATCACCATGCCCATCACGTTGCGCCGCTTGCCCGCGCCGAGCGCCAGCCGACACGCCCGATCTCGTGGGTGCGCTGGCTCACGGAGTAGGCGATCACGCCGTAGACGCCGACCGCGGCAGCACGAGCGCGAGCACGCCGAAGCCCATCATCAGCGCCGAGATGAAGCGGCGGCGACTCGGTCACGAGCCGCGACAGCGTGCGAACGCCGTAGATCGGCAGCTCGGGGTCGAGCGCCATCAGCGCCTTTGCGCCGCAGGGCGAGACCAGGGGATCGCCGTCGGTGCGGACCGCAGCTCGATCAGGTGATCGGCGCCTGCTCGACGGGGAGATAGCGAGAGCGGCGGCGGCTCGGGCTCCACGTCGGGTCACGTCGCCGACCACGCCGACACGGTGCGCGACGTGTCGTCGAGCGCGTGATCGAGCCGGATTCGGAGGCCGACGGCCTCCGCCCGCGCGGCGCGAGGCGCCGCGCCAAGCGTTGCGGCTCACGATCGCGACCGGCTCCGTGTCGCGGCCATCGGCGGCCGAAGTCGCGGCCGGCGACGATCGGCATGCGGAGCGTCCGGTAGTAGCAAGGCGGTCGCCCACCACGTGCGCGGCCGATCCGCCGGGCCGCGACCGCCCGCCCTCGACGTCGACGCTCCACGACGCGTTGCCGCTCCCCCAGTCCGCCCACGGCACGTGCGAGGCGGCAACCGCCGAGGTCGCGCCGGGCGGCGCGTCAGGCGCTCGACCGCGGCGGCGCGTAGGACCGACTGCCGAGCGCGCGCTCGCCGTCGCGTGTCGGGGAGCGCGACGCACGAGACGCCACGGGAATCGAAGCCGCCCGGCATCTCGACCAGGCGCTTGAAGCCCTTGACCACCAGGCTCGCGCTCGCCACCAGCGTGAGCGCAGCGCGTGACCTGGGCGATCACGAAAGCCCACGACGCGCGCACGGCTGCCGGAAGCGCCACTCCGAGCCCCGCGCCCCTCCTTGAAGCGTCGTTGAGGTCGACCTCGGCGGCGTCGAGCGCGGGCGCCAGGCCGAAGAGGAGCCCGGTCAGGAGCGCGAGCGAGAGCGTCACCAGGAACACGGTGCCGTCGAGCCAGGTCCGGTTCCAGCCGGGGATGAAGCGCGTGACCTCGGCGGGCATGCCGCTGCGGAGGAGCTCGCATGGTCCAGATCGAGGATGAAGCCCGCCGCCGAGCCGATCAGCGAGAGCAGCACGCACTCGGTCAGGAGCTGGCGCAGGATGCGCCGGCCGCTGGCGCCCATCGCGCCGCGGATCGCGACTCGCGGCGGCGCGACGGGCGCGCGCGAGCAGCAGGTTGGCGACGTTGGCGCACGCGGTCAGCAGCACCGGAAGCCCGCGGCCAGGAGCATGAGGCAGAAGGGCGCGCGCGACGCCGGCCTGGTGCTCGCCTCGGCGAGCGACATGACGCTCACGCTCGCGCCCGGCGTTGGTCGCCGGGAAGTCCTTGGCCTGGCGCGCGATCGCCGACAGCTCCGCCTGCGCTCCCGCGATCGATGGCGCCGGGCGCGAGCCGGCCCATGACCACGAGGAAATGGCTCCCGCCGCGCTCGAGCTGCGCCGGCGTGAAGACGAGCGGCGTCCACAGCTCGGTGGGTCGCGGGTAGTCGAAGTCGCTCGTCAGCACGCCGACCACGACGCGGTCGCGCCCGTCGATCGAGAGGTGGCGTCGAGCACGTCGCGGGTCGCCGCCGAACGCGCGTCTTCCACAGCGCGTGGGAGAGCAGCACGACGCCGTCGCCGTCCAGGCTCGGCGTCCGCCGGCACCAGCACGCGTCCGAGCAGCGGCCGCGCCTGGACCAGCGGGAAGAACTCGCCGCTCACCTCGCCCTGCTGGACGCGGCGCGGCGAATCCCTGCCGGCGAGGCTGCGCGCTCGACACGGTAGGCCGCGAGCGGCTGGAATGAGCGGCTGTCGCGCTCCACTCGACGTAGTCGGCCGGCGATGTGGACATGTAGCGCAGGCCCTGCGCCGGCATCGTGCCGGTGACCTCGACCACCCGATCGAGCGCGCGATGTTGACGGGATGGAGCAGCAGCCCGTTGATCATGCTGAACATCGCCGTGGTGACGCCGGCGCCGAGCGCCAGCGTCAACCACGACCAGGGCGGAAGCCGGGACGATGCGCAGGCTGCGCACGGCGTACTTGAGATCGGCGAGCAGCGTGTCCATTTAGATACTCCGTCTGAGGAAGACGTTGCCGCCTTCGACCCGCAACCCGGATCGCGGTCGCGACCGCCGGCGACGGCGCCGGTCGCGGTCACGGTGCGCACCGGGCGCCACAGGTGCATCCAGTCGCGATGCCAGCCGCGCTCGTGTGCCGGGTGAGATCGAAGTCGCTCTCGATCCTGGTAACGACCTCGCCCCGCCGGTAGGCGAGCCGCGTCGACCGCGAGCCGAGGCGGACTGCGGGACCCTATAGTGTCACGTCGCCTGCCGTACCGCAGCGCGCATGAGCTCGCGACGGCCCCGCGATTCCTCGTCCATGCGGACCACGACGTCGCCGCCAGGTCGTCGCCCGCACGCGTCGCCGCGGCGTCAGAGCCGGATCGTCGCCGCCGAGGCTGATCGCGCGCGCGCGCTCTCCGCCGTGCCGATCCGGATGTCGCCGCCGAACGCGCGCGCCGCCATGCGCTCGGCCTCCGTCGATCGTGACCGGGCCGCCGAAGGTGGTGTAGCCGATCAGCGGCAGCAGCGACGACGACAGCGCGGCGCACCGGTGTCGGGCATGGGCGAGCCCCAACCCCAGGAAGATCACGAGCGCCGCCGTCACCGAGAAGTCTCATGGGCTACTCCTGCCGCAGCGCCACCATCGGGTCGACCCGCGTGGCGCGAAGGGCTCGAAGCCTCAGCAGCGCGAGCAGCGCGCTGCCCGCGAAGGATGACGATCACGCCGAGGAACGTCGGGGGATCGCTCGCGCTGACGCCGAACAGGAGGCTGGCCATCAGCCGCGTGATCGCGAACGCCACCGCGAGCCTGATCCCGAGCCCCATGCCGGCGAGCGTCATGCCCTGCCCGATCACCATGCGCAGCACCCGCCGCCGCGGCGCCCATCGCCATGCGGATCCCGATCTCCTGGGTGCGCTGGGCGACGCTGTAGGCCATCACGCCGTAGATCCCGACCCCGGCGATCACGAGCGCGATCAGCGCGAAGGCGCCCATCAGCCCGGCGTAGAGCTTGGGCTCCCAGACCGCGATGCGCACCCACTCGTCCATGGTGTGCGACCTCGTAGAACGGCAGAGTCCGGGTCGCGCGACTGGAGCAGCCGGCGCACCGGCTGGGCGAGCGCGCGCCGGGGCTCCCGCGGCGCGGATCAGGAGGCACATGGTCTGGATCGGGAACTGCGCGTGTGGCACGAACACCTGGGCGACCTCGTCCTTGGAGCGCGCCGACTCGGCGGACGTCCCTCGACCACGCCGACCACCGTAGCGCCATCCGGCGGTGTCGCGGGACCCGAAGTTGAAGCGCGCTGGCCGAGCGGATCCTTCCCCGGCCACAACACGTCGCGCGGCGGAGCGGTTCACGATCGCGACCAGCGGCGCCTCTCGTCGTCCGCGGCGGGAGAAATCGCGCCCCGCGCGGAACAGGGATCCGGAGCGTCGCGAAGAATGTCCGGGAGTGATGGCGCCGAAGGTCGCGACGCGGCAGATCGGCGGTTTCCTTGTGCGTGCCCTCGACCTGGACGGTTCGCGACCACGAGCTGTTTCCCGAGCGGCAGGTTGGCGACGGCGCTGGCCGACACGACACCCGGCAGGGCCGCGATGCTCGGCAGGAGTCGCTGGTAGAAGGCGCGGCGATCGGCGACCTCTTTGTAGACCGCGACCGGGAGCGTGATGCGGCCAGGTGAGCACGCCGTGCGCGATCGATGCCCGAGCGCTGCTCCTCCATGCGGAGGAAGCTGCGCATCATCAGGCCCGCCCCCGCGAGCAGGCACGAAGCGCGAGCGCGATCTCGGCGACCACGAGGCCGCTGCGCATCCGGTTCTGCCCGCGGCCGCCGCTTCACCTGGGTGCCACCGTCCGCTGAGCGATTCATGTACACGGTGGTCCGCGGCAGATGCAGGACCGGCGCGCTGAGCCCGAAGGCCAGCGCCGAGCCGATCGAGACCGCCAGGGTGAACAGCAGCGCGCGCGCGGTCGATGCCGAAGCGTCATCCAGTACGGCAGCTCGACCGGAATCGGTGCCGAGCAGGACGTCGTTGCCCCAGTAGGCGATCAGCGACGCCGAGCAGTCCGCCGACCAGCGAGATGAGCAGGCACCTCGGTCAGGAGCTGCCGTGCGATGCGGCCGCGACCGGCGCCGAGGGCGACGCGGAGCGACAGCTGCGCTGGCGCGCCGTCGAGCGCGCGAGCATCAGGTTGGCGACGTTGGCGCAGGCGATGAGCAGCACGAACACCACGCGCCAGCATCAGCATGATCATCGGTGGCCTGACGTCGCCTGGAGAGATGGTCGCGATAGAGCTCGGCGGTGAACCGCACCCGCTGGTTGGTCTCCGGATGATCGCGCTCGAGCGTGCGCGGATCCCGCGCCAGCTCGGCCGCGGACCTGATCGAGGACGCCCGCGGCGCCGAGCCGCGCGACCGTTTCGAGACGCAGCGTCCGCCCGCGTCTCCTCGCTCGGCTCGTAAGGCGAGCGGGGTCCAGAAGTCGGCGTTCTCGGGGAAGCGGATGCCCGGCGGCACGACCCCGACCACGGTGCGCACGCGCCCGTTCATCTTGTAGGTCCGCCCGAGCACCTTGCGGATCGGAGCCGAGGCGCTGGCATCCACAGCCGGTGGCTGATCATCACCGCGCCGTACCGCTTGCCATCGACGCTCCTCGGCGAACGAACTCGCGTCCGATCAGCGGCGCGACTCCGAGCGTCTTGAACAGTCCCGGGCGTGATCACGGCGCTGTTGAAGCGCTCGGGCTCGCGACCGAGCGTGAGATAGGCCTGGCTCGTACCACGACGACGACGCCCTCGAGCGAGTCGGGCGCGCTCGCGGACGTCGATCAGGTCGAGGAACGAGAGACCGTCGCCCTCCTGGTCGGCGCGCGTGCGTTCGTCCAGCGCCACGATGCCGCTCAGGCTCGTGGAACGGCAGGCGCTTCATCAGCACCGCGTTGACCACGCTGAAGATCATGGTGTTCGCGCCGATCCCGAGGCCGAGCGCCACCACCACCACGGCGGTGAACCCCGGGTCCTTGATCAGCATGCGGTAGGCGTATCGAAGGTCCTGAAGGAAGCCGGTCATGATGCGCTCCTATTCGTGTTTCAGCGCGGACATCGGATCGACGCGGCCGCGCGGCGCGCGGGCAGCCAGCTCGCGAACAGCGTGGCGGGAGAGCAAGAGCAGCGAGATCCCGGCGAACGTCGCCGGATCGGTGGGGCTGAGGCCGAAGAGCAGCGAGGCGGTGAGGCGCATCGTGACCGCCGCCGCGGCGAGCCCGATCGCGATCCCGATCACGGCGAGCTTGAGCCCCTGGCCGACGATCAGCCCCTGCACGTCGCGCGGGCTCGCGCGCCAGCGCCACGCGCACGCCGATCTCGCGCGTGCGCTGGCGCCACCGCGAAGGCGACCACGCCGTAGAGACCCACCGCGGCGAGGATCATGGCCATCAGGCCGAACACGCCGAGCACGCGTCGAGGCGAGACGCGAGGGGAACAGCGTGATGCCGAGGTGCTCGAACATCGTCTTCTCGTCGAACAGCGGCAGATGCGGGATCGAGCGACGAGCGCGCCGCGCGGCGGACCGACGCGAGCATGGTCCTGGGATCGCCGTCGGCGCGCACGACCAGGGTCATCTCCGGCCCGTAGACCTGTGACAGCGGCAGGTAGAAGAACGGGCGCGGGTCCTCGCCCAGGGTGCGGTACTTGGAGTCCTTGGCGACGCCGACGACCTCGAGCCACCGCGCCACCGCTGGTATCGCGGCTGAGTGCGGCGGCCGATCGGATCGCTCCCCGGCCAGAACGGCGCGCGAAGGTCTGGTTCACGATCGCCACGCCGCGAGCGCCCTCGTGGTCTTGCGGACCGAAGTCGCGACCCATGACGATCGGTAGCCCCAGGGTCGCGAAGTACCCGGCTGGATTCACCGACGTCGCTCCCGATCTCGAGGATCTCGCGCAGTCCGGGCGTGCGCCCCTCGATCGCGATCGCCGCTGATCTGGCCCCCGAATCCCGAGCGGCAGGTGCTCGTCGACGCAGCAGCGCGCGCACGCGCGGAAGCGCGGCGACCCGCTCGAGCAGCGTCGCGTTCAGAACGCCTTGCCGCGTGCAGCGTCCAGTAGCCCGTGCAGTCTGGAGGTCGAAGGAGACCGCGCACCGTGCGTCGCACGTCGAAGCCTGGGTCGAGCCGGCGCCGCCCGCGACAGGCCACGGAGCATCAGGCCCGCGCCGAGCAGCGAGCAACGAGCGTCACCGCGACCTGGGCCACGACCAGCGACGAGCGTAGACGGGGCCGCGCCGCGTCGCCCGTCGGCGTCGTCGCGATCGGTGGCCGAGCGATCGAGGCGCGCGTCGCCTCGGAGCGCGGGCAGGATGCCGAACCACGATGCCCGGTCGCGAGCAGAGCACCAGCGTGAAGACCATGACGGCGAGCGTCCGGTCTCAGATCGAGCGTGATGTCGATCGGCACCGGCGGCTTGAAGGCGAGCGAGTAGATCCGTGCCTAAGTACGCCAGCCCCAGGCCCGCGGCCCCGCCTCAGCAGGCCGAGCAGCACGCTCTCGCGCAGCAGCTGTCTCACGATCCGGCCGCGGGAGGCGCCCAGCGCCAGACGGACGCCGATCTCGCGCGCGGCGCGCCGCACCGCGCGCGAGCATCAGGCCCGCGACGTTGCGCGCATCGCCACCAGCAGCACCAGTCCCACCACCGACACGAGCAGCGCCGTGAACGCCGACCACCGCGCCGCGAATGCTCGGGAAGATGCGCGACTCCGACTCGGGGGGAGCACCGTGGCCACGCGGGCGCTGTCGGTGGGGTACTGCGCGCGCGAGGCGCCATGCGGACGCCGTTCATCTCGCGCCTGCGCGTCGGCCGGCGTCCGGCCCGACTTCAAGCGTCCCGTCAGCAGAAGCCCGACGGTTGCCGCGGTGGTCGAGCCGGTCGCTGCCGGGATGCGCCAGGAGCCACGGTCGAGAACGGAACGAACAGGTCGGGCGTGATACCCATCGCGGCGCCGCGGAACGATCGACGGCAGGACGCCGACGACCTGGAACGGATGCCCGTTGATCGAGAGCGGACGGCTCGACCAGCGCCGGGTCGGACCCGAAGCGGCGCGTCCACAGGCCGTGGCTCACCATCACCACCGGCGGCGCGCCGGGCAGGTCGTCGTCCGGCAGGAGCGTGCGGCCCAGGGCCGAGACGAACCTCCATCATCGAGAAGTAGTTCCCGGAGACGATCGTCCCGAGCAAGCGCTGGCTCTCGCCGGCGACGGTCAGGCTCATCGGCGACGGCGAGAACGCGCGCCAGCGACTCGAAGGCCGGATTGCGGTCGCGGTAGTCGAGGTAATCGGGATACGACGAGGCGCCGTAGCGCCGACCGTCCGATCGCTGGTGAAGACCGGAGGCCAATCGCCCGGATGCGTTGCCAGCGCCGGCCGCAGCAGGAGCGCGTTCACCAGGCTGAACATCGTGGTGTTCGCGCCGATGCCGAGCGCGAGCGAGACCACGACGACGAGCGGTCAGCAACGGGCTGCGCTCGAGCGTCCGCACCGCATGACGCAGATCGCCCAGGAATCCCGCGGTGGCGCTCGGCGAGCCGGCTCGCGCCCGCGTCTCCCTCGCGGTCGTCGACCACGCGGCCGTCGAACAGGTGCACGGTGCGGTCGGCGTAGCGCGCGAAGCGCGGGTCGTGCGTGACCATGCAGATCGTGGCGCCCGCGCTGGTGCAGGTCGCGCAGCAGATCCATCACCGCCTCGCCGTTGCGTCGAGTCGAGGTTCCCGGTGGGCTCGTCGGCGAGCAGGATCGAGCGGCTCGCCGACCAGCGCGCGCGCCACCGCGACGCGCGCTGCTGCTGGCCGCCCGAGAGCTGGCTCGGCAGGTGCTTCGCGCGGTGCGCCATGCCGCACCTGCTCGAGCGCCTGCCGCGACGCGCGCGCTTGCGCTCGGTCGCCGCCATGCCGCGATAGGTGAGCGGCAGCTCGACGTTCTCGAACACGGTGAGGTCGCCGATCAGGTTGAAGCTCTGGAAGATGAAACCGATCTCGCGGTTGCGGATGCGCGCGCGCTCGCGCGAGCGTCAGGCTCTGCGACCGGCTCGCCCGTCGAGCCAGTAGCGGCCGTCGGTCGGCGATGTCGAGCAGGCCGAGGATCGAGAGCAGCGTCGACTTGCCGCAGCCCGACGGGCCGGCGATCGACACGTACTCGCCGCGGCTGGATCTCGAGCTGGATGCCCGAGAGCGCGTGCGTCTCGACCTCGTCGCGTGATGAACACCTTGCTCACGCGCCTCGAGCTTGAGGCAGCGCCTCTCCGTTCATCCGGCTACCGTGTTCTCGCCGGGACGGCTCATCGGGTTCTGGTAGGACACCGTCATGTCTCGACCTCTCCGCTTCCGGCCTCGACGCTCGACTTGTGCCTCTACGCCGCCGCGACGGCGCGTTGCGACGCTTCAACGAATCCGCAGCCGGTCGACGTTGTCCCATGCGCGACATGTCGGACAGGATCACCTCGTCGCCCGCCGCCAGAGCCCGAGACCACTTCGATCGTGTTCACCGACACGCGCCCGAGCCGACCTGGACGCGCGCCGCGTCGTGGCCGCCGGGTTCAGCTTGAACAGACCCACCGCTCGCCCTTGCCTGACCCTCGGCCGGACGGCCCACGAACAGCGGTGTTGGCGATGCGCTCGATCTCGATCGTGCCGTCCACGCTGAGGTCCGGACGCGCGCTCGCGAAGGCAGCGCGCCGTCGAGCGCGCACGTCGACCGTGACCGTTCCGTCCTGCACCGCGGGATCGATGCGCTCGACCGCGCCCGGCACCGTGCCGTTGCGGGTGTCGATCACCGCGCGCCTGGCCGAGCTTCGACGTCCTTCGCCTGCGTCTCCGGGATGCGCAACACCGCCTTGAGCCGCTCGGGCTGCAGCCACCTTGGCGAGCAGCGCGCCGGGATTCACCCACTGTCCGACCTCGAGCGACATCTCCTGCAGCACGCCGCGGCGCCCGCGCGCACGTGCATCGCGGAGACGCGGCCCTGGTGGAAGCTCGAGATCGCGCGTCAGCCGCTCGACCTGCGCGCGCTGGAGCGCGAGCTGGGTGGTCGAGGTCCGCTCGAGCACCTCGAGGCCGCTTCTGTCTCGCTCTCGAGCCGCGCCGTCATCTCGACGACGCGGTCGCGCGCGCTCGAGCTCGTTGCCGGAGATCAGGCCGTCGGCCGACAGCTTCTCCGCCGAGGCGGCCGCGGCACGCTTCGCCTCCTGGAACTCGGTCTGCGTCGTCACCGCCACGCCGCGCTGGGCCAGGATCCCGTTCTCGAGTTGGCGCTCGAGGCCCGCGAGCCCGACTGCGCGAGGTTGAGCTGGCGATCGGCGTCGAGCGCCTCGAGCTGGACATCGGGATTGCTGAGCTCGAGCAGCTCGGTGTCGCTCCTCGACCGAAGCACCAGGCCGCACCAGGATGCGCTCGATGCGTCCCGCCGTGACCGCCGAGATCCAGCGCGATCTGCTCGGGCACGAGCGTGCCGGAGCCGCGCACCTGCCGCAGCATCGGCCCGCGCCGCACCCGATCGGTCCACAGCGTCGGCCGCTCGATCGGTCGGCGCCGCCGGCTTCAAGCGACTGAAGCCCACGGTCACCGCCGCGAGGATCACGACAAGCCCGGCGTACACGTAGGGCCGGCGTTTGGGTCGGGGCGGTCTCGGGATATCCACGCGGTCTCCAGGAGGCTTCTCCGGGCGCGCCGCATGGAGGTGCTGCCGGGAAGACGACGCGCCGCGGAGAGGAGCCGCGTGCGCTATCTCCAGAAGCGCGCCGCGAACGGGAAGAAGAGCGAGGCGTTCGGGCTCAGCGAGTTAGCGCGATGGAGCGGGAGCGGCGGGGCGGCGCGGGGGCGGTGGAGCGTCCGGTTCCGGGATTCGCGAGTCCCAGTAGCGGACAGGTTCGAATCCCGTTGGGGACGCCAAGCTTGCCCGCTCGCTGGTGAAATCGCCCCCCATGGCGTCATCCTCGAGGTGGTGCTTCCAACAGATGGTCGACTCAAGAGTCTTGCCGGACCTTCGCGGAGTGGATCCTCCATGCGCGCTGCTCGGCGGTGGCTCCATCGACCACGCTGCGTCGGAGCGTGTAGCTGCCGCTGAAGACCCGCTGCCCGCCGTCCGTCGCGACGGCGGTGATCCGTACCGGAATCTCGACGTAACGCGAGCCCGCAGCGGCCCTCGATCCGCCCGGGAGTCCCGAGCTCCACACCGACCGACGCTGTGTTCTCGAACCCGTCACGAAAGGTGTCCAGGCTCTTCCCGCTCGCCGCGCCATCCGATGCCCACAGCCGGTACGCGTGTTCGTACCGTCGCTCGTTGATGTCCCAATAGTATGCGCGGACGACGTTTGCAGCGCCCTCCGCCGAATCACTATCGGCCGGCGCCGCGGATTCGGAGAGCGCTGAGGTGGATCCGACGCCCGACTGTGACGCCGGAGACCCCGAGCGTTGACATCCGCAGGCGAGAACGAGAGCCGCGAGGACGACGGTTCGTGATCCACGCCCATCGCTCGACACCGCCGCCAACATACGCCGGCAACTCCGTGTGACGTATATGGCCGCAAACGGACTCGACGCTCGGGCCGCATTCATGCGCAGGATGGTATTCCACCTTTCGAGCCTGAGCTGCCACGACTTCGCGATCGATCCGGAGCGCTCGTCCCGCGGATGCGTAGGACTGGGACGCCCCAATGCTCTCGGTTTCATTTCAAGCCCGGTTCCAACGCGTGCTCGAAGAGAACTAGCGAGCAGCGCATGCGCGAGTGACTTTCGTCGCGCCGTCCCCCAATTGTCCCTGAACTAGCGTCGGGAACTATCTACTCCCTCGGCTCCCATTGTCTGACTTCTTGGGGAAATCATTGTCTTTCTGCGTTTGGTGGACGGTTTGCGACGATGGTTGGAGCCGGGACTTGCCTTCGAATCCCGTTGGGGACGCCGGATTTCCACGAGCCGCCGCTCCGCCTCTTACTCGTCGAGGCGTGGGCGCGCCAGGGGTCGGGTTCACGATCGAGCGACTCGACGGCTCGCGGATGCTCGTGGGTCGTTGTCGATGGCGCTCCGGCTGCTCGCCGCCAGCGCTCAGCGCGTCCGGACCACAAGTCGCGTGAGCACCCGATCGCCCACGACGAGCCGCGCGACGTAGAGCCCAGGGGCGACTCGCGGCCCATGGCATCGCGGCCGTCCCACGTCATGGCGCGGGCTGACGCCGGCTCCCGCCCGCACGTCCCAGCTGCGAACCACGCGCCCCGGCGAGATCGTGGAGCACGAGCCTTGAAGGCGCGTCCGCCAGGTCAGCGGGCACGCTCCAGCGGAAGAGCACGTCCCCCGAGCTGGGATTGGGCCGGGGCAGCGCAAACGCGAGTCGCGTGCCGCCGGGAGGCTCGGGCGCCCCGGTGGATGCGATCGCCTCGATGCTCGCGACCTCGGTCGGCGACCCGGCCTGGCGTGCGGTGAGCGAGATGCCGCCCGGTGCAAGCGCGACGAACGGCACGATCGCATCGCCCTGCGCGTCGGTCGTCGCCGTCGCGATCCCCTCGGCCTCGCGGTACGCGGTCACGACGACGCCTGGCTTCGCGATGCCGTCCTCCGTGACGTGCACCGGGATCCCGCCACCCCCGACGTCGACGGTCTGGGGGGCGGTGAGCGCGAGGTCGAGACGCGGCGCGCCGCGGCAGGCTCAGCTGCGGGTCGCCGAACATCTCGAGCGCCATCTGCGTCCAGCGGTTCACGCCGTCGAATGCCGAGAACTGAACGAACGGGAGCCGCGAGCGGCCCAGCGTCTCGCCCAGAGCCCTCACGTCCTCGTCGATGAGCAGCCGGAAGTACTCGTCCTCATAGGCGCGCAAGGCCGTTGGGAACGCGAACTGGGTGAGCCCCACCACCGTGGCCGCGCCGCCCGGGCGCGCCGCCCGGCGTGTGGAAGAACGCGGGGCCGATCGGCGAGTCGGGCCCCAGCGGCCCCTCGCCGCCCCACAGGTACACGTGCGAGAGCGGGACGGTGTTCGTGAGCGCCTCGATGTCGGACACGCTCACGACCTCGGAGCCGCCCATGCCGAGCTCGGTCTGCGTCTGGGCGTCGAACACGAGCACGAGATCATGGCCGTCGTCGAACGCGTCGAGGAACGCCTGCCGGCCGAGCGGTTCGCTCCCGGGAGTCCACTGCGGATCGAGATAGTTCTCGTAGAGGCGGCGCGACGCGAACCCGCCGGCTCGTGAGCCGCGGCAGCAGCTCCTCGGCGAGTTCCGCCCCGTCGAGTGACACCGGGTCCCCCTGCGACCACACCTGCGGGAACAGCACCTCCGCGGCGAGCAGCGCACGCGGCGGGCGCGGGTGGGCAGGCTCGAGCGCCGCCTGCATGCTGCGCACGACGAATGCGTGCGCCTCCGCCGTGTTCGTCACCGGCGCGCGGCCGACCCAGACCTCGGGGAGGAGGTCGGCATCGTCGCCGGGATCGCTCGCGCTCGCGTATCCTTCTCCCCAGAGCGCATCGCCGTCCGCGTTCCACGAGCCGTCGAGGCAGCTGAAGTAGAGATCGGTCGGGATGGACGCGCCGCCATAGAACTGCGTGTACGCGTAGCGCGTGGGAACGAGCGCCGCCGTGCCGCCGAGCAGCACCCAGCGTGCGCCGGGCCCGGTGTACTGGTCGCGGATCCAGAGGCGCATGCGCTCGGCGTCATCGGCCGCGGCCGGGTATTCCGAGCGGAGCGCCTCGATGGTCTTCACCGTCGACGGCAGCCCGAGCCGGCGCTTCCACACGGCGAACGGTTGGAACTCGGCCGCGAGCGCGTCGGTCGTGATGATGAGATAGCCCTCTGCAGGGCCGGGGACGAGCTGCGCGGCGGCAGGACGGATCGCGACCGTGAGCGCGGCGACCAGCGGCATCATGAACACGAGCGAGACGGTTGAACGGATCCGAATCATCATGGGGCGTTCCTCATCGTCGTCCTCTGAGCGTCGTCGGCGCGCGACCTGCTCAGGATACGGTTCTGGCCGCACGGAGAGGCTAGGCGCGTCCCGGTCGCAGGGTCAACCTCCAAGGCAAACGATCAGGACCGCTTCCATTCTGTCCGTAGTAAGGGTCGAAGCCCTCCCTTGATCGATGCGACTGGCGAGGCGGAGCGGAACGACCTGTTCCCCACCGCCAGGCACGCCCGGTTTCGAATGCGCGCGACGACGTCCTCGTCGGGCCGGTTGAAGCTGACGCACCCGCATGCTTTCATGCTCCGCATGCTGCGTGCCGCTCTCCTCGTGTTCGTCGCCGTGCTCGTTACCGTCAATGTGCTCCATGCCGCTCCTGTCCCGCGGGGCAGCGCCGATACCACCGCCACCGCGCGGTACCGCTCGGCCGCCGAGCGTCTGATCGGCGCGGCACTCTCGAGCGACCGGGCCTACGAGCATTTGAGCCAGCTGTGCGACGGCATCGGCAACCGGCTCTCGGGCTCGACATCGCTGGAGCGGGCGGTCGTATGGGCGGAGAAGGCGATGCGCGACGATGGGCTCGAGCGCGTTCGGTTGCAGCCGGTGAGCGTGCCTCACTGGGTGCGCGGCCGAAGAGCGCCGAGATGGTGGTGCCGGGGCCGCAACGGCTTCGATGCTCGGGCTGGGACGCAGCGTCGGAACACCGCCGGGCGGTATCACGGCCGACGTCGTCGCGGTCGAGAGCTTCAGCGAACTGAACGCGCTTCCGGAAGATCAGGTGCGCGGCAAGATCGTGCTCTACGACGTGCCTTTCACGAAGTACGGCGAAACGGTGAACTACCGCGGCCAGGGCGCGAAACGGGCTGCGTCCCGTGGCGCGGTCGCGGCGCTGGTCCGCTCGGTCGAGGCCGGTGAGCCTCCGGACCCCGCACACCGGGAACATGTCGGCCTACGTCGACAGCTTTCCCAGGATCCCGGCGGCGGCGGTTTCGATCGAAGACGCGATGATGATGCACCGGCTCCTCGACCGCGGGCAGCACGTGCGCGTGAAGCTCGAGATGGAAGCCGACACGGTGCTCGATGCCCCGTCGAACAACGTGATCGGTGAGCTGCGCGGACGCGAGCGACCCGACGAGGTCGTCGTGGTGGGTGGCCACCTCGACTCCTGGGACGTCGGCCAGGGCGCGCACGACGACGGCGGCGGATGCGTGATCAGCCTGGAGGCGGTGCGGCTGCTCAAAGCACTCAACTTGCGACCGCGGCGCACCGTCCGCTGCGTGTTCTTCACCAACGAAGAGAACGGCGCCCGCGGCGCGGCCGCTACGACTCGCTCTCGACGCCGAAGGAGCGGCACGTCGCCGCGATCGAGTCGGACGGCGGCGTCGAGCGTCCGGTTGGCTTCGGCGTCACGGTCTACCGCGTGGGCGCCGACAAGTCCCACTCGGCCCGCACCGCGTTCGCGGCGTCACGCCTCGAGGCGATCGCGCCCCTGCTGGCCGGGCTCGGGGCGTCCCGGATCGACACCACGGGCGGCGGCACCGACATCGGGCCGCTGATGAAGCGCGGCATCCCCGGCATCGCCCACGAAACCGTGATGGAGCACTACTTCGACTGGCACCACACGGCGGCCGACATGCTGGACAAGGTGGACCCCGTCGAGCTGCGGAAGAACGTCGCGGCCATGGCCGTCATGATCTACGCGCGCTCGCCGAGATGCCGGGCACGTTGCTCGATGGAGCGCCCGGCGAAGACACGAGCGGATCGAAGCCCGTCGCCAAGGAACCCTGAGCCCGCTCACGATCGTCGATCTCCAGGGCCGCATCGTTCGGCATCCGTCAACGGAGAGCGCGCCGCTCTAGGAGCGTTGCGCTGCGCACGGACGCCGGAGTCCTCGCTCTATCTCAACCGTACGACACGTCGCGTGATCGTCAGTCCCTTGGTCTCGTAGCGGGCGAACAGGACTCCGCTTGGGCCCGCGCTTCCTCCCGCGTTCCATGGCGCGTGGTGCATCCCCGGCGGATAGACCCCTCCGCGAGACGCGCGACTTCGCGACCCGCCAGATCGAACAACCCGAGCTTCACGCGCGCCGTGTTCCGCAACGCGAACGCGAAGTCGACTCGGCCGACCGACGGATTCGCCGACGTCATCCAGAAACCGGGCTCGACGTCGGGATCCACCGCCGACGTCGCCGACGCCTGCATGATGGTCGAGGCCACGTTCGGCGCGGCCTCGAGCGACAAGCGAAAGTCGTAGCTCCGATCCTCGGCGATGCTGCTGGATTCGGTCACGTGCGTCACGAGGAACGAATCCGGCACCTGGCTCGCGGCATTGCCGGTGAGTTCCGGCACGACGAAATAGCTCCGCGACGTTCCCTGCGTGACCTGGACATTGGGATCGCCGTCGGTGAACGACACCGTCTGCTGGCCGGCGATCAGCGAGAGCGTCGAGACGATCGCGACCGGCAGATCGGATCCGCTCTCGAACACGCCCGAACCGTCGTCCCGGTACACGTACAGATTCGCGATCAAGGCGTTCGCCTCGGCGCTGGTCAGCGGATCTCCCGGCGATTCCTCGAACCGAAGCTCCAGCGTCGCGAGCTCGAGATCCCCATCCCCTGCGCGTCCACGATGGATGGCGTCGATCTTCAGCACGTCGTCCTGCTGACCCTGGGCAATCGCGGACGGGGCAGTGGAGGTCGTGGCCAGCGCGAACTGACCTCCCTGATTCGCAAACCAGTTGAGCGGATCGCCGGCCGACTAGCGCGGATCCCAGAACGTCCGTATCCCCGTCGCCATCGAGGTCCCCGGCGACCACGAAAACGGCGCCGCTGAAACCTCCGTCGATCGTATGGCTCGTCCAGCCCGGAGGCGTGGCTCCGTCGCTCTCGTACCACGCGACGTCGCCGGCGAGCTGGCCAGCGGCCAGCACGTCGACGTCCCCGTCACCGTCGAGATCCGTTGCAACCGCCGCGGAAGCTCCGTCGAGGGACGGGTCGATGGTTCGTTTCGTCCAACCCCCGTTGTCGGGCGTTCCATCGTTCTCGTACCACGCGACGGCATCCGCATTCACGGCGGCAGCGAGCACGTCGAGATATCCGTCCCCGTCGACGTCCGCCGCGGTCACCGATTGAACGCCGTCGAACGATCCGTCGATCGTGCGGAGCGTCCAGTTGATCACGTTGAGCGTCCCGTCGTTCTGGTACCACACCACGTCGCCCGCGTTCTGCGTCGCGCCAACCAGATCGAGATCCCCGTCGCGGTCCAGGTCCGCCGCGCAGACCGAGACTGCTCCGTCGCCGCCGGTGAAGACTCGTTTGGTCCACGCCGGCGGATAGGCGCCGTTGTTCTGGTAGATGACGAACTGGTCCGCGTCGTAGGCGGCCACCATCACGTCCTGATCGCCGTCGCCATCGATGTCGGCCGCGCACACCGACGTCGCGCCATTCTCGGCGCCGTCGATCGTGCGCAACGTCCATCCGCCGTCCAAGGGCGTGCCGTCGTTCTCGAACCAGATGACGTCAGCGGCCACGCGCGCGGCGCAGAGGACATCGAGGTCGCCGTCGCCATCCACGTCGGCGGTGCTCACCGAGTACGCGCCGGCGACGCTGTTCGAGAGAATTCGCGTGGTCCACGCCGAGCCATCGCCCGACACGTTCTCGTGCCACGACACCTGGTTCAGGCTGTAGTCGGCCGCGACCACATCGAGGTCGCCGTCACCGTCCATGTCGCCGGTCGCACAGGCCGGGACCGCGTTCAGCGACGGGGCGACGCCGTGCCCGGGCGAAAACGTTGCGCTGCGATGGATCGTGACGTTGCGATACCAGACGATCGTGCCGGCGCCCGCACACGCCGCCATGAGGTCCATGTCCCCATCGCGATCGAGATCCTCGGCGACAACCGCTAGGGCGCCGCTCGCCGTACCGTCGATCGTGTGGCGGGTCCAGCCGGGCGGACCGGCTCCATCGTTCTCGTACCACCGTGACGTCATTCGCGATCTGGCCGGCGGCCAGTACGTCCACGATCCCCGTCGCCATCGAGGTCCGCCGGCACGGCCGCGGATGCGCCGTCGAGAGCGGGTCGATCGTTCGCTTCGTCCACCCGTTACCGGCGGGCGTTCCGTCGTTCTCGTACCACACGACATCGTCGGCGTTCACCGCCGCCGCGAGCACATCGAGATACCCGGGTCCCCGTCCACGTCGGCGGTGGTCACGGATTGAACGCCGTCGAACGATCCGTCGACGGTCCAAAGCGTCCAGTTGGCCAGGTTGAGCGTCCGTCGTTCTGGTACCAGAGCACGTCGTCCGCGTTCTGAGTCGCGCCGACGAGATCGAGGTCCCCGTCGCGATCCAGGTCCGCCGCGCAGACGGAGACCGCTCCGCTCTGCAACGTTGCTGAACGCGTGCTTGGTCCATGCCGGCGGACCGGCGCCGCTGTTCTCGTAGATGATGAACTGGTTCGCGTCGTAAGCCGCCACCAGCACGTCCGGATCGCCATCACCATCGATGTCGGCCGCACATGCCGCAGATCGCGCCGCTCGCGGAGCCGTCGATCGTGTGCGGAGGTCCATCCGCCATCCAGCGGCGTGCCGTCGTTCTCATACCAGAGAACGTCACCGGCGAGGTATGCGGCGCAGACGACGTCGCGGTCTCCGTCGCCATCCACGTCGGCGACCGCGACCGAGGACGCACCGGAGACCACGGTCGCGATGTCTCGAGGCGTCCAGCCCCCCACGGCGGGCGTGCCGTCGTTCTCGTACCAGGTGATCCGGTTCCCGTCGAAGGCCGCGGCCACGAGGTCGAGATCCCCATCGCCGTCCAGGTCGTCCGCGACGAGGCTGTTCGGGCGACTGATCCCGGTTTGCGACGTGTCCAATGCCGCTTCATAGGGGAATCGGGCGTGCGCCGGCCCCCGCCGCCAGGAGGGAAAGCAAGGCGGCGGAGCAGAGGATCGAAACCGATTCGCGCGGAACGGTACAAGGGAATTGGTCCTTACCCAATAAGCCTAACCTCGGTGCCGCGTCCGCTGAAAGGTTACATTCGACGCCGGCTCCGCAACGAGCCTGCGCGGCCTGTCACACCCGGACCGCCTCCGGCATCCAACCCTCGCCGACCCCCATGAGCCAAGCCCAGGAGGAGCTCCATGCACGTCGCCGAGATCTGGCGGTATCCGGTCAAGTCCATGGCCGGTGAGTCGCTCGCGGCGGCGCGAATCACGAGCCTCGGGATCGTGGGAGATCGCCAGGTCCAGGTGTACAACGCCGACGAGCTGGTCGTGACGGCGCGCACGCACCCGCGGCTCCTGGGACACCACGCGACCCTCGACGACTCGGGCGAGCCGCGCGTCGACGGCAGGCCCTGGACCGATCCGAGCCGTGCTGGCCGACGTGCGGCGGATCGTGGGGCCGGATGCGCAGATCAGTCGAGAAAACGATCCCGCGCTGCGCTTCGACGTGCTACCGCTGCTGGTCGCCACCGACGGCGCGATCGCCGAGTTCGGGCCGTGACCGGCGGCGGCTGCGGCCGAACCTCGTGATCGGAGGAGTCCCGGGCTCGACGAGCGCCGGTGGCCCGGCGGGCAATTGCGCATCGGCGAGGTCGTCATCGAGCTCCGCAGCCTGCGCAAGCGGTGCGTGATGACGACGTTCGATCCCGGACTCGCAGGCGCAGGATCACGAGGTCCTGCGCGACATCGTGCGGCGATTCGGCGCCCGGCTGGCCCTAGACTGCGCCGTCGCTCCAGGGTGGAACGGTGAAGGTCGGACAGGACGTGGAGCTGATTCGGCCTCGGGCCCAGGAGCCGCTGTCACACGCCGAGGAACCCGGCATCCCAAGAGCGACGTCCGACACTCGAACCGAAGGGAGAACGACATGAAGAAGCACATCGCGTGCAACAACGTCGTGCCGGGCTGCTCGTTCACCGCCACCGCGACGACCGAGGAAGAGCTGCTCCAGATGGTGGCGGACCATGCCGCGCACGCCCACGGCGTCACCAACGTCACGCCGGAGCTGGTCGGCGAAGGTGAAGTCCGCGATCGAGACCGAGATCAACTCCCTAGCCGGCCGGCTCGTGATCTCGAGACGGCGGGGGCGAGCGACGAGGTCCTGGCCACGCGCGCCGCGGCCGAAGGAGACCGAGGCGTTCGACGAGCTGGTCGTGCGGTACCAGCATCGGGTCTACCGCCTGGCGTACCGGCTGGTTGGGAACGATCAGGACGCGCTCGACGTCACGCAGGACGTCTTCCTCCAGCTGTTCCGTCGTCTACACACCTTCCGCGGCGAGTCGCGATTCGGCACGTGGCTGTACCGGATCGCGACCAACACCGCCCTCATGCACCGTCGCGCCCACGCGCGTCGGCCCACGGAATCGCTCGAGAAGTACCTGCCGCGCTTCGACGACCAGGGCGCTCACTGCGGAACTCCGGCCGAGCTGCAAGTCGCGGAGCGGGCCGACGAGCTGCTCGATCGCGAGCTTCTCGCGCAGCGCATGATGAGCGCGATCGAGCGGTTGCCGGAGCGCCTATCGCGTCGCGTTCGTGCTGCGCGATCTGGAGGAGCTGCCCACGATGGAAGTGGCCGAGACGCTGCGTCTCACGCCGGCGACCGTGCGCCAGCGCGTGCATCGCGCCCGCCTGATGCTGCGGGGTTACCTGAGCGACCTGGTTGGGAGAGAAGCCATGAAGCCGCCGACGTGCGAAGCCGGAGTTCAGCGACTGATGGAATACCTCGAGGGAGAGCTGCCCTCGAGCTTGCGGATCGATCTCGAATCCCACGTCGCGCAGTGCTCGCTCTGCCGCGCGTTCGTCGCGTCCTACGTCGCCACGCCGCGAATCGCGCGGTCGGTCACCGACCACGCGCCCACCGCCGAGCAGCAGCGCGCGTTGCGGACCTTTCTCAAGTCGCGTCGTGAGTCCTGACCGACCGCTGGGGAGCCACCCGCCGTCCGGCCCACCTGACGTTTTTCGGTTGTCGGTGAACGAAATGGCAGTTGACGCCGCCACCGTTCGCCCGATACTACGCCGCCTGAGGGAGGGCGGCTGGCCAACAGGGCCCGGCGAATGGGCCGTCCGCCGTCCCCACATACAAGGAGGCCTTCGAGATGAGAAGAACCCTGCTCTGTAGCCTCGGTCTTGTCGCGGTGATGATCACCGCCGCGATCGCCCAGGACGCGAACATGAGCGCTCACGTCATGTCGGCGCCCAAGGATCTCAAGTGGGGTGATCCGCCGCCGGTGTTCGAAAAGGGCGCCAGCTTCACGCTGGTGTCGGGCGATCCGAGCAAGGAAGGTCTCTACGTCGTGCGCCTCAAGATGCCCGCCGGGCTACCGGATCAATCCGCACTGGCACCCGACCGACGAGCACGTCACGGTCATCTCCGGCACGTTCATCGGTGGGCATGGGCGAGAAGTTCGACAAGGCCACGATGCATGAGCTGCCGGCGGGCGGTTATGCGCTCCTGCCCGCGCAGATGCGGCACTACGCGATGGCAAAGAATGCCGCGGTCGTTCAGGTCCACGGCATGGGTCCATTCGCCCTGACCTACGTCAATCCGCGCGGACGATCCGAGCCAGCGCGTCGCGAAGTAGGCGCTTTTCGAAACGAGTTGTCACGCGGGAGGTCCGCGCCGTCGCGGACCTCCCGTTCGTGTCACCGCGCGCGGTTCTCTCCGCGAGACCTTACACGCCGAACTGCCGCAGATGATGATCGAGATGCCTCGCCTGGAGTCGGCTCCACTCCCAGCCCGAGATCCTCCCGAACACGGCGCGGCCCCACTCGCCATGATCGAGCTCCCGCGCGGCGAAGCGGTCGATCAGCTCGAGAGATTCTCTTCGCTCGGCTTCGAAATCGTGCGGAGTGTCGGCCTGGTACTCCGGCGCCGTCGGCGCGCCGTGCGGCCAGGGCATGTGGAAGAGGACGAACTTCAAAACCGAAACCGGTAACGGCGGACGCCTCGGCACCACCCGAATCTCTCCGAGCGACGTCCGGAGCACCTGGTTGCAGTGCCAGAGCATCTGGTCGACCGACATCTTGCCCCATCGCGGACGCGCGCCGGCGGGCAGCATCCGGATCCGCACGCGGATCGCGTCGCGGGTCGCGGGATCGTGGAGGATCGTCATGACGCCGATTGGCGGTGAGCGCGAGTTGCGCTACCGGACCACGATCACGCTCCGATGGAACTCGCGTCCCAACGCCTGGAATCGCGCCTGATAGACGCCGGGCGGGGCGGGCGCGCCCGAGTCGAGTCTCCCGTTCCACCGCACCGCGTAGGCTCCGGGGGTCAGCGATCCACGGACCAGCGAGGCCACGCGTCGGCCCCTGCTGATCGATGAGATCGAGCGCGACGTTGGACGTCTTGGGCAGCTCGAACCGGAACGCGGCGTCGCCGGGCGACGGATTCGGAACGGCCCCGAGGAAGCTCAGCTCACGTCCCGGACCTTCGGCGATCGGAACCGCGACGAGGCAGGGAGCGACGGTGCACGCGGTCTCACTCGCGCCCATCACCGGCGGACTGCTGGGACAGCTCCCGGCGAAGGTCTCGGTGTCGAGCACGACTCCAGCCGGGGCATTTGGGCCCGAATGCCCTGAGAGAAAAGCCGCCCAGGCCGCCCGCGCCAGCGTGCGCCACCGGTGGCGGTGAAGCTCCCGCTAATCGTGGTGCCCGGGCAGACGAACACCGCGACCGAATGGCCACCCGGCTCCGCCTCCGGCTCCGCCGCCGTGACCGCCGTGACCTCCGTGTCCTCCGTTGGCGCCCGATGGCGAGCCACCGTAGCCGAAGCCACCGGGGCCGCCGGAACCACCCGGCTGGCCTTGGCCCCGACGCGCCTCCGCCGCCCCCGGCGCCGCCGTTGCTGCGATGGATCACGATGTTCGACGAGGCTCACCACCGACGAGATCGCATACAGGCCTGAAGCTGCCGCCGCCACCGCCGCCGGCCTGTGCGGGTCCCAGCGACATGCAGCCACCCGCACCACCGCCACCACCGCCCGCTCCCGTGTGGTCTTCGCCGTCGTCAGCAGCCACCGCTGGCGCCTCCGCCGCCCCCGCCGCCGCCGTTCTGTCCCAGGCCGCCGTTGCCGCCGCCTCCGCCTGACCACTCGTAGGTCAGCGGTGGGTTGAAAAATCGACGGACCGACGCTCCGCTTCCGGATGCCGGGCTTCCGCCGGCGCCGTCGAACACGGTGCCGTCACGTCCGGACTGAAAGGGCGCCGAGCACACCCGCCGCCACTGCTACCCAGACCGTGGCTGGGATCCGTCCGGGCGGCATTGGCGCCGTTCTGCCCCGGGGTCGCGTCGTAGTTGCAATTCCAGGGATCGAAGAAGGAGCAGCCGCAATAGCTATCCGCTCGTCCGCCGTCGCCACCCTTGGCACCCGCCAGATTGCCCATCACAGGGATTGGTGCCGCCGGCACCGCCGGCTGCGTAGGTCGTGTTGTCGTCACAGCACATCGGGGGAGATCGGTCCAGCGTTGCCACCCGGTTGGCCGGCGGCCGCGGGAACCTGGGAAGCGTCCGGCCCGTTCGCACCCGCGAGACCGGAGGAGCCGTTTCCGGCGTCGAGCTGCAAGTCCTTGAGCACGAGCCGCGCGTCGTATGCGTAGATCACGTACGTGCTCTTGCCAAAGTTACCGAACTGGCCGGTCGCGTTGGGTCCCTTGAGGATCATGTTCGAGACGCGCGTGACGTCGTGCAGGGCCTCGGCGCGAATCGCGAGGTAGTGACCGCCTGCGTCGCTCCCGCCATTGAGCGTCGTGCGATGCGCCGGATCGCTGTGAGGGGCCGGTCTGCCATTGCGCGTCGTAGCCGCCCTCGACGTTCACCCCGGCGCGAGCGTGATCGGGCCGCTGTACGTCCCCGCTCGCACCAGCACGCGCGAGATTGTCCGCGCTCGCGCGGCTGATGCCGTTCTGGATCGTGGCGCAGGGATCGCCGGGCGATCCGCCACAGCCGGAATGATCGGACCCCGATGGCGAAACGAAGATCCCGCAGTTCGTGGCCGTCGCCGCGGATTCGGCGGCGGCGGAGCGCGGGAACGAGCAGCGCGATCGAAGCGATGCAGGGAACGAGGACCGACGGAACGAACCCGGTAGGGGCGGATTCGCGTCACATGGTGAGCCTCCACGGCAAGGGTCGTGAACCCGCGAACTATGGGCGCACGCCTCTACGATCAGGCCACCCGTGCCGAGGAGAAGAAACCCGGGGGCGAACGAGGTCGTGGGAGCGGCCAAAGTCCGAGGCCGAAAACCGGCTACAAGCGTATCACGCTCGATCGCGTGGAAACCGCAGATTTCTTGGAGAGTCCGGCCCTTTCAGCGCCTCTCAGCGACATGCCGACGAACAGGGGTGAGATCCTCCGTCGCCGACGTCAGCCCGGCGTAGAACCCGCGTCGACCATCACATCGCGGCCGAGCGCGGTAGGTGAGCCCGGCGTCGAAGGTGCCGGTCCAGTCGGCGCCCGGCGCGTTGGCGTAAGCGCCGAACAGCTCGACGAAGCCCCGAGGCTTCCGATCACGTCGTGCGCGGCGGTGGCGGACGCGACCCACTCCACTTCGTCCTCGCCACCGGAGTGGCGGTGCAGGTTGACCTGCCGCCATCACGCAGAGCCCCACTCGCGGGGCAGCGCGACCGCGAGCGGAACGATGAGGCCGCCCTCGACCTTCTCGCCTGCCGAGCTGGTCCTGGCTGGTGGGCCACGTCACGAATGGCATCACCGCCATCGCGGTCGTGCCGCCGTCGTTGCCCCACAGGTTCACCTTGAGCCGCGTCGTGACGTCGCCGAAGCCAGAGCGCTCGACCCGAGGCGACTCGGGCGCCGTGATCTGCTCGCGACTCCAGGTCCTGGGCACGACCTGGAGGTCGGCGCGCGGCGTCAGACCGACCTTGAGGTTCGGGATCACGAGGCTCAATCCCTCGAAACGATCCTCATCCGAGCGATCGCGCGTGAACGCGATCGGCATCCAGCTCGACCTGCAGGTGACCGGCGTCGAGCGAATAGGCGCTTTCGGTGCGATCGGGCCGATCGGTGCTCATAGTCGCGCATCGCCGAGCGGGGCACGGGACGAAACAGGTGGTGCTTTTTCGACGTGTCGGCTTCGGACTCGACATCGGCCACGGTGGCCGACACGGCGAGCGCGAACGGGACCAGCATCCGGTGAACCAGCTCGTGTGCCACGTCGCGGCTCAGTCCAGCACCGGACCTTGCCGCGGGCCGAGCGCGAACCCTGGACCAGGTTCGCGAAGTAGATGCCCGAGGGCGGGTCGCAGGAAAGGGACAGGCGCCGCCGCTCGATCGGCGGCGGTGAGCGCATTGACAGCACGCGGCGACCGCTCGAGATCGATGAGGTCGAGGCGCGCGCCGCCCGCCGTCGCTCGGAAGCGAAACGTCGAGCCACAGTCGTCGCGACGCGTACCACGCCCGGTGGAGCGCCAGGCGCGGCCGCTCCGGAACGGTCGATCCACACTTCCGGACGCCACCGCGCCAGTCGCGTCGGCGAGCCGGTAACCGTAACGCGCTCCCGGTCGAACCGCGCGATCGACGGCAGGCGATGTGTCCGCCGCCGTCGGCGAAGCGTGGCGATTCTGCGCCACGACGATCCCGCTTCCTGACGCAGGAGCGTCGGCTCCTCCGAACCGACGCCCGAGTACCAGGTCAGCCAGGAACCTCGTCGGCGGTGGCGTGTCGCTCTGACCAGCGACAGCAGCGTGGGCGTGGTGATGTTGGTGACGTGGACGGTGCACGAGTCCATCAACGTGGGTGCATCTGGTCCCAGAACACGAATCGAAAGTCGTTGGTGGACTCGTGCACCGTCCGATCTGCGCCCGCTGCTGTCGCTGGCTCAGCCACCATTCGTAACTACTCGGACTCGAGCTGACATCGAAGCAGCATCGCTCAGTGGCACGAAGTCACACGCTCGTCGCGACGGCCGGCTGGACCTCGCCCCGTCGATCATGACTCGCCGGCTGTGGCGCAGTAACGGATCGGCGGTCAACTGGCGTCTTCGGCAGCTCGCTCCAGCACTGGCCCCAGTCAACTCAGCCTGCCTCAGGCCACTCGACCTGGTCAGACCATCAAGCCCATGTGAGCACGATAATTCCTGGATGCTGGTCCCCGTTCATCGGCCACCGTAATCGAAAACCAGCCCATCGAAAAAGCACCACTAAAAATCCATTGCCCATAAATGTGCGGGCATGACACTCGATAGCACTGACCGATACCTGAGGTCGGCTGGATGCCGTTCGGTGGGCGAGCCTGTGTCGACGACACCGCTCAGCCTCAGGTGAACGTCTGGCAGATCACGCGCCCGAGTACTATTCGGCGTATCCGCAGAACCTGGTCTTGTGCATTCCACGTGGCGGTGACAGCCGATAAGTATTTGTAGAACCGCTCGGCACAGGCGTCTCTGCATTCTGTTGAGTTCCTGGCTGAATACCTGCCTCAGTTTTTCCGCCGCACGACGTGATCAGAAATCGGGGCTTTCGTCAGCATTCGACGCTACTTCGCGGAAGCAATTCAGCTCGAACCACCTCCATCTCGCATCGATGCGAGGTTGCCAGCTTTCACCCTGGCGCCAATCAGGCGAGGAACGTTCAGAATCTGCGACTCGGCGACCTAATAGTTCCAGCGCGGCACCGGTTTTCAGCTTCCCGGCTTCGCCCCTGCCCCCGCTCGGCACCTTTGATCTGCTGCGGGTTCGACCTTGCCGCCGTGCAGTCGCGAATTTGGAATAAGGTCATAAACTCGTCGCTTTATCGCCCGCTCGCTGCCAGCCCGATCCGGCAATACGGGCTGCGAGGATTCATTTCACCATCAGCGTCCGATCCGTCCCTGCGCCGCGATCCAAGTGGCTGCCAGCGGTCGACTCTTTGACTGGACATCGCGCCGATGTCGGTACGCATTTCCACAATTCCGGCATCTTACGACTCTGACGCGTACGACCTGAGACGATCTCCTCAGGGACGACCGACAGTTCTGGTAACTAACAGGTTTGCGCGATCCAGCCCGTTTGCGCGGCTCGATAGCGGCTCATTAACGTCGCGGGTACCTTTGAGCCGGATTCCCAGTCCCGACCTAACCAGTGTGGATATATTGTGTGCGATGGCATTACCGCGACCGACATCGGATATAAGGAATGACTTAGCTGCGGCTATCTGGGGTGGCACTGTTTGTTTGATGGCAGCCCGGACGGATCAACCGCGGTCTGGTAAGTGACATCGGTACCGTGTTCGAGCCGGCAGCCCGTCGGCAGAGCATCGATCCATCGATCACCCGCACCACGGCAGGCCGGAAGGCAGCGATGTTGGCGGCGCTCAGCCCATTCGTTGGCTGAAAATCGCGTGGCGCGGTACTTTGCCTGCTGGGACCCGACGGCGGCGCGACTCGTCGATGGCTGTTATCAGCGCGTTCTATCGCAGGCGAAACGGCGTGGGATATTCCAAACACTGGCATAAACTTACGTCGCCGCCGTCAGTGGAAGAGCTACCGGAAAATTCACGGCGATAACCGACTCGACAACGTCTGCCGGCTGTTCCGCCACCGGTGGCCGCTGGCGCCTGAGCTCTCCGGGGCATTCGGGCCTGCCCCGGCACGAGGTCGTGCTCGGCGCCGGAACGACCAGCGTCCGCCGTGACTTCCGATAAGCCGACGGCGAACTCGCCGGACGTTCCTCATCGCCGGCTGACACCTGTACCGGTCAGCCCAGTATCAATATCGTCGTGATCGCGACTGGATTTTCCTGGAAGACTTGCCTGGCGTCTGTCGGGCGATTCAGGACTGCAGTTCCGTCGGGCGCGATCAACTCGCGTCGGCCGTCTTCCGCGATCCGCGACCACGACGCGATCGTGCGAACATGTCGGTCGATAATGCGCTAACCAGCTTCAGATCGCTCGGAAGATTCAGTACGATCCGCCGTTTCGACATAAGATCTCTTCGCCCTGGCACCGTGCCAGCCAATTACGGTCGAAAGCCACCGGCGTCTGCCGACTCGCCGCGGCGTCATGGCGTAACGCGCGTCGGATCGGTGGTATCTCGTCGTCGTCTTGCTCGCGTGTGGGAACTACTCGCGGCACGGCTGGCTGGAGGGTCGACCGGCCGCGGGCCTCCACGCGACCTCGACTCAGCACCACTGTGTCAGTGGATCGGCCTTGATGGAGCCTCCCTTGCTTGGTGGACCTGTTCCGTCTTGCCAAATCGCCTGAGTGCCACTGGAGGCAGCTGCGCCATGCTGCACATCAAACGACGCTGTCACTTCGCCCATGCCTTGTGCCGAGAGATGATCATCGATCGGTGCTCCGACCTCAGCAGAAGATTCCTTTGCTCAGTGCCATTAGCATTGGCAACGCCTCTGGCGGCGGATCTGCTTGAATCACGGGCACCGACCTGGGGCGTGATCACCGCGTTGGTGACAATCTGTCGAGACTCGCTTGTGGCTGTCGCCGAGGCTGGCAACCTCGGGCGGCGGCGATCGGCACTGATCGCGACGGCCGGCCTCGATTGAAGCGGTGGCGCTGTTGATCGCGCGGCGTCACGGCGCCACTTTCTGAACGGTCAGTGACCGACCGCGCGGCATTGGCGAACGCGGCAAGCGAGCGCTGCACTGGCGTGGGATTCGGATCGATCCGCAAGCTCTCATCATCGTCGCTGAACTCCAGCTTCTCTTCTCTCCAACCCGGAGTCAGCTCAGGGTAACCCGCGGCGGCAGCGTCGCTTTACATTCTACCGGCGATGAATGACTATCTCGATAAGACGCGGCACAGCGCGACACGACCCTTCCGGCTACAGCCCTCGATCGCCTTCATCATGCGCTGCATCGGCCCACTCACGACAGTAGGCCTGTCTCGAATGAGCGATTCCATGAACCGTAGCGCGATGAGCGGTATTAATGTGACGACGTCCGGTACGGCCTATCGGCGTGTGGGTGCTTTGAATCAGCTGTCGTTCCCCAGCCAGCCAGGCGTGACCCTGCTGGCTGTTCAACTTAAATCACTCGGTGTTGCACGGCGCTTCCTGGGGCATCGCCGCATGAGATCAGCCGACCGCTGGAAATGATCTCGTGCTCGATGGACTTCACCATCAATGAACCGTGTGCTGACATGTTCCGCTGCCGTCACTGGTTTGTAACTCGATGGCGTTTGGCGTCACCAACCGCTTCGCGCTTCGGTGGACGTCTTGTGCCATCAGCGTCCTGAGCGACCTCTGCCACCCAGCACGGCTTTGTCAAACAGCCGAGGCGCAATCTGCAGACCTCGTGTTCCTGAGTCCGGATCATCGTCGCCGCTACTGCGAAAGATCGTGACGACCTCGCCGACAACAGATACCATTCGTCGAGAGCGGATTTCTCCGATCGAAGATTTCAGCGGCTTCGTCCTGGCCGGAAGCGATCGCTGTCGTAAAGTTTCGGCGCGGCGCGGATCGGCGATCTGCATCCGCCCACGATCACCGATCGTCCCCGGGTATCGCCGCTGGGGTCGATCGTCTCCCCAGAGCCGTTAGCACGCGCCGTCGCGACAACCGTTGGCGTCACGATAAACGATTCTGCTGCCGCGGCAGCCGGGGATACAGATCGGCGTGCCTGAAGCTCGCAACATTCATGGCGAAGAATTGCTGGGCTCGTACCATATCGCCAGCGGACGCTTTGACGAAGTTATTCCTAACGTTCCCGCGGTGATTTCGATCTCTAGCCCCTTTAGCCTCTGACGAAATTTTCCCTGGCGGCGTGCTCTCGCGGCCATTATTCGTCGCGGTTTCGGACGGCGATAATCACGACTGCTGCATTCCAGATCACTGTACAGCGACCACCTCCGTGGGCACTCGACCGTGTTCTCTGACGTCGTCTCTGCCGTGTTATACTGCACCGCCATTGACATTCTGATAATAACGGCCGCACACCCCAGTGAATTTTGTCATTTATCCGCAGCGGCGTGTGCATCGTGATGTATATTGCTGTCGTTAGCTGAGCTCAGGATAGCACGCGTTCAGCTGCCTGGCGGGCGATGCACCGCGGTACCTGGGTGACGGACAGATCGTGGCGATAATACCACAACAGCGCTAACGTTCGACAGCGATCGTGACCACCACCGTGGACAGATCTGCGGCGATATGGCCGAACGACAGACACCCACCGTGGACGAAACAGGCGCGATCGACTCAGCTACGGCATCCGCAACTGTCCGGCGGACCTCGTGTGGCCAGATTTACCGCAACCCATCGTTACGGCCGACTCACCCGGCCACGTCGACGGCGCGGCGGCACTAGCGGTATCGTCACGTGAGAAGATGTTATGGCGACACCAGCGTCGTCGTGTCGCATCTGATCCATCACCCCTTTCCTTCATTCGCCGGGCACAGGCGTCCGCGATGATGGATGGCGCGACAGCGACCTCGATCTGGTCGCGGCCGACTGAACCGGAAATTAACATCGAGGCGTATTTCTCTCAGACGACGTCACCAGCGCGACTCGGCACCTGCGTGATGAATGACGGCCCCCTCGAACCTCTCGCGCCGTAACCGCGATGATCATCTGGGATAATGACAGCGCGATCATGCGCACGATGACGGCACCATCTTTGGCGTCGCGCGGCACCGACATCGGCGGCAACGTCAGAAAACCGTGTTGACTTACCCGGACAAATCTACCAGGTAACTGCTGTGGACAAACATTCACCGGCGGCTGGCGTCTCGACGCGCAGTTTGACTGGCTCTGTTGGCTGGCGGCGTGTGCGAGACACCAACGTGGTCAACTGGGCAGCGATCGACCTTCAGCAGCGCGTTTCAATCGTGACGATCGGGCGTAGCGCCATACCGCCGTCGGACCTGCCCGTCGCCTGCAGCAGGCGCGGGGCTGCTCCTCGGCGAACTCCGCGGCGACAGCGGATATCACGAACGGTGATCGACAATCGGCCTTATCGCCGGCGCGACTGTCGCGACACGGAGAACACCGCCTCCAGTGACAACTATCGACAGCGCCGACCTGATCGCCGGAATTATCGACTGGCATTGAATTCCAGACTGGGATCCGCTATCGGCCTGAACGATCCAGCTGCAGGCTCGGAAGATCACCACGTCCTGCCCAGTCACGCATTTACTGGACGACATCGTAGCCATCCAGCAGTTTGCGCACGGAGATTATCGTCCGATCCGCTGACCAGCACCGAGAGCAGCCCGCTTACCGATCACCGAGATATCTGTGGCTGCCGGGTTGATTCGGCGTTGTCGGAAGCGGATCCGATCTGCCGACGATAATCGTTGCTCGCTGATCGCGAGCACCATGCCCAGTGTTTCGGCGGCGATCGTCACGCGAGGCTGCCAGTGTGCCGAACTCACCGTATGCCGATAGTGCCGTGCCGCGTATGACGATATCCCATCGCCGAAAGTCAGGCTTACGGCATAAACGCTCAGACCGAGACGCCTGGCCTCGACCATCTCGGGCGATCGGCTGACTGATCGGCGTCGACCGAATACCCTGGACGACATCGGCATCCAGTCAGCCTTCACGCGTTCGCGTTCGCGACCTGGCACGCGCGGTTGTTCGTCTGGCGAGATCTTGAGAATAAAGACAAATAAGCCCGGAGAACACACCACCGGGGCCGGAGCTAACGTGGGCCACCAGGAACATTGTCACGTGTCATCCGGTGAGGCTGGGAGCCGAGGACTCAGTGTCAGGCCTGGCCTGCAGCTCACCTCAGGACGGCTCTCCTCAGTGAGCGGATGCCGCGTGCGGCCTGGAGTCGTGGCCAGATGCGGCGAGGCTCATTCGCTCATTCCAACACCGAGGCGCTCCATCAGTGGCGTACCCGGCCATCTCTCGGCAGCGCAGTAGATCAACGACGGCCATGCCACCTCAATTCCCCTGCCCAGTGCAGCATGTCGACATATTGGTGCCGATCAACTCCATCACGGTTTCGTGGGCGCGATCGGATCGCGCACAAATCAGCCTGGCCCGATCGGCCGTGATATCGTGGTTGCGCCAGCGAAGGAGCGATCGCCTGAGACCATGACGCCACTGAATGTTCGCCATGTGTGACTTCTCGGCGCCGTCCATTTCGATCGGCGGCGTGCCTCGGCGTCGAGCTGGTCGCTGCTGGGCAGGCCTCTCTCGTTGTGAAGAACGCGGCGGACGTGCGCCGCGATCGCGCGACACCGCATAATTTGACGCCTCTGGAATATAATGGTACTTCGTGGTGGCCACCCAGCCTCGGGGCATCGCTTCTTCACTTTGAAACTCACCGATCACCGGCTGGTGAGTGGCTCAGGCAGCTGTCTGCCATGGAGTGGGAGATGATGTATAACTCGGTCAGCAGATCCTGGGCTGTCGATGGGCAGCTGTTCAGTCAACTCGACCAGCACGACACCACCGGCCAGTTCACAAGCGGCTGAAGGCATCGTAGGCGCACCTACCGCAGGCAAACAAATCGGCATGCGTCCCGGCACCCGGCATCGGCCGGCGCCGCCATCTCGGCAGCTCTCTTTTTTATAGTGGTGCAGCGCCAGGCATCAGATGTCTGCTCACGCCACTCTCCCGCTCAACCCTGCATCTGGCAATGCTCATGGGCCGCCGATCAACCTCAGGCAGCGGCTGTAGTGTCACCAGCGCGTTGATCGGCTGGAGGCATGTATTGACCTTGAGCCGAGGCACGAGGAGGAACATGCAGACTGAAGCTGATCGCTGCAGCCTCGACCTACAGTGGGAATTTCTTGCGCAGTGGTCCGTGGCCTGGGTCTCGGCAGAGACACCTCGAGGCACCCATGATCCACTCG
>ERZ1370068.8595-contig-7437_pt1 | contig 32335 bp, 55 predicted proteins | sample MGYA00561227_ERZ1370068 | MGnify/ENA primary metagenome ERZ1370068 (study PRJEB38410, sample SAMEA6850437) | metagenome | study: Metagenomic assessment of the ecological functions of the soil: analysis of the soil microbiota associated with the...
GCTTACGTGCTGCTTGGCCAGCTTGCTGCGGACGAATGAACGATGACCTTGGCGAGCAGCGAGTCGTAGGCAGCACTTGTCCTGTACCCGCGCATGGCTGAAGGTGATCGACCCGCACGCCCGGGCCGGACGGCGGATCGAATATCTCAAGTGTTCCGCCCGTCGGCTTCGTCAACCCTTCGCATCCATCACTTCCATGTTGATGCGGAGCTGCACCGCGTAGCCGCGTGTGGCGCTGGGACGGCGGCCTGGGCCAGGCCGAGCGAGGCCAGAGTCGCGCCGGAGGCGACCGCGATCTGCGATTTCACCAGATCGACGCCAAGCACCTCCTCGGTCACGGTGTGTGCTCGACCTGAAGCGCGCGGATTGGCCTCGATGAAGGCGAACGCCGGATCGCCTTCGGTTGCTTCATCGTCGACCAGGAATTCGAACGTGCCCAGACTGTCGTAGTGCGCGGCGGCTGCAAGCGCCTTCGCGGCATCGATGATCCGCGAACGCAAGCCATCGCTCAGCGAGGGACTTGGCGCGACTTCGATGAGCTTCTGGTTGCGCCGCTGGATCGTGCATTCACGCTCCCACAGATGGCTGATCGCCCCAAGGCGGTCGCCGATGATCTGCACTTCGATATGGCGTGCTTTGCGGATCAGGCGTTCGACATAGACCTGATCGTTTCCGAAAGCAGCCTTCGCCTCGGATTGGCAACGCGCATAGAGCTTCCTCCAGCTTTGAGGCGTCCTCGACGATGCGCATGCCGCGTCCGCCGCCGCCGGCGATCGCCTTGATCATCGCCGCTCCCCCAGCGCCGAGCGAAGCGAAAATGCCCTCGCCTGGTCCAGCGTGGTCGGACCGGAGGTGCCTTCGATCACCGGCACGCCGCAGCGCCCAGCGAGCCGTTTGGCCTCCACCTTGTCGCCGAACAAATCCAGCGCCTCCGGGAGAAGGTCCGACGAAGACAATCCCCTCCTCCGCGCAACGCCGCCGCCAGCAACGCATTCTCGCTGAGGAAGCCATAGCCCGGGTGCAACGCATCGCATGCCTGTCGCCCTCGCGGTTGCAATCACCGCTTCGATATCGAGATAGGCCCGCGCGCCGCGCCCCGAATCTCGCGACTACTCGTCGGCGGCGCCGGACGTGCAGCGACAGCGCATCGTCGGACGGGTGGATCGCGACGGTGGCAAGGCCGCTCTCGCCGGCGGCACGGGCGATGCGAATGGCGATCTCGCCGCGATTGGCGATCAATAGACTTGCGAAAAGGCATGAACGTTTCCGGTTGAAGGCTCAGCGATCCTTCATGGTCGGATCGAGCACGATGCGCAGGGACTCTCCCAGCGCATTGAACGCCAGCGAGACGACCAGAATTGCAAATCCAGGCGCATACATCTGCTCCGGCGCGATCTCCATGTATTGATAGGCACGGGCCAGCATCGCGCCCCAGCTCGGCTGGGCGGCTGGATGCCGCAGACCGAGGAAGCTGAGGCTCGCTTCCGCAAGCAGCGCGCGCGGCCAATAGCAGCGTGCACCTGGACGATCACCGGCTGCATGGCATTCGGCAGCACATGCTTCCACAGGATATGCCAGGCGTCGGCGCGCCGAAGCTGGAGCGCGACGCATCGACGTAGAGCTCCTGGCGCACGATCAGCGTCCGCGCGCGCACGATCCGCGCCAGCGCCGGAAACATCACGATGCCGACGCGCGATCATGCCGTTGGTCAGACCGATGCCCAGCGCGCCGGTGACCGCGATCGCCAGCACGATGGCCGGAAACGACAGAGAAGGTGTCGATCACCCGGCTGATGATGTCGTCGGTCCAGCCGCCAAGAAGCCGGCGATCAACCCGACCGGCAACGCCGATGGCGATCGGCGACGCCGACGGCCAGCAGGCTCGCATAGCACGGTGGCCGGCGCGCCGTAGATCAAGCCGGCTGAAAATGTCGCGGACCGAGATCGTCGGTGCCGAGCAGATGGCTGGAACTGGGCGCCGCCAGCATGTTGTTGACGTCTTGCGCGGTCGGCGGGTAAGGCGCGATCCACGGCGCCCCGATCGCAACGATGACAAGCGCGAGCAGAACGACCAGCGCCAGCGCCGCGCGCAGGTCCGAGGCCAGCTACCAGGAAGAAACGCCGCGGGCGCGTCATTTTCGTAAACAACGGCCGGTTTGGAAGCGCAAGCTCCGTCATTGCTCGATCCTCGGATCGACGGCCGCGCACAAGAGATCGGCGATCAGGTTGACCAGAATGACGACGATCACCATGGCGAACACCACGCCCTGCACGATCGGGAAATCGCGTTGAATGGCGCCGCGAACGATGAGACTCCCCAAACCGGGAATCGCGAACACAGCCTCGACAACCACGGTCGCGGCCAGCATCCGATTTACCAGCAGGCTGATGATGGTGAAGAGATTGACGCTGACATTCTTGAGGCCGTGTTGCCACAGGGATTCTCGACATCGAAAGTCCCTTGGCGTGCAACGTCCGCACATATTGCGACGACAGCACCTCCAGCAGCGACCCCCGTAATTGCCTCGCCACCTCGGCCATGCCGTAGGCGGCGATCGCGATAGCGGGCAGCAATGCATGCCGGATCGCGTCCCAGGGCGACACCGCAAATGATTTCGCGCCCGTGGCCGGCAGCCAATTCAGCTTGAGCGAGATTTCCGCCACCAGAATCATGGCGAGCCAAAATCCCGGTATCGCCACGCCGAGCGAGGCCACCATGCTGACAATGTTGTCGACCCAGCCATTGGGTTTGATCGCGGCAACAATTCCCATCGGGATCCCGGTGGCGAGCGCCAGCATGAGCGCAATGGCCACGATCAGCAGCGTGTTCGGAAAGGCCCGGGCGATCGAATCTGCAACCTTCTCACCCGGAGAGCAGCGATTGCGACAGGTCGCCCTGAACGGCTTTTCCAAGCCATGCGCCGTATTGCGCCATGAACGGCCGGTCGAGCCCGTATATTCGCTTGATCTCGGCGATGCGTATGTCGGAGGCGTTGTCGCCTGCCAGTGTCACCGCAATGTCGCCGGGCACGAGCTTGAGCAGCGAAAACACCATGAACGTCGCCAGCAGAATCACCGGCAGCGCCTGCAGCAGCCGGCTGCCGATGACCTTTGCCGGACTTCGTCGCGCCATGCCTTCAGCTCTCCAGCCAGACGTCGTCGCATTTCGGCTTGCCGAGCAGGTTCGGCCTGTAGCCCTGCACGCGCTTGTTCATCGCGACCAACTCGTACTGGAACGCGAGCGGCACCACGAAGGCATTCTCCATCACCAGCCTTTGCACGGTCAGCGAAAGCCTTGCGGCGTATCTCGATGTCTTCGGAGGCGCGCGACCTCTTGATCGCGGCTTCCAGTTCCGGCGGGACTGGGGCTCTGCCGCCATTGAAATACGCATCCTTGGTGAACATCAGCGAGTAAGTCAGGCTTGGATCCGGTCGTCCGGTCCAGGCGGCGAGTAGCCCGCAACCTCGTTTTTCGGCGCCGAAAAACGCGCCTGCTGCTTCGGCAACGGGCGAGTTGAGGAAGCGTACGCCGATGCCGACCTTGCGGAGTTGCTCGATCAGGATTTCTTCCCGCTGAACCGAGTCCTGATCCGGATAGCCGCCGATTTCGATTCCGTTCCTCCTTGAAGCCTGCTTCGGCAAGCAGCTGTGCGCGCTTTATCGGGATCGTAGGGGTAAAGCCCGGCGACAGATTTGTCGTAAGCCCAGTGCGATTTCGGCAGGTTCATGTAAGCCGGTTCGGCAAGTCCGGCGAGCGACGCCTTGACGAAGGCTTCGCGATCGATGGCAAAGTTGAATGCCTTGCGGACCCGGATATCGTCGAACGGCGGTTTTGCCCAATTCAAGAAAACCTGAAAGACATAGAGCGTCGGCCCGTTGACGAGTTTGAGGTTGTTGGAGCGTTCCACCACTGCTTTCTGGCGCGGCGGCAGTTGATAGATGAGGTCGTTTTGCCCGGCGGTGACCGAGCGCACGCCTGTTGTCGAGTTCGGGAATGATCGCAAACTCGATGCCATCGGGGTAAGGACGGTCTGCCTTCCAGTATTTTTCATTGCGCTTGACAACGATACGTTCGCCATCCGCCCAACTGACAAAAGCATAGGCACCGGCGCCCACCGGAGTGCGAGCGAGATTGCACGCTGGCGCTTGCCTTGAGAGCCGTGGGCGAAACCATCATGCCCGCGCGATCCGGAAAGGATGCCGGGCATTGCAGGCGTCTGGCGTATTCAGTTTCAGCGTGACCTGCATCGGACCGCTGATGTTCCACAGAGGCCATGGTCGCGAGATCGGCCTTGATGTTCGATTTCGATCGCTCTTGTTGCGCTCGAAGTTGAATTTGACGGCGTCGGCGTCCAGTGGCGTGCCATCGTGAAAGATCACACCTGGCCGGATGTTGAGCACCAAAGTTGTCGGATCGGAAAAGCTCCAGCTCTCAGCCAGACCCGGCTTTGGCTTCAGGGTCTCAAAGTCCCACTCGGTCAGCGTAGTCGTACATTGTGAACAGAAAGGCATGGTCCGACCCGGCGGCCGCCGGTGGCGGATCAAGGCTCGAAGGGTTGGTGAAGGCCGAAATGCGCAAAATACCGCCGCGTTTCGGCGCGCCCTGCGCGCGGGCGTTGCCGCCCAGCGCCACGCCGCGCTACCGCACCTGATATCAGCGCCATCGCCTCGCGCCGTGTTGCATCTGGCGCCAGGATCTTTGCCTCGTCATGGCATTGTCCTCCGTCGAACGGGAATGTTGTCAGTTTGGCGAAAAATTCGGCCGATCGGCGAAATGGCAGGCGACCCAGTGATCGGCTGCGAGTTCGCGCCAGCCGGGCGCCTGCTCGGCACAGACAGCTTGCGCATACCGGCAGCGGGTGCGGAAGCGGCAGCCGGAAGGCGGATCGATCGGACTCGGAATTTCGCCCCTGCAGAATGATGCGATGGTCGCTGCGCATGCGTCGAGGGCAGCGGCAGCGGCTCGGCCGACAGCAGCGCCTGCGCATAGGATGCAGCGGCCGCCCGGAAACATCCTCCGTCGGACCCAGTTCGACAAAGCGGCCGAGATACATCACCGCGATGCGGTCGCTGATGTGGGAAACCTCACCGACAGGTCGTGGGTGATGAAAACGTAGGTGAGGCCGAAATCGCGTTGCAGTTCGGCAAACAGATTGAGCACATCGCCGCGGATCGACATGTCGACGCCGCCACGACCTCGTCGCAAACGATCAGCTTCGGCCGCAGCCGTCAGCGCCCGCGCGATGATCACGCGCTGCTTTTGACCGCCGGAAAGCTGGTGCGGATATCGTTCGCCAATCTCCTTGGGCAAGCCGACACGGTCCATGGCTTCCTGCGCGCACGCCATGCGCTCCGCCCTGGTTCCCGCGCGCGCGAGGTCGAGCGGCTCAAGCACCGACGAGACGATGGTCATGCGCGGGTTCAGCGCTGCGTTTGATCCTGAAAGATGATCTGGTAGTCGCGGCGATGGCTTTGGAACGCCTTCCGCGGCAACCCTTGCGGATCGATGCCATTATGCAGAATGGCGCCCGCGGTCGGTTTCAGAAGAAAACCAGGGCACGGCCGATGGTCGTTTTCCCCGAACCGGACTCCCGATGATTCCAACGTCTCGCCGCGACGAACGTCGAGAGTTGACGCCATCGACCGCCTTCACGGTCGCGCGGCGATCCATCGTTTGAAACGACACCCAAGGTCACGCACCGAGACGATGGGATCCGGTTTCGCATCGGCGGCCGGGCATCATTGCCAGGACCACCCCTCCCGCAATCGGCGCTGGAGCCTATCTGCTGCAATGCGCCCGGCAATTCGAGTTGCCTGAAACGCCAGCAGCGAACCTTGCGGCCGTCGCCTGCATCGAGCAATTCCCTGTTCGGCCTCGCAACCCGCGGTCGCATGGGGACAGCGGGCCTTGCAGCGACCAGCCATCTCGGCATGTCGGTAATAGAGGAACGCGGCCCGGAATCGAGGGAAGCTTGCCGAGGCGCGGGCTCGCGGAGGCAGCGAGCGCAGCAGGCCGGATGTATAGGGATGCAACGGTCGAATCAGCGCGGCATCGACCGCGGCATCCTGCGATAACCTCGCCCGCATACATGGTGATCATGCGCGTACAGGTCTCGGCGACAACGCCGGCTGTCATAGGTGATCAGCATCAGCGCCGTCCTGATTTTCGCTCAGATCCCGCAGCAGTTCAAGAGATCTGCGCCTGCACCGTGACATCCAGGGCGGTGGTCGGCTCGTCGGCGATCAACAACTGCGGCCCGCAGATCAGCGCAGCGGCGATCATCACGCGCTGGCGCATTCCACCGGAGAGCTGATGTGGGTAGTCGTCGACGCGCCGTTCAGGTGACGCAATGCCGACACGGCGAAGCATGTCAATGGTCTGTGCCCTGGCTTCGTCCTTGCCGATACTGGTATGAATACGCAGGGTCTCGGCGATCTGATGTCCAACGGTGAACACCGGATCAAGCGCGCTCATCGGCTCCTGAAAGATCATTCCGATCTGCCTGCCGCGTATCGAGCGCATCACCCCGGTGCTGCACGAGGCCAGGTCGATGTCATCGAACATGATCGCGCCGTCCAGGCGGGCGAGATTGTTCCTGGCAGCAATCGCAGGATGGAGAGCGCCGGTGATGGTCTTGCCGCAACCGCTTTCGCCGACAATTCCGACGCGTCTCGCCCGGCGCTGCGTCGAAGTCGATCTTGCGCGTCGCCTGCCATACCCCTGTGAGGTCTTGAAGCGGATGCCAAGCCCACGCACCGACATGCAGCGCTTGCGACTGCCGGCCGCGACCGCCTCGGATTTGCGCTCTGCCGGGTAGGCTGCACCCATCAGCCTGCCGCCTGTTTCTTCTCTTTCACGAGCTGTTCCTCCATCAGCATCTCGGTTCCGATGAATGCCGTCACGCGCCAGCTGATCAATCTCGGCGCTGGACAGTCCGAAAATGCCGGCGAGTATTTCACGATTAGTGCTCGCCGAGCGTCGGTGGCGGGTGGCGAATCGCACAAGGCTTGTCGGTTTCACGGAACGGCATGGATGGCTGGTGATGCCTGCCGATGAAGGCGCGATCGATCTCTGAATAAATCCGCGTGCATGCAATTGCGGATCTTTCAACAAGTCGATCGGTGACCGCTACGAGACCGTCGCACCGAAATCCGCAAAACAAGCGTGCGCAATAGCTCGCCGCCGCCAACACTTCCGATCTCGACAATTTGCAGATGCGACAACGCCCCCATCACGCTTCCTCGTTGCCAACATGACCGGCGCGCGCTGCGTCTCGTTCAGCTTGTTATTGCCGAACATGAGAACCCCGGTCAGTTGCTGATGCAAGCGGAATTTTGTTCCAGTGTTACGGAATTGCAAATCAACCCTATTTTATCGGCATTTCTCGCAACGTATGACGAAACACCAACGACTATCGCGGCGCGCGATCAGGAATCATGGCCGGATAAAATCCGGACGCAAGGCCGTGTCGCGGCTACAGCGCGAGATAGCGCTGGCGAATGTTGTCGTTGGCTTTCAGATCCTCGATGGTAGCGGTGTGACGATCTGGCCCTTGTCAGATGACAGTGGCGTGGCTCGCCAGCCCAAGGCAGAAGTGCATGTTCTGTTCCGCGATCAAAACCGTCGCACCAGTCCCGCGCAGCTGCCGTAACAACTCGCCGATCCGCTGCACGATGATCGGCGCAGAGCCCCTCGCTCGGCTCGTCGAGCAACAGCAGCGCCGGATTGCCCATCAGCGTGCGCGCGATGGCGAGCATCTGCTGTTCGCCGCCCGGACAGCCGGCCCGCGATCCGGTATCGAAGCGGCTCCAGCAGCGGGAACACCTCATAGACACGCCGGATCGACCATTCATCCTGACCTTCGGCGCCTTTCTTCTGGCCGATGACGAGATTGTCCTCCACCGTATGATCCGGAAAGATCTGCCGGTCCTCGGGCACAAAGCCGAGCCCGGCGCGGGCGATGTGATGTGGTTTGAGCCCGGAGACGACGCAGCCGCGCAGCGTCACCTTCCCGCGCCGCGCCGGCGCAAGGCCCATGATGGCTTTCATGGTGGTCGATTTGCCGGCCCCGTTGCGGCCGAGCAGCGCCATGGTCTCGCCCTGCTGCACCGAGAGGCCGACACCGAACAGGATCTGGCTGGTGCCGTAATAGACATCGAGATCCTCGACCTGAACGACGGCCTGCCCGCTCATGTCGCTGCCTCGGCGTGATGTTCGGTGCCGAGATACGCCTCGATGACCGCAGGATTTTGACGAATTGCATCGGGCGCGCCGGTCGCGAGGATCCGGCCATAGCACAGCACCACGATCATCGGCGCGATCTTGAAGACGATGTCCATGTCGTGCTCGATGAAGACGACCGTAATCTTCTGCCGCTCCCAGAGTTCATAGACCTTGTCGATCATCCGCCAACGTTCCTCGGTGCCCATGCCGGCGGTAGGCTCGTCAAGCAGCAACACCTTGGGATCGAGCACCAGGGCCAGCGCGATATCGAGCAGCTTCTGGTCGCCATGCGACAGCGTCGCCGCGATCCGATCGCGCTTGCTGGCGAGCCCCAGCACTTCCATCGCCTGTTCGGCGCGGTCGCGGGTTTCGGCGAGTGGAAATCGCCGATGCAGCACGCTGGCGCGGCGCTGATCGGCGCACACCGCGGCCAGCATCGTTTCGTGCACCGTGAGCGACGGGAAAATGCTCGCCACCTGAAAGGCCCGGCCGATGCCGTGGCGCACGATGTCGGGCGGAGAGCGCCCCGCCATGTCGATGCCGTTGAGCAGGATGCGGCCGGAATCGGGCTTCAACGCGCCGGTGATCAGATTGAAGAACGTGCTCTTGCCGGCGCCATTGGGACCGATCACCGCGGTCAGCGATCCCTCCGCAAAATTCAACGTGATATCGTCGGCCGCCTTGACGCCGCCAAACGATTTGGAGAGCTGCTGCACATCGAGCATCGCTTAGCCGTTCGCCTCCCGGAGGCCGCCATAGGTGCTCCACGACGTGCCGGCCAGCCATCCGCAATCAACTGGCACATTGGCGCCGGTCATCGCGGAAGCGGCATCGGACACCAGAAACGCCACCACGCGTGCGATTTCAGCGGGATCCACCAGGCGGCGCAGCGCGGCATTGGCCGAAAGCGACGACACGTCGCGCTCACCGCGATCGATCGCGTTCTTCAGAGCTGGCGTGAGCGTATAGCCGGGCGACACCGCGTTGACCCGCACACCGGAAGGTCCCCACTCCGCCGCGAGGCATTCGGTGATCGCGATCACCGCCGCCTTGGCCGGGGCGTAGGCATGCAATGGCATCGAGCGCATGCCGGCGATCGAGGCGATATTGACGATGCTGCCGCGCCTGCGGCCGATCATGCCCCTCGCAAAGGCGAGGCAGGCCACGTATGTGCCGCGCTGATCCACGCGCACGACATCGTCCCAGGCCGACATCGGCAGATCGTGCGGCCGTACCGGCACCTGAATGATGCCGGCGCTGTTGACCAGCACATCGACCGGCCCGCATTCGCGTTCAATCGCCGCTGCGCAGGCTTCGACACCCTGCTCGTCGCCGACGTCAGCGGCATAGGCGCGACCGCCGATCTCCGCCGCAACCGCCTGGGCCTTGGCGATGTCGCGATCAACCACAATGACAAGATCGCCGTTCGCGGCGAGTTCGCGCACGCAGGCTGCGCCAATGCCGCTGGCGCCTCCGGTCACCACGCTGACACGCTTGGTTGAGCCCGTCATCTCGCGCTCTCCTTGGCGCCGTCGCGCCGCTGCTCGTACCACTCGACCGCGAAATCCATCAAGCCTTTGCGCAGGCCGATGGCGAAGAACAGGATGACGATGCCGAGCACGATGCCGTAATAGTCGGTCAGCCGGGTCACCGTATCGTTGAGGATCAACAGCAGCACCGTCCCGGCCATCGGCCCAAGGAAGGTGGTGACGCCGCCGAGCATGTTGATGAAGATGCCCTCGCCCGAAATCGTCCAGTAGGCGAATTCGGGATAGGCGCCCGACACGAACAGGCACATGATGATGCCGCCGGTCGAGGCAAACAGCGCCGCCAGCACGAAGATCGTCAGCTTGGCGCGCCAGACGTCGATGCCGACGAAGCTGGCGCGGCGTGGCGTTGTCGCGGATCATGCGCAAGGTATAGCCGAACGGCGATTGCGCGATCTGCCGCATCAGCAGCAAGCCCGATCACCAGCAGCGCGCAGCTCACGATGTACAGATGCATATGGTTCGACAGATCGACGCCGAGAAACACCGGGCGCGGAATGCCGCCGCGCAGGCCCTGATCGCCGCCGGTCAGCGAGGCCCATGACAGGATCAGGCTGTGGATCAGCATCTGAAACGCCAGCGTGACGAAGGCGAAGTAGATTTCCTTCAGCCGCACGCAGATGGCGCCGATCACCGCGGAGACGATCGTCGTAATCAGCAAGGTGCCGATAAACGCGACCGGGATCGGCACGCCGGTGCGCTGCATGATGAGGCCGAACCCATAGGCGCCGAGGCCGAAGAACATGCCGTGTCCGAATGAAATCATGCCGGTGTAGCCGACCAAGCAGATTGAGCGAGGTCGCGAACAGGCCGAACGCCGAGCAGCGGATCACGAAATCGAGCAGCGCCTTGCTGCTGAACAAAAACGGCAGCGTGGCCAGCACGGCAAACGCTGCGACCGCAATCAGCACATCGAGGTAGCGCAAGCGCTTCGATCTGGCCTCGACGCGCGGAACGCCCAAAGATTCTGCGGCGCGTTGCCGGCGCGTTCGGCCTGCAGCTCGGTCATGCCACTTCCTTGCCGAACAGGCCGGTGGGCCGGGCGACCAGCACGATCACCATGAACAGATACATCAGGCCGTCGGTGAACAACGGAAAGCCGAGCGATCCGAACGATCGGATCAAGCCGATCAGGAGCGCGCCGATCAGCGCGCCGAGGATCGAGCCCATGCCGCCGATCACGGTGACGATGAAGGATTCGATCAGGACCGAAAATCCCATGCCGGGCGTCAGCGAGCGCACCGGTGCGGCGAGCGCGCCGGCAAGGCCCGCCAGCATGCCGCCGAGCGCAAACACGCCGCCATAGATCAGCCCGGTGTTGATGCCGAGCGCCGAGACCATCCCCGGATTGTGCGCGGCGGCCCGGATCACCTTGCCGATCTTGGTGCGGGCAAGACCGACACCGAGGATCGCTGCGACCGCGAGCGCCACGCCGATCAGGAGCAGGTAATATGGCGGCACGACGCCGCCGGCGATGAACAGAGGCGGCACCTGGAACGCGGTGGGCATTCCCATCGACTTGAATTCCGGCCCCCAGATCAGCCGCACCACGTCATCGAAGATCAGGACAAAGGCGTAGCAGACCAGAAGCTGCATCAGCACGTCGCTGCCATAGACGCGGCTCATGAACACGCGCTCGAACACAAGGCCAAGGATCGCGGTCCCGGCGGCCGCCGCAAAACATCGCCAGCGCAAAGCTGCCGGTGACCTGATAGGCCGTCATCGCGAAATAGGCGCCGAACATGTAGAACGCGCCGTGGGTGAAATTTACGACCTTGAGCACGCCGAAGATCAGCGTCAGCCCGACCGCGACAAGAAACAACAGCATGCCGATGATGAAGCCGCTGGTGGTTTGCGTCACCAGACAGGCGGAGCTGGCAAGACAGCCGGTAAGCGCATCGAGGTCCAAGGAAGCTGTCCGTTACGGCGTGCCAGGTTGCGGTCTGCGAGAACCGTTCAACGGTGACGCGGAGGCTGCTCACGCAGCCTCCACGTCCCGCTGATGTATCAGGTGTAACCCTTGGTCTTCTTCCACTCGGCCTCAAGCGCCAAAATCGTGCTTCCAGTCGCCGCTCTTGACCTCAGGGACATAAGGCTCGTTGCGGGATCGTAGTGCCCCAGCCGATCGCATAGCCGATCAGGGTCTGGTCCTCGGCCCGCATGGTCACGGTGCCGTCGGCGCCGAACGGCGATTTGATGGTCAGGCCGCGCATCGCGTCCGCGATCTTCTTGCCGTCGGCGGAATTGGCCTTCTTCGAGGCCTCGGCCATCAGCATGATCGCTGTCGCATTCTCCCACGACCAGTTGGTCGGATACTCGTTGAACTTCGCCTTGTAGGCGTCGCCCCAGGCGGCGTTCTCCGGCGGTCGCCGGATAGGTCTTGATGTAGCGGTTGCCGGAGTGGATGCCCTTCGGCAGGTTCTTCACCACCGTCAAGCGCCGTGTAGTCCGCCATGTTGACGGCGAACACCTCCATCTGGCTGAACATCGCGTAGATGTTGGCCTGGTCGATGTAGGATGTCGAGATCGCCGCCCCACAGCGCGGAATACATCGCCTGCGGTTTCGCCTGCAAGATCTTGGTCACGACCTCGGTGTAATCGGGCTGGAACAGTTTGGGCCAGGCGTCGCTGATGATCTCGACGTCGGGCGCGAAGTGCTTCAGGTAGTAGACGTAAACTCGCCTGTCGTGTCGCGGCCATAGGCATAATCCGGCGAACAGGTCGCCCATTTCTTCAGGCCCTTCGGCCTTGGCGATCGCCGCTGCATAGCTGCCGCCGACGATCGAGATCGTGCACGCCCTGGCGCGCGGAGCGGAACGCGTTCGGGAATGTGCTGCTTCGGATCGGCCGTCAGCGACGAGGTCTCCGAGTTGGTGTGAATGCAGAGCACGCCGAGATCGCGCGCCACCTCATGCACCGCGAACGCGCCCGACGAGGCTTCGGCATCGAGCAGAAGTTCGCAGCCATCGGTGTTGACGAGTTCGCGCGCGATGCGGGCGGCTTCCTGCGGCTGGCCCTTGGGATCGCGGATCACCATCTCGATCTGCCGGCCGGCCAGACCCGCCCGCGGCGTTGACCTTGTCGACCTCCAGCATCACGCCGTTGCGCGACGAGGTTCCGAGCTGCGCCACGCGGCCGGACAGGATCGTCGGCATGCCGATCTTGATGGTCTTGGCTTGCGCGCGCGCCACCCATGGTGTCGCGAGTCGTCACAGCGCCGGCGCCCATCAGCGCCAGCGTCGACCGCCGGCTCATGCCCGGCTTGCGGGTCTTTGTCATCTTGCCTCCTCGACGGGTCTGCGCGTCCCTTAAATCCCTGCCGGAGATCGTTCCGTCTCCATGGCCGTGAGAATTTCAGAGCAAACGGGATGACGTCAAGCCAAATATGAATTACGAGTCAGAATTCATCAGTGGCACAACGCGAGCCGGAAATCGAGCCGTTCTGAGCGTGCAAATGATCAATCTATCGAGCTTCATCGCATTTCACGCCCGGCGGACGCCGCAGCGCTGTGCGCTGAAATACCGCGGCGAAGAAATCTCCTATGCGGCTTTCGACGCAGCGGATCCGACAGGTCGGCGGCTGGCTGGCCTCGCGCGGCATCGGCGCCGGACGACGTCGTCGCGGTGCTGATGAAGAACAGCGCGGCCTTTCTCGAATTGGTGTTCGCGGCCAGCCATATCGGCGCGGTGTTCCTGCCGATCAATTACCGGCTGTCCGCCGAGCGAGGTCGCCTACATCGTCGACAATTCCGGCGCGCGCCTGCTCGATCGCCGATGAAGAACTGGGCGCGATCGCGCGGCCGGACGCCGCGCCCATCATCCTGGTGGATGAAGCCGCGCAATCGAGCGCCACGCGCCTTGCACCGGATGCGACACCCGCAGCCGACGCATCGTGCGGCAGCCGTCGCGACCTGATGCGGCTGATGTACACCTCCGGCACCACCGACCGGCCGAAGGGCGTGATGCTGACCTACGAGAACATCTACTGGAAATCGGCCGATCATGACGCTGGCTGCTCGGCCTCAACCGCCGATACGCGGCTGCTGGTGGTCGGCCCGCTCTATCATGTCGGCGCGCTCGATCTGCCCGGCATCGCCGTGCTCTGGCAGGGCGGTATGCTCTCGCATTCAGCGCGATTTCGACCCGAGCAGTGCGCTGGCTGCGATCGAAGCCGACCAGCTTGACGCGGCATGGCTCGCGCCGGTCATGACCACGTCGCGATCCTCACCTGCCCGGATCGCGATCGCTATGATGTCTCCAGCCTGCGATGGGCGATCGGCGGCGGCGAAAAACGCCGGAAGCGCGCATTCGCGCCTTCTCGCAATATTTCACCAACGCCCGCTACATCGACGCCTACGGCCTGACCGAAACCTGCGGCGGCGACACTTTCATGGAGCCCGGCCGCGAGATCGCGAAAGATCGGATCGACCGGCCGCGCCATCGCCCATGTCGAGATCGAAATCCGCGACGATGCGGGCAACCGCCTGGCGCCCGGCGAGAACGGCGAAATCTGCCTGCGCGGACCGAAGGTCACGCCCGGCTACTGGAAAGATCCTGCGAAAACCGCGGCCGCGTTTTTCGGCGACTGGTTCCGCAGCGGCGATGTCGGCTATCTCGACGGCGACGGCTTCCTCTATCTCACCGACCGCAAAGAAGGACATGATCATTTCCGGCGGCGAGAATATCGCGTCCTCCGAAGTCGAACGCGTCATCTACGAATTGCCGCAGGTGCGCGAGGTGGCCGTCATCGGCATGCGTGACGAACGCTGGGGCGAACGGCCGGTCGCGGTCGTGGTGCTGGCGGACAGCGCGGCGCTGGAACTGCCCGACCTGACCGATCATTGCCGCAAGCGTCTGGCGGCATTCAAGGTGCCGAAACAACTGATCATTCGCGACAGCCTGCCGCGCAATCCTTCGGGCAAGGTACTCAAGCGCGTGCTGCGCGCCGGAACTGGAGGCCAGCGCATGACGCAAGACACCCGAAGCCACCTCCGGAAAGTGGCAAAACTCAATCGCGTCGAGCGCAATGCATGGACCAAGCGCAAGATTTTCGACGCCGCCACCAGGATCGTCGGCAAATACGGTTACGCCGAGGCCTCCGTCGCCGCGCATCACCGAAGAAGCCGGCGTCGCGCAAGGCACGTTCTACAATCATTTCGAGAACCGTCAGGAATTGCTCGATCAATTGCTGCCGAAAATCGGCACTGGACATGGTGCGTTTCATCCGCGAGCGGACCGGAACGGCGCACGCGGCGCGGCAGGAAATCGAGCGGTTTGGCGCCTTCTTCGATTTCATCCGCGAGGTGCCCGGAATTCCTGCGCATTCTCAACGAAGCCGAATTCTTTGCGCCGATCGGCTACCAGAAGCATCTCGACAATATCTCGACGGCCTATGTCCGGATCCTCCGGCGCGCGCGGCATGCCGGCGCGATCGACGATTTCAGCGACGAGGAATTCGAGGCCATCGTTCACATGTTCATGGGCGCGCGCGGCTATCTCAGCCGCCGCTATTCCTATTCCGACGGCGCCGTCACCGCGGTGCCGGAACATGTGATCTCGGCCTACGAGAAGCTGATTACCCGCGGGCTGTTCACCCCGCGCGGCGAGGACAAATAACCATGACCGCCTGACGGCATCGTTCTCGTGACCGGTGGCAGCCGCGGCATTGGTGCTGCCACCGCGACCCTGCTCGCGCAGCAGGGACAGCGCGTCGTCATCGTCGACATCGCGCCGGAAGCTTTGGCGGGCACGCAGACGATCCTGTGGCCTGATCCGTTCGACGTTGCCAGCGAGAGCACCGGGTCGTGAGCGGCATCGCAGCGATATCGAAGCCGCCCACGGGCCGATCATCAGGCCTCGTCAACGCCGCCGGCGTGTTCGGCAAGATGCACGCGGTCGGAGCGCGTGCGCATGGACAATTGGGATCGCGAAATCAACATCGATTTGCGCGGCACGTTCCTGGTGGCACGCAGCGTCGGCGTGCGAATGGTGCAGCGGCGGCATGGCGCGATCGTCAATGTCGCTTCCGTCGCCGGCATGACGTCCGGCCCGATCCATGCCTATACCGCGGCAAAGGCCGGCGTCATCCAGATCACGCAGACGCTCGCGGCGGAATGGGGCCGCGCCGGCGTGCGGGTCAACGCCGTGTCTCCCGGCTTCACGCGCACCGTCGCGCTGGAGGCGGGAATTGCTTCGGGCGCGCTGGATAAAGGACCGCCTCGCCTGCAGCCCCGCGATGAACCGGCTGGTTGAGCCGATCGAGGTCGCGCACGCGATTGCGTGGCTGCTCGCGACCGACGAGCAGCGGCGTGACCGGAATCAACCTGCCGGTCGACGCCGGATTTGTCGCGGGCTCGACATGGGACGCCTATGGCGGATTGCGGGAAGCACCGGGAATGCAGGACGCAAGATCATGAACATTGAGACGCCGCGCAAGAAGCTCGATCTCGATCGTCGGCGATCGCCGAAGGCGATATCCGCGTCTTACTGATGGTTCTGGTTCATATGACCGGCGACGACGCCGCTGGCTGGAGCCTCCCTACAAGCCCAGGCGCGATGTCCGGCCTGATCCCCGATCCCGACGCCGGTGTGCCCAACGGAAATCCAGGATGAAATCCGCGCCGCCGTGCTCGAAGCTCTTCGCGAACGGCGAGCCCAGACCTGCGATCACCGGATCCCGGCAATGAGCTGATGCTGAAGATGATGCGCGCGCTGCCTCGGCGAAAACGTCGCGCCGGAATACGCGCCGCTGATGCGCGAGGAAATGGGATTCATTGCCCGCGATGTGCGCTGGGCAAAACGGCCGGCGAGCGAGCAATGCTAGCAGCAGCGGCATGTCCTGATCGTCGGCGCCGGCGTCTGCGCCATCGCGCTCGGCGTCGCGCTTGGCCGGCTCGGCATCCCCTACACCATCGTCGAGAAGAACGACGAACTCGGCGGCACCTGGTACGTCAACCGGTATCCGGCTGCGGCGTCGATACGCCCAACCATTCCTATTCGTTCTCGTTCGGCGCGCGCAACCGCTGGACGCGCTATTTCGCGCAGCGCGAGGAACTGCTGGACTATCTCAAGAAGGTCGCGCTCGAACACGACATTCGCAGCGCACATCCGCTTCAACACGCGAGCTGACGTCGTCGCGCTGGGACGAGACCAGGCGGCGCTGGATTTCGACGCTGGAAACCGGCAACGGCGAGGAGACATTCGAGATCGACGGTCGCTGGTCAGCGCGATCGGCCAGCTCAACGACCCATCGCCGGCTCATTTCAAGGGCGAGGAAGATTTTGCCGGCCTGATGCTCCACTCCGCGCTGTGGTCGACGATATCAAGCTCGACGGCAAACGCGTGGCGGTGATCGGCACCGGCGCCACCGCGATGCAGCTCGTGCCTTCGATCGCCGATCGCGTGGCTTCCGTCACCGTCTATCAGCGCGCACCGCGCAATGGTCGCGGCCGGTCGCGAGGCTATTCCGATCCGATCACCGAAGGCGCGCGATGGCTGCTCGCGCATCTGCCGTTTTACGTGCAGTGGTATCGCTTCAACATGTTCTGGCGCTATGGCGACGGACTGTTGCCGTTCCTGCGCAAGGATCCGGACTGGCCGCATCCCGATCGCGCCGTCAACAAGGGCAATGACCGGCATCGCGCAGGAGCTGACGGACTTTCATCCTATCCGAACTGAAGGACCGGCCCGACCTGATCGAAAAATGCGTGCCGACCTATCCGCCCTATGGCAAGCGCATCCTGCTCGACAACGGCTGGTTCAAACGCTGACCAAGCCGCACGTCGAGCTGGTCACCGAAGCCATCGACCACTTCGCGCGCGGATGGCATCGTCACCGCCGACGGCACATTGCGGCCGGCGGATGTCATCGTGATCTCGACCGGCTTCAAGGTCACCGGAAATGGCGGCGCGTCTCAATATCACCGGGCGCGGCGGCAAGAATCTCAGAGAGGCCTGGGCCAACGACAATCCGACCGCCTATCTCGGCCTCACCGTGCCGGACTTTCCGAACCTGCTTCGTGCATGCTCGGCCCCAATGCCGGCCCGGCGCATGGCGGCAGCGTGATCTTCCAGTCCGAATGCCAGAGCCGCTACATCACGGCGTGCCTGGTCGAGATGATCGAGCACGGCATCGCCGCCATCGACGTTCGCCATGAGTGCGCATGATCAATATATCCGCGAGGTCGATGCCGAGCATGAGCAGATGATCTGGACCCATCCGGGCATGACGACCTATTATCGCAACAAGCAGGGCCGGGTATTCTCGGCGATGCCGTGGCGGTTCGTGGATTACTGGGCGATGACCCACGATGCGGACTTAGGCCAGGTATCGTCAGACCAAGCCGATCGTCGACGGATCCGCCGATGGCAAAAGCCGCGGGTACGCATCTATACCGACTACAGAGCCCCTACGCCTTCGTCGCCAACAAGCGGCTGTTCGAGCTCGAGGAAAAGCACGGCGTCGAACTGGAATGGCTGCCCTACACGCTGCGCATCCCCGAATTCATGGGCACGGTGGAAGAGCGCACGCCGCATTTCTGGCGCAAGGTGCGCTACGCCTATATGGACGCGCGGCGCTATGCCAACGCGCAAGGGCTCACCATGAAGGGCCCGCGGCGGATCTATGATGCCTTCTATTCCAGCGCCGGCATGCTGTTCGCGCAGCGCCACGGCCTGTTCCGGCCCTACCACGACACGGTGTTCCGGCGCTTCTGGAGTCACGATCTCGAAATCGACGAATTGTCGGACATTTCCGGCGTGATCGCCTCGACGTCGGCGGCTCGCGCGAAGCGATTTCGAGGCCTATGTCAACGGCCCGGCGCGCGCCGAGCATGACCGCATCATCGACGAGGCGGAAGCGCTCGGCGTGTTCGGCGTGCCCGACCATGGTGTTCAACGGCGAATTGTTCTGGGGCGGCGACCGCATCGACATGCTGATCGAACGCATCCAGAACCCCGAGACCATCGCGACCGCGCTGGGCAGCCGGCACCGGAAACTAGTTTCGTATCCTCTCCCGAGAGATGGGTCAGGCAGAAAACACCGCCCGACCCGCAATAAAGCCGGCTGCGCTTGCCTTGCAGCACGGCAGAATTGCAGCTATCCTATCGGCAATGATCGGGCAATTACGCGCCCAGACGGCAACGCATCCTCGTGGGAGAAACGCCATGAATCCTCCCGTCAGCTCGCCCGCGATCAAGGTCGTCAAATCGGTCCGCGAGCAGGTGAGCCCGGAGGAATGGCAGGCGCGCGTCGATCTGGCGGCCTGCTACCGGCTGACCGCGCTGTACGGCATGACCGAGATGATCGCTGAACCACATCTCGTGCCGGGTGCCGGGGATCACGGATCAGTTCCTGATCAATCCCTACGGCATGCTGCTACGAGGAGATCGACGCGTCGTGCCTGATCAAGGTCGACGTCGAAGGCAACACGATGCTTCAACGCCTCCGACTATGACGTCAACGTCGCCGGCTTCGTCATTCACAGCGCCATCCACATGGCCAAGCACGACGTCGACTGCGTTGCGCATACGCATACGCCGGCCGGCATGGCGCGTCTCGGCGATGGAATGCGGGCTGCTTCCGCTCGGCGCAGACCTCGATGCGGTTTCTCCACATCGGCTATCATGACTTTCGAAGGCATCGCCGACAACGTCGACGAGCGCGAGCGGCTGGTGCGGGATCTCGGCGACAACGAAGGCCATGATCCTTGCGCAATCATGGCCTGCTGGTGGTCGGCCAGCACGGTGCCCGCGGCGTTCAACGTGCTGTTCCGGCTGCGAGCGGGCCTGCGCAGAGCCCAGGTGATGGCGCTGTCCTGCAACACCAGGCTGACTTATCCGCCGCAAGGCGTGCCTGGAAGACACCCACGAGCGGATGCTTCCGAAACCCGCTGCGCGCCGCCCGCAACGGCGAGCTCGCATGGCCGGGCACCGCTGCGCAAGCTTTCTGACCGCGCCGATCCGTCATATCGGAACTGGGGCCGCAACGAGACTTCCGGGCTGGCCTGTCGGAGGCGCGGATATCTCAGGTGAGCGCGTCGATCTCAACTCGAGGAGACTGGCCGCGAGACATCGGAACCACTGCGCGATCGTCGGCGGATTGACATTTCCTCGAGCAGCGCGGCGCGAGAACAGCCCTTCGGCGACGTGCACGCCGAGCTCGCGGCAAGGCCTTCTGAACTGCTCCCCATCGAAGAACTGATCGAGCGTGGTCTGATGCGGGAAATGCGGGGGGAGCAGCCGGTAGCGCCGGATCAACTCCGATCTCGTTCCCCGTTACCGACAGCTTGATACAGAGGATGAGCCCGGTCCCCGCCTCCTTGCCCTCCTGCGCGCGGGTAATGGACGCGGTGCAGAACATCGCGTGACTTTGGCTGTATTTCGAAGTCGCATCAGGCCGCGGATTCGCCCAGTTTCAGAATCGATGCGGATACCGAAATCGATCTGGGCGTGTCGCACCAACGTGAGATGGGCCCTGAAACGTCGACTGCGGATCGGACCTCACCGTCGACCGAGATGATGAATTTGCAGCGGCGGCGCAACAGCTCATAGACCCCCATGTTTTCGATGTGGCCGCCGTCGGACAGATTGACCCATTTTTGCTTTTCCGACATCGCGATGCCGGTCATTTCCCGGATCAGACAGGCGGGAATCCGGGAGCCTCGAACCGATGCTTGTAGCCGGGACGGAGGATCCAGAACCCCAATCGCACGTTCAGAAATGTCGGGCCAGCAGCGCGGTCAGGCTCGGAGTTGAGTCCGAGCCCCATATAGGACGACGCGGCGGCGCCGGGCACACCGCCATCGCGGTCGCGGTGATCCGCATCCTCTCCGTTGGTCTCCCAATCATGCGTCCGCTGATAGCCGATCGACGGCGCGCCGCAGTACTCCCGCGAGGAACAGGAAGAAGTCGCTCCTGCGCTCGCGCAGGGCCTGCGCCGTGCTCGACGGCAGGTTTCACCGTGGCGTTGATGAGGTGATAAGGCGCAAGGATCGTTTCGATTGATATCCTTCAGATAGACCGGCCTGTCATCGTCCTCCCTCTCCTGAACGGAAGGTGCGCGCGAGAATTTGATCGCGATATAGCCGGCGCGGCCCCAGGAGGGTTCACGTTGAGGATACCGAAGGCGACGACGGCGAAGAAGACATCCACAGGGGATGACCAGGCCGAGAAAGTGGCTGTCGGGCCGGCGCAGGTCGCCGAGGTCGAAGGCCAGACAAAAGAGCGCGACGGCAGCGAGCGGGATGATCACGGCGGCAAGGATGAAGCGCGATTTTGAGGACGAGGCTTCGCACCTTCGGCTTCCGCAGAATCGGAATGAACCGAACGATCGCCGGAAACACGGCACTTCCGGCGGCGACGATGCCCGTGAAGTGCTCAAACTGATGCTGCCCATCGCTCGCGCCGTACCAGCCGTGGCCGAGCATGAGCAGCCAGCACGCTCCAATGAACAGTGTAACGGCGGACGCAAGTCCGAGGAATATCGCCGCCTTGCTTGCTCCGGGTGGGCCCCCGCGCATGAGGGCTCCATAAACCGCCAGTGCAACCAGGGTCACCGCAGGGAAGAAGAAGAAAATGCCCGCGAACGGAAAATCCGGCCCACCTGTGCGCCAGTTGAATTGCGATCCAGTGCTGTAGTCGCGATCGAGGAACAGCGGCGCCGTCCAGTTGAGCAGCATGCCGGCGACGGTCGAGATCACCATCGACCAGCGTTCCCAGAGATTGATTGCCGTCAGATATTTCGCGTGCTGGCGAAGATAGCGGACGGCCGCGGAAGTCCGGTCCATATGGATTTGCGACGTCGCGATATGAGTCTTGCTGCTGCAACCGTCAGCGTGGTGAGAAAGCATCCGACATAGCCGCCGCCCGATACGGTCGACAGGAAGTCGACGTCCTGAGCAGATCGCGCGCCGGCCAGCGCTCCTGCGCCGCGCCGAGGCAGGAGGCTGGTGGCCGAACGAATCGCCGCCACCGGAAAGCGCCAGCCCGACCGCATTCCGGCCGTCGGCCGCCGTCGACGCCGCGCGCGGACTCTCCGCCGTCTGATATGGCGTCGGCTTCGGCGCCATTGATCCTGGCCGATCATCTCGTCGGGTATCAGCAAGCCGTCCACGATGCCGGAAGGAATGTCATCAGCAGCACTTGGCGAAAGTTCGCTTTCCGGCATCGGCTTCGAGAAAGGCATCGGCGGGCATCCGGTTCGCCGTAAGCCATCTGATGCAGCTGGCCTGCGAACCTGCGCAGCTTTTCCTGCACATTTTGCAGATCGATCCGGAACTGGTTCCGGCGCCATCGCGGGAGGTTGAGCCGGCTCCCCTTCGCCATCGGCACGGTGCCATTTTCTCCCCGCCGCAACCGGCCGCAGATCGTTGTTGAGCATCTGCGTGACGCCATCGGTGAACTGCTTGCAGCCCGGATGCTTCTTGATCGCGTCGCGCGCCTGATCGAATACTTGCCGCAGGCTCTCGAGCGCCCTCGCCTCGACGCCATACTTGATACGGCAACGGCTGCGTGCTGATGCGGGTGCGCAGCTCGGCGAGAGAATTCGCGTGCGCCGCGGCCCGGTCGGGCGTAAGGCTGCCCTAGCTGTATTCGGCCGGTTCATGATCCTGCACAACGAACAAGGTTCAGAACTGTGACGGTACGTCGCAAATATTCCACAGCGCTTTTGACCGGAACAAACCATTCCTGCGCCTCGCTTTCCGACGCGATACGACCGCATTTCAACCAATGTCGATCAGGAGCAAGTAGGTAATCCCACAACACCATTCTAAAGGCGAACTATCAAAATTACTCTATTTACGTCCGGCGAGGCGACGCCTTCGGAAAGCAGATATCCTTGGAGCATGATCCGGACCCGGAGGGCCGCGTTAGCGCAAAGTGGGTACCGGCTTTCCCTGGCGACGACGCGGAGCGTCTGTGCGGAGATCATGCTCAAACAAGAGGATAGCAAGCGCGAGATGACGGTCGAAAAGTCATGGCGCTCCGAGCCCCGCGCAACGTTCACGAGGAATTCCCGCACCCCTCCGGACAAACAGTTCGCTAGGCTGCTCGGAAGGCGGCAAAATGGCCGCCCTTCGGCATTTCGTTCCAGTGCCGGATGTTCGCTGTAGCTCGGCTCCATCCATTCGCCGCACCGGCGTGACGATCTCCTTCGGGAAACACGGCAACGCCGGTCGGCACCGTGACCTTGTGCGCGGTCCGGCGCTTCGGCCCAAAGCTCTCCCAATAGAGCCGCGCCGACGAGGCCGGCGGTCGCGGTCACCCAATACAGCATGACATTGTCGAGCAGTTCGTCGCGGCAGAGGATGTTTTCCGGGATGCCCGTCGCAGTCGGTCCAGGCCCAGAATTTTTCCAGGATCCACGCCGCCTGCCCGCTCGGCGAGTCCGGTCAGCCCGTAGCCCAGGGTCTGCGGCCGGGTCGATTGCTGCTTGGAATAACCGGAATCCCAATCGGCGTAATATTTGATGCCCTGCGAGCGCCCGCGCCTCCTCCGGCGTCGGCTGTCCCCTCGACATTGGGCCGCGCCGACATCGCGAGCGTGATGTGAATGCCGGCGCAATGACCGGCGTCCTGCGCGCCGAGCGCGGTCGTGACCGCCGAACCCCAATCGCCGCCCTGCGCGCCGTAGCGCGCAATATCCAAGGCGATCCATCAAGACCGCCCAGGCCGACGCGATGCGATCGACGCCCCAGCCGGTCGTCGTCGGCTTGGCCGAAAAGCCGAAACCGGGCAGCGAGGGGCAGACGACGTGAAACGCGTCCGCGGCGTTGCCGCCATGCGCGGTCGGATCGGTCAGCGGCTCGATCACCTTGTGGAATTCGACCACCGATCCCGGCCAGCCATGGGTGATGATCAGCGGCATCGCGTTGCGGATGCGGCGAGCGGACGTGCAGGAAATGAATGCCGAGCCCGTCGATCTCGGTCGTGAACTGCGCAAAGCGATTGAGCAGCGCCTCGCGCCGGCGCCAGTCGTATTCCTCGGCCCAGTACCGGCAGACTTCCTTGATCCACTGCAGCGGCGCGCCCTGGCTCCAGTCGTCGACCAGTTCGGCCTCCGGCCAGCGGCGTTTGCGCAACCTGCGACTTCAGATCGTCGAGCACATCGTCGCCGACCGAAATACGAAAAGGATCGATTGCCGTGTTCATGATGGTCGCGCCCCTGGTCGTCTCGCTAGCAGGCAATTGACGGAGAAGGGCGCGCTGATTTTCGAGGTTAGTCGGTGGATTTTTCGACCGAAGGCTCGCACGGGCCACCAGAGCCAGCCGGCACCCTTGCACACTGGATCACTGGCAAGGATGGCGATGGCCATCATAGCTGGCGAAGCTACCCGAGGCCGGGTCGAACGATCGGTACCGTTGGCTGCAGACGACACGTTCGCGCCTCCCCAAATAGGCATAGGCATCATTGGCGCGGCTTGGAACAGCCGCCATGGCGCTGCCAGCCGGTTCACGCGGCCAGGGCCGGTTCGTTTGAAGAACGTCGCCGTCCGATGATAGAACGCGTAAGCGCCCGGCTCCTGAATCGCGGCCTGTGCGAATACCGACGTCGCGATCGCGGTCGACACAGCACTGCGACTGCGGACAACAAATTTCATCCTCGTCATCATCATGGTCTCCACCAGCGAGGATGCGAGCTAACTCTAGTGCGTGGAAGGCTCTGCGCTACGACATCTGGAGCTCAAACCTGTTCACATGACTTTGAGCGTCGAACGCGGTCCGGAGACACCTTCGTGTCATCAACAACCGATCGAACGCAACGGCAACAGCAGTCGCGGAAGCTCACCGGCAGCTGAACGAATGAATTCTTTATAATCGATCCGCGGTCACAACGCTCCATCTCCAATGCAACAGGTCCATTGAGAAAGACATGAAGACGATCCACAAAGTAAACACCGCCCTGGCGATCGCGTTATCGGTTTCCCCGCAACTGCCGCATTCTCCGGAACAACGGCGCAGGCGGGGCCGATCACGCCCCGGGCACGCCCGCCTGGAATACAACGAAGGCGGCACTGGATTGCAGCTTCACCAGCCATGCGCAGTGTGAGGCGACGCGGCTGCGGGATCATGACGGCGAATGCTACGGTCCCACCGTTCGCAACTATGATTCCGCCCGCGCTGCACCAGCACAACCGGGATCTGCGGACCTCGTCCGCATTGAGGTCAGTCAGGCAGCAAGACGCGCCAAATCACTTCGCGACCGAAATCGCGCTCCGTCCAGCCTCCTCGCTCAAGCCGGCAAGTCTGGGCAGGCGATCTCGACTCCGGCAACCCGGGCCGGGATGAATTGTCAGATGGAAACCGTGTCAACTGACGATCGCCGCTACGAGATTGAGGCCGAGGCCGACGCCCGGCGTGCTTGCGGATCTTGTCCGAACGGTAGAACCGCCGCAGCACGGCGTCGCGCTCATCCTCGGTGATGCCGCGGACCGGTGTCGGTGACGCGCACGATGCTTTCTGCCGTCGCCGCGCAGCAGTTCAATGTCGACCCTGCCGCCTTCGGGCGTGAACTTGATGGCGTTGTCGACCAGGTTGGCGACCGCTTCGATCAACAAGTCCCGGTCGCCGCGCACATTGATTCCTGCGTTGATTTCAACCTCGCAGGGCGACGTTCTTGTTCTCAGCGATCGGTTCGTAGATGTCACAGACCTCGCGCAGCATTTCATGCAGCGGCGACATCGCTGCAAATCCAGCCGAACGGCGGCTGTTTTCGATCTCGGCAAGGCGCAACAGAGCGGTGATGATCGCCAGCGACTGGTCGATGCCTGCAATGGCCTTGTCTGACGACGGCCTGCAGTTGCTCCAGCGTGGCCGCGTTGGTGCGGCCGCGTTCGAGGGCAAGCCTGCGCGCGCGTCAGCGGCGTCCGCAGATCGTGGGCGATGTCGTTGCCTACGCCGGCGAGCGCGCTGGATCATCGTTTCCATCTCATCGAGCATGCCGTTGACGATCGACCGCAAGCTTCGAGAACGGCTCGTCCACGTTGCGGTAGCGGAAGCCGTTCGCGCAGGTCCCCGGCAATGATGCGCTGGACCCGCTGGTTGACCTCCTCGACCCGCTTCTGGGCGCGCACGCTCAGCCACGCGCCCGCCAGCAGGCACAAGCAAAATGCCGGCACCAGACCCAAGCGCGAGCGCCTGGCCGACGACGTGGGAAATCTCCCGCGGCTTCGTCGACGTTGCGCCCGATCACCAGCACGTCGCCATTCTGCATGTCGCCGCGCGATCGCGCGGACCACCTGATCTGCCGCCGGATCAGGCTGATCCAGTCGGCGATCTTCGCACGTCTGCACCGGCGCATCGATCTCAAGACCGGGCGGCAGCCGCTGCCATGTTGCCGCGCGATCCTGCGGCCCGTCTGGCGCCGAACAGCCCGGCAAATTGAACGCCGCGGGAATCCTGCCGTCAGATGGTCCTCGATCGCATCCAGCCGGCGTTGGCCGACGGCAACTGACCAATGTAGTTCGATTGGCGTCGCGATCATGCGGTCGGATCGCGCGATCAAGGTAGTCGTCGATCTGCCAATAGATGAAGCCGAACAGCGCGATGATGAAGACCGCGAACACGCCGGCTACCGCCAGAGGCCCAGCGAAAGGTGTTCGACTGCATGAACTGCGAGCTGACGCATCTGATTTCGCTCGCCGGATCTTCGCTCGAACGTCATCGGCGGCCGAGCGCGTCGCTGCCATCGAAGCCTACGGCGTCGCGAAGAATGAACCCGGCCCCGCGGACATTGTGAATCATAGGGGTCTCGCCCGGTCCGTCCACCTTGTGGCGCAGGCGGCCCATATGCACGTCGACCAGATTGGTCGCTGGAACGAATTTGTAATTCCAGACCTCTTCGAGCAGCATGGCCCGCGTCAGCAGCTGGTCGCTTCGACGCATCATGTATTCGAGCAGGCGAAACTCGCGCGGCAGGAGATCGATCACGCGATCGCCGCGTCTGGCGGTCCGCTCGATCAGATCGAGTTCGAGCGGCCCTGACCCGCAACGTCGTCTCGCGCGATTCAGCCGGCCGGCGCAGCAGCGCCTCGATCCTGGCGACGAGTTCGACGATCGCGAACGGCTTGGTGAGATAGTCGTCGCCGCCCGCTCGCAAACCCGCGCACGCGATCGTCCACCGCGCCGAGCGCGCTGCAGCACCAGCACCGGGGTGCGCACCTGGTCCTTCCGCAAGGCCTCGATGACCGTGAGGCCGTCCATTCCCGGCAACAGGCGGTCGACGATCATGGCGTCCGGGCCGCAGCGAGCGCGCCTTGTCGAGACCTTCGATACCGTTGGCCGACCATTCGACTTCGAAACCGCGATCGGCCAGTTCGGCGGCGATTTCCTCGGCCGTCTCGCTGTCATCCTCGATCAAGAGCACTTTTGTCATCAACCTGTTCTCGATTGCCGCGAGACATTCGCAGGCGCGGCCCAATCCTGTTGCACCTACCTGCTTGGCCGACACCAAAGCCATAGTATCTGGACCCTGCGATTTCCACCGATTTCAGCAGCGAGCCGGACGGCGCCGCCCGCCTGTCGGAGGTGGCAGGCCATGACTGTCGCCGTCCGCTCTACGGCCGTCTGGCACCGCCTTCCGAGGCAAGCACGGTGTGGCCGTCCACAAAACATAGGCCCACCAGTTCGGCGGCACCACTAAACTGGGTTTTATAGTTCGGGATACCGGCGTGCCGAGACAACACGACGTGGTCACCAGACCACCCGGGCGCGGGTTTGCACCCTTGCTGCTGCCGGTCTCTAGCTGCGTGCCGGTTACGCAACCGGCAGCGTTCGTTATCTCAGCTGCACCTGTACGATCTGGCCGGGCTTGTCCGCACGTCCCTCGGCAATGACGAGGTGACGTCGCGAGCATGTTGCCTCGCCATGCACGACCTGACTGGATCGGGCCGGTCGCGTTGACGATCGCCGCGCCGGCCGGATTGGTCATGAAAGCGGCGAGCGGCTCCAGTGAGTTCTCCCTGTCCCCTCGTTCATCAGGGCCAGTACGTATGGCTGTTTGGGCTCCAGCCCCGTCACCGAGGCTTGCAGCACCTGGATCAAGCCCTGGTCAAACAGGGAAACGCTGGTGGGTGCATTGTCGTCGCGCGCGGCTTCCGCCCTTCGCAGCACCGAGCGTAAGGTGGGTCCGACGCCCTGCGACGTCGAGTTGCTGCAGGCCCTGGGTGCCGTCGCCCTCCGGCACGGCGTTCGGCACATAGAGTGATTGCCTGCGGCGCCTGGCCGATCGGGATGGTGGCGATCACCTTGTTGGTCGCGGTGTCGATCGCCGCCATGCGCATCGGCGTTTTCCAGCCCGACATAGATGCGCGCTGCCGTCGCCGGACGGCCAGCACGCCGTGCGGCAGCTTGCCGACCGGGATGGTCGCGACCTGCGTGAAGTCGTCGGTGCGGAACACCTTGACCTCGTTCAGTCCGCCGATCGTCACATAGGCGAACGTGCCGTTGGGCGTTGCGCGCGAAATTGACGTGATTGGTGATCGGCCCGGTATCGATCGATCTTCAGCACGATTGAACGGCGGACTGCGCGTCGAACACCATGGGTCTTGCCGACGTCCTTGAGCGTGAACCAGACCTGCTTGCCGTCCGGCGTCGCCGCGATATTCGGACAGAACGGGCTGTCCTGCTTGACCTGGCCGACGATCTTGATGATCGGCCACGGTAATGACGACGGTTTCCGGATTGAACGACGAGCAGACATAGCCGTATTTGCCGTCGGGCGAGAAGATCTGCATGCCCGGCCCGCTCGGCACCGTGATGCGCGTCTTCTCCTCGAAGCTCTTGCCGTCGAGCACGGCGACATAGTCCTCGCCGCGCACGGTAACCCAGACCTCCTTGCCGTCAGGCGTGAAGAACGCCTCATGCGGCGAGCGCCCGACATAGGTCGTACGTGCTTCACCGCGTTGGTCGCGGTATCGATGAACGTCACCGGAGTTGCGAGCCGATCGAGACCACGGCGATGGTGCTTGTGGTCGGGCGAAAAGCCCATGCCGTGCACGAGCACCTGTCCCTTGTAGAGCGGACTGAAATTGCCCGGCTGCGGATCGCCGAGCCTGATCACGCCGACGCAGCTTGTTGTCGACGGGATCGGTGACGGAGACGGTGTTGGAGAACTGCTCGGCGGCAGTAGACGCGGTCGCGGTGGCTGATCGGAATGTCCGGATCGGACGCGGCTCCCGGCGCCTGCCCCGCTGAAGCCTGCCGCCGATCCGAACAGACAGGCGCTGGCGAGAAATCCCAAAGGTCAGAAGACTGCGCTTCATGTTTCACCCCTAATGCATGTTCATGGAACGGTGCGACATCGCATCGTAGCGAGGCACGTCGGTTGACACCGCAGCGGGTTGCGGCGCGCGCTGTTGCGCCGGGCTGGGTCGGCGACGCCACCGAAGGCGGCAATGGCTCGCCGACGGCGAGCCGCATCGCGGCGATCTCCTTGCTGCTGCGTGACGACGATCTCCTGGGCGAGCCGGCGAAGCTGCTCGTTGCGGCCGTACCTCAGCACCGCCTGCGCCATATCGATCGCGCCCTGATGGTGCGGCACCATCATCGCGACGAAATCGCGGTCGACGTCGCCGGTCGGCTTGATCGTCATATCCGCCATCATCTTGTTCATGGCGGCGTCGTTCTCCGAGAGAACGGCTGCTCGGCGGAATAGTCCGCCCTGTCAGCGACATACTGGCGGCGGGACGCGCCGCGGACGTGGTAGGTTTGGTCGGATCCTGCGCCAGCGCGAAGCGACGTCGCGGCAACGGATGCCGTCGTCGCAAGCGAGATTACGCGCTTGCGGATGAAGGAGCGTGAAAACACGATCATGTTGCCCCTGAACATGAAAAGTCATCGCGCGTGGAGCGATCCACGGCCCTGCTTTGGCGTTTCCCGGATTTGTCCTCTTTCGGCACACCTGAAGACGCAAACGTTACGTCGTCAGTCCCGTAACGATGGCGTCCGAACCTCGCGTTCTCAATTAAAAAGCGATTTATGATTCCATGATCCGGTTTGAACGAACGCGTCGTGGCGACCTCGCACAGACAAACAGTGCAGCCTGCCGAATATTCGGCGATCACATTTATCTGAGCGCTCACGACCAGGTGAGACCGCGCTACGACGCTCGTTATGCCGGGTGCCTCTAGCATTAACGTTTGTTCATGAGCATGGAGAAAAGCTTCATGGGAGGCGTGTTGAAACTGCGAGACGTCGGCTTACGTGATTGCTCCAACGGGAGGACACAATGAAGAAGTCGCAACACTTTTTGGAAAATGCGGAAAATTGCGCGCAGCTTGCCGAGCGGAGACAACGGACGAGCCGACCCACAATCGCTACAAGCGAATGGAAGCCGCGTGGCGAGCGTTGGCCGAGGAGCAGGACTGGCTTGACGGAGAAGTTTCCCGGCGCCGCTGAAAAGCGATGTGAACGCCAGGAACCCGACGCCGGCGTGAGGCCCCCGCCGTGGACATGGCGGACGCTAAAGGTTGTCGGGCGTCCTCAGTTCGTGGCGAATCAGCTTTTCCTTCAACTCGCGCTCGGCCTCGAGCCAGAACTGATCTTCCTTTCCCTCGGGCTTGCCGGCCAGTTCCACAATTGATGGGCGCGGGTGCGGATCTCGTCATCGCTTGGGCCTGCCATGATCCCTCCTCCCGGTGGAAGCACAGCCCCGCCCTTGGGGGCTTGTTTTTGGGGATTGGGACGGAGGCTGTGCAGACCACGTCAACCCGCGGTCCGCAAAACCAATGGAGGAGGTCGAGAATCGTTCCCTGCGCGCGTCTGATTGCCTCGCGCGGCGATCGACGGGAAAAACCGCCGAATCCGGCGGCAACCGCCTTGCGATGGTGCAGGCAGTCCAGAGCGAACCTGTCTCTGGTCGTGAATCTCCTGCGAGCAGGAAATTTTCAGGATTTTGTTGAATTCAGCGGCTCTTCACGCGTCTAGCTCCTTATGGAGACAATGAAATCAATGGCATAGCACCCAAATTCCCTGGAAATCCTAGCAGGAAAGTTTTTGCAGGGAGCAGGGAATGGGGAGCATGCGGTCTGCCCGCTTGGGGAATATTGTGCAGGTGGTGAAAAATCTGCTACCGCAGATTCCCGCCCCCCAAGTGGGAGCACCGCGATGTTCTCTCCAGAATTACCGCCACCGCCACGAAAATGGCTTGTGCCGGCTTGGTAGAATTGCATCGCGGACGTAGCTCTACAGGTAGCCTCTGAGGCCCACGCGTTACGCCTGTATATTTTCGGAGGCGAGAGCTTTGGCGGCGCAAAGAGCACCTGCGTTCGCTCTATGAAGGTGCACAGTTACTGGGATGCTCTGTTCCCCGGCGAACTGAACGGAGACCAGGGGCGTTGGGAGTCGCTGGGTCAAGGACAATTTGCTGCTTTTCGACTACCAGACATTCCACCTGACGCCTTCGCCGGATGTCCAGCTTCCAGGTTGGAGTGAGATTTTTACGCGTCGCTGCAAACCGGCTTGGCGCTACGTAACGATAGCGGGTCGAGAACCGCCGTCCGGGCCCTGGTTTGTTGAAGCGCTAATCGAGCAATCGCCACAGATTGGCTGACCTGTCATCCACTTCTGCGGGAAAAACTTGTGGGCTTGGGATCCCGCGAAGACGATACCGGTTCGGCATTGACTACCGAGAGTGGGAAAATGGTGAGAACGTGGACGATGCGAGCGCGAACTCATCAGGTCACAGCTATGCTCGGCACTTCGAAAAGATCCCCAAAGCTTACCGGATTGTCGGGCAAATTGATGGCTACGCCAAACGAAAGCCGGTTACTTGAACAACCTCAAAATCATGAACGATTGGATTTTCGGGAAAACCGGATCGCGTTCCTGAAAGGCATACTGGCGATCATTCAGGTCGAGATAGCTGGCGGCCCCACCGTCCCGGTAAGAAATCCTTCCGATATGAAGCCAACATCGGATGACGTCCGCGTCGAAGAAATGCGTCTCATGATCACCGAGAAGAGAGTTTCCAGCAGCGCAAGTCAGGGCTGCGAAACTCGTTGCGCCGAAAGCCAAGGCCGACCAGGGGCCACAGCAGACAGCGTAGTCGAGCGCGCCTTCCCAAAGAAAGTACGGCAAGCAAATATCCGACCTCGACTTCGCCGTGTTTGATTCCGCAACTGGACTGCTTGGATCTGCCAGCCACCCGAACACCTGCTATCCGTCGACACCGACCATAGAGGTCCGACCGACGCTGGTTACCTTACTGCGCCCACCGTGGCTTCGTACTGCTGGAGGAGTTAGCCTTTTCCTGATCACCAAGGCATTCTCCATAGCCGCTACTAAGATATAGTCTCCGTCCGGCTCTGCCTGAAACTGGCGGTCGGAAATAAAACGTGATTTCCAAACACACACCCTCATCAAGGCCGGTATCGTGACCAAAAGCGAAAGGTCCGCTTGTCGATAGTACTGGTCAGCGTTTCTGGCGAACATCGGAATGTGGGAAATTGATGATGTTCGACTCAACTCCCGTAATGCGAGAGACGCATTCCAAGAAGCAAATTCGCCAGATTGTGAAGTGCGTCAAACTGCCTGGGATTAGCAACACGTAACTGAACGAAGCACACCG
>ERZ1370068.4120-contig-3210_pt1 | contig 32334 bp, 55 predicted proteins | sample MGYA00561227_ERZ1370068 | MGnify/ENA primary metagenome ERZ1370068 (study PRJEB38410, sample SAMEA6850437) | metagenome | study: Metagenomic assessment of the ecological functions of the soil: analysis of the soil microbiota associated with the...
GATGTGCTTCGTTCAGTTACGTATTGCTCGCGCCAGAGGAACCGAGCGCTACGGCATGGTTTGCCTCGTCAAAGCGATGCGGCTGAAGCCTCACGCAATCGATATCCGGGTGTCGGTTGACCCGGTGCATTATTTTCTCAACGAAAGGAACGACACGCGATCCAGCTTTTATCTCGAAGACGCCGCAACCGAATTTCAGGTTCAGGGGTTGGAACTCGATTGGGTCTGCGTGACGTGGGACGGCGATTTCCGTTTCAACGGATCAGGCTGGGACCATCACGACTTCCGTGGCAATCGGTGGTGCAACATTAACAATTCCGAGAACCGAAATTATCTACGCAACGCCTACCGTGTTCTGCTCACCCGCGCGAGCACAAGGCATGGTTGTCTTCGTTCCGCCCGGCAACGTAAGCGACCCTACACGCGCGCCCGCGTTCTACGATTCGACTTTCAATTATCTGAGGAGTTAGGAATTCAGAAATCGTGTGATCCGCCGACATGGAAGACGGAATACTTACCAACCGCCCTGCGCTTCGATCATCGTTCAATCATCGCCGCGAAGTGCTGTGCTAAAGTGTCTTACACATGAGAGAGACACTCACGGTCAGTTTGCCGAAGGAGTTGCGCCGCGGACTGGAAAAGATGAAAGCCCGGGAGCCGGAAGGCGTAACCGCAGTGAGCCAAATCCGGCGCGCGATCAAAAGCGGATATTTTCCGACGAACGTCCGCGACCCGCTCAGTGAGCTGCTAGATCGATACGAATCCGATTCAAAAACAATTACTAAGTAATCAAGAAGGAGGAAGTGAGGGAAAAAACTGAGCTAGATCTTTTTCCTGGCTTTATGGTTTCCGAATTCGTTCCTGTCTCTACGGGCCACTCACTTAGCCACGGCGACAAGGCGCCGTTTCGCCTGCCATCAGATCCTCGGGTTGTAACAGCCAGATGCGCAGCGGATAATACTCCTTCTCATCGAGATGGTTAGGATGAGAATCGCTACTTGCTGTTGCCAGGTATTTACTGTCATCGCTGAAATCGATCCCAGTGATCTCTCCAGTGTGTTGCAGGCGAATATTTCATCGCCGGGCTTTAGCGTGTGAAGATATGGACAATACCGTCGTCAGAATTCGAGCGCCAGGTAACGGTCGTCAGGGCTAAAAGCTAGACACCGAACAGTCGTATTTTTCGAGCAGCGGCATCAAGCTCGATTTCAGTCCCGCTGGATAAGTCCAGCAGTTCGGTGTTACCATCTAAGTCTGTCAATGCGAGAAACGCCCGCCGGGACTGATCACCCCACCTTCTTCATCCTTCAGCGCATCTGGTGACATCAGTCCCAGAGCTGACATCCCAAATATACAGGTGGTCGGAATGTGAGTAGGTTACTTCAGGCGTTGCCCACTAATGGTGAGACATGCCTCAGGCGTTTCGAACTCGTTTTTGACTTGGGAAATGCTCTTCCATTTGCGATATGAGTTGCCACCATCAAGCGGTAAACGAACAGATACCTCTGGCCTTCCTTGTTCAGCCCCGCCATTGCCAGAAACTTGCCGTCTCGATTAATCGTCGCCACCTCCCATCTCGCCGCGAGTCATCGAGCAACCGTCAGCTTTCGCCTCCCCCATATATCCCAAACGACGGCGCCCGTGTTATCGGCGTTAAGTATATAACCTCCACCTGGACTGATGCACTTCACTTAGCTTCGACTCTGGTTCAGGCTCAAAGAGATGCTGTCGACCTGCTCGCCGCTCACCGCTCGAAAAACCCGAGCAGGCTCTTCCTTCGTGGGCTGTTCGGTCATGGTAGCGACGAGCGGCTCGCCGGAGGCTTAAAACCCAGGCTCGTGATCGTTTTGGGCTGAAACGCGTGGCAAATCCGAATACCCTGGAATTTCCCAAACCTCGAGGACTTCTTCGTCTGCTTCGTTGTCGTTCTGATCGCGTGCGTTTACGCTTCCTCGTAAGCGCTCAGCTTCGGCCATCAGATGCGAAGGATAACTTAGTCACTGAAGAAGACGAGGGGACATTAAAGAACATATGGAAGCCGGGCAACGATTTCGTATTCCATACCCCCGACGGCCGTTTCAGGCCTTCGTCTGTGGCGAAATACGTGTTATCGCCACCGGGCGCGACTGCACCAACTACCGAAACGTGTCGGAATTGTTTCGAAATCTTGAAGGAAGCGCGGTTAACATCGGCTCTTGATCGGCGCCTGAGGATTTCAGGGGGCAATGACCAGAAGGAGAACACGCCCCTAACTCTTCCACCCTGTGGACTCTTGTATTCGCCGGCAATCGCGAGATTACCCGTTGGTCCAAACGCCACGTCCTCAATGAGCATGTTCAAGTCATCGAATTTGGTTATGGACTGGCCATTGGTCGCACGTCCAGCACCATCATCTTGCTGACGCGTCCATGTCTTCACCCTCGTCCCAAAGAAGGCGCTAAGTAGCGACCGCCTGGACTAAGCGCGATTTTGGGGGAGACCTTGTCTTTTAATTTAGATGAGATGGCTATTGGTATCATTCTTCAGGTCGAATATGTTGATGTCTTCGGGTAACCGCCGCGGCGTAAGATAGATTGCTGCTCAGGGCGAACACCGAACATGCGTAATTTCCTTAAGCGGATGTTGTTGTCGCGAGACCGGACTTGTCGCATCGTAAATGCGAAGCGCTGTTCCACTGGGAACAAACCGATTCGCGTTGTATTCGGAGGATAACATCGCGAAGAATCTTCCGTCAGGGCTTAAAGCGATATCCCTGGGATATTGATTGTGCCCGGCAGGTGTCGCTTTCCGGAGAACCGGAAGAGAGCAAGACCCTCGCGGATAGCGCTACTGTCTGCCTCTACGGTATGGATCACGCGACGGATGTCTCCTGCATTGAATCGACAGCGAGAGAGTGCCGTTAACAACCTCGCTGGGGTGTTGACGAAGCAGCGTTTGAGAGCGGTTGGCGAGACTTCGTGCCTTCGACAAGACTCTGTCTCGAGCCTCCGTCGTGGCTGAGAAGGCGAAGGCACCAGCGACAATCCCTGCCGCCAGCAGACAAAGGAAACCAACAAGTGCACGGTTCCGGTAAGCTCGCAGGCGATCCTTGCTCTTCGTATGATGGATATCTTGATGACAGCGTTGACGACGTCGGGCGACGGCTCGCCGGTCTTAAGAGAAATCAGGCTTCGCGCTCACGCGCCTTGCCTTGAACATGGTATACCAGGGGGTCTTAGACCAGTCACCAAATTCCGCGTCCCGATCGGAAACTGACACAGATGATTCGCGAGGTCCCGTTAGTCTTGTAGCGGCACCTCCGGTTCGATGTTTTTCGGATTTCTCAATGCGCCCGGGGTGGCCAGAAGCACCAGGGTCTTACACAGCCTGACCTTCCTAAAGAGCGTTTCGGGCGGGAACGGATTCGCGTCCGTGCCGCGCCTGTCTGTGAAGCAGGAGAAGCCCTAAAATCAAAGAGTGCGGCATCCTAGGCCAGTAAGGCCAGCCAGGCCATCTTCACGCGAGTAAGAGATAAAGATGTCGTCGAGTCTAAGGACTTTAGGAGATTGAAAGACATCTGTGCCTCACTCTTGAAAATTCTGGTTTCAACATCGCTCCAACGAAGCGCCGAACTGTTTGTTTATCCTGACATTCCCCGGTCGGCGAGCGAGAAGAACAGGCGGTGAGTTCCTTAAACGCCTTTCTCCGCGGCTCCGGAGGGAACAGCCGTGCTGTTTAGCTGATTCTCTGCGGCCCAGCAGGTCACCCTTCGGGCTGGTCTATGTCGCACAGCTCCTGCTGGCGCTCCATTCAGATCTTGCGACGCTCGGGTTCGCCGTCCCTCTACTCGACCCTGAGTCCGCTACTCGACGAAGCACCTGCAGCTCGGCGTGATCCAGGCGCCCACGTCGATGGGCGTGTTCGGCGCTTTTCAACTACGGCCTGCACCTCTTGGGCGGTTACCCAGGCGGCTGCTCTCTCGAATCGCAACCTGTTTGTCGGGCGCATGGGTACCGCAGGTCATCGGCTGCGCCTGCCCCTTACTCTTCGCGGATCGTCACGGAAATCAGCTCGTCTCCTTGCTGAATCGCATTGACCACGTCCTGCCCGGACAAGACCTTGCCGAAGACGGTAGGTGTTTGCCGTCGAGCCAGTTGGTCACGACGTGGGTGATGAAGAACTTGGCTGCCGTTCGTGTTCGGGCCCGCGTTCGCCATCGATAAGCTGCCCACCTGGTGCTGGTTTGGGTTGTCTTTGAGCTCGTCGGCAAATCGATAACCGGGTCCGCCACGTCCGGTGCCAGTCGGATCGCCGCCCTGGATCATGAAATCCTTAAGGACCCGATGAAAGACGGTCCCATCATAAAACTTGTCCCGGGCCAGGAAGACAAAGTTATTGACGGTGTTAGGTGCATCCTTGGCGAACAGTTCGCAGACGATTTCGCCGCGCGAAGTATTGAAGACCGCGGAGTATTTCTTGTTTGGATCGATCGTTTGCGACGGCGGCGCAGAATATTGTTTCGGCATAGAACCACCACCTTTAGCCGGGTGTGAAGAGCTCACAAATGCGCGCTTAAAAAGCTGAGAGCTGAAAACTGAAAGCCTGGGGCGCCTGAAAGCAAGGTGCGGAATGGGGAACACCGGGGAGGTGAAAATCGCAGGTCTTCCAGCAAAGTTTCGAGCTTGGCATTGGCAACGAGGTTTTGACAGGATCACAGTCAACTATGGGGTGCGAATAACCAGATTGATTATATTGAGTTTCGGGCGGCAGACCTCGCTGGCAACTCGATCCTTTTTTGAGCAGTTGTTCGGCTGGAAATTCACCGATTACGGCTCCCGGATTATACTTCCTTTGAAGATGGAAGAATCGCCGGCGGCTTCGCGCGCGCGGACCGGCGCTCGACGATTGAATCGGGTGGGGTGCTGGTGGTGTTTTATCATCCGCGCCTGAGGAAGTGCGGCAGCGCGTGCTCGATCTCGGCGTGAAAAGTCACGGTAGACATCTTTCCCTTTCTGGCGGGCGCCGGTTCCATTTCACCGAGCCGAGCGGGAATGAATGCGCAATCTGGTCGGAAGACCCGGGCGTCCGCTAAGATGTAGACCAACAAGGCAGAAGCGTCTCCTGCAAGGCGGACATGAACTCGGGACGTGGCATATGCGCCAGTTCGATGCTGTGCCAAGTGGATAGCCCAAAACGCCATCAGTAATGAAGAATTGACATTCTGCCGGGTTACCGGCGAAATGAGCGTTGGGTGAATTTTCTGACACGGCGGTTTTCCGCGGCTCCGGAGGGAACGGCCGCGTTGTTCTTCATTCAGATCTTCGCGACGCTCGGCTTCGCCGTCCTCTACTCGACGCTGGTCCTCTACGCGACGAAGCATCTGCAGCTCAGCGTGAAAGCAGGCCACCACGTTGATGGGCGTGTTCGGCGCCTTCAACTACGGCCTGCACCTCTTCGGCGGTTACCTCGGCGGCCGCTTCCTCTCGAACCGCAACCTGTTTGTCGGGGCATGGCGCTGCAGGTGATCGGTTGCGCATGCATCGCGACCGGCACGCTCGCGCTGTTCTACGTCGGCCTCGCCCTCTTCCTCACCGGCAGCGGCCTCAACGTCACCTGCATCAACATGATGCTCACGCAGCGCTTCACCCCGGAGGACCCGCGCCGCGAAGGCGCCTTCCTCTGGAACTACGCCGGCATGAATGTCGGCTTCTTCGTCGGGTTCAGCGTCGCCGGCTATTTCCAGGCGACCGAGAGCTACTCGAGCCTCTTCATCTTCGCGACGCTCGGCAACTTCGTCGCCATCATCCTCGCCCTGTTCAACTGGAAAACGCTGGCCGACCGCAATACGCCGCTGCTCGACGCGACGCCGAAGCAGTTCCGGCTGCGCCAGCTCGCCGGCATCGGCATTCTCATCGGCCTCGTCCCCGTCGTGTGGCTCATGCTCCAGCGGCCCGGCGGAACCGAGACGATGATCAAGGCGATCTGCGCGCGCGGTCGCGCTCACGCTGATCTACCTCACGCTCCGCCACTCGGATCGCCGCGAGCAGCGGAACATGACGGCCTACCTGATTCTGACCATCGGCTCGCTGATGTTCTGGTCGCTCTACCAGATGGCGCCGAGCGGCCTGATGCTGTTCGCGGTCAACAACGTCGACCTGATGGTCGGTCCCGTGAAGATTCAGCCGCAGTGGATTCAGAACATCAACACGGTCTGCATCGTGCTCGGCGGCCCGGTGCTCGCGGCGCTCTTCACCCGGATGCGCGCGCGCGGGTGGAGCATCGACATACCGAAGCAGTTCGCGGCGTCGCTGCTCTTGATGGCGCTCGCCTTTCTCATTCTCCCGCTCGGCATCAAGCTGGCCGGCGCCGACGGCAAGAGTGCGTTCGTGTGGCTGTTCGCTGAGCTACGTGCTGCAGAGCATCGGTGAGCTGCTCATCTCTGCCGATCGGATACGCGATGATCGGCAAGCTCGCGCCGAAGCAGTACCAAGGCGTGATGATGGGCAGCTGGATGCTCGTGACCGGCCTCGCGTCGCTCTTTGCAGGCGACTTCTCGGGAATGATCCCCGAGCCGACCGGCACCACGGCGGTCGCCACCAACCCCGGCTACGCGAAGCTCTTCGCCGAGCTTGGCGCCGGCAGCCTCGCGGTCGGTATTGCGCTCGTCGTGCTGATTCCGTTCCTGCGCAAGCTGATCACCGATAAGCGCGGAGGCGGCAGTGCCCGCCGAAGTGCCGGTTGCTGTTGTTCCCGTTGTCTGAAAGCGCCGCGGCTGCTGAAGCCGGAGGCTTTGAGGGATGAGGCGGAAGGATGAGGGATGAAAGGTAGGCACTAACTCTCCAGTTGCACGTTGATGTGACCAATTGCCTGGGTGCGTGCGTCGCGAATGATCTGGCGGGAGTCCTTATGGATATAATCCTGCGTCTCAGTTGGGGCGTGGTGTGCGAAGCAACACACTGGTTCCAGGTCCAAAGGGGTCATCATCCCTCAAGCCTCCACAATGGGCCATCATCTCCTCAGCCCAGCCCAACGGGCTGGGCATTCCAGTCCGCAAACCATGCGGCCTGAAAGGTCGCGATAACCCATCGGCAACACGCTCGCGAATCAGCATCCTGCTGGTGACAGGCGCAAAGGGCCGTCATTCCTCAGCCGGGTAGGTGCGATCGATCGCCCCCAATGGGGCGCGGGAATCGTTTTCTATCGCTTACTCCAGCCCATTGGGCTGGGCTAAAGTGTGCGCGCCTTTGGCGCTGAACTGGGAAGATGTGGAAATGAACAGTCCGCAAACCAACGCTTGAAATGACCCAGCCAGCCAACCAACGCTTTGGCATCAGACCAACAGGTCGTCATCATCCACCTCAGCCCAGCCCAACGGGCTGGGCATTCGAGCCCACAAACCCATGCGGCCTGAAAGGTCGCGATAACTCCAGGTAACATCCCCGCGAATCAGCATCCTGGTGACAGGCGCAAAGGGCCGTCATTCCTCAGCCTAGGACAACGAAAAATATGTGTGGACTACTGAGATGCTGGCGGGTGTGGTGATCGCGCCCCAATGGGGCGCGGGAATGTTTTCTATCAGTTACCCAGCCCATTGGGCTGGGCTAAAGGATGGCGCGCCTTTGGCGCTGAACTGGGAGATGTAGAAATGAACAGTCCGCAAACCAACCGTTGAAATGATCCAGCCAGCCAATGGCTTTGGCATCAGGCCCAATGGGTCATCATCCTCAGCCCAGACCCAAAGGGCCGTCATCCTGAGCCCCGCCCAACGGGCCGTCATTCGCCCAGCCCAACGGGCTGGGCATTCGTGTCCACAAACCCATGCGGCCTGAAAGGTCGCGATACCTCCCCAGCAATCATGACCACGAATCAACATCCTGGTAACAGGCCGAGGGTCGGCCATCCCTCAGCCTAGGCCAACGGAAAATATGTGTGGGACTACTGAAATGCTGGCGGGTGCGGTGGATCGCGCCCCGATGGGGCGCGGGAATGTTTTTCTACCGGTTACCCCAGCCCGTTGGGCTGGGCTAAGGGACGGCGCGCTTTGGCGCTGAACTGGAGGTCAGGCTAGCTGTAGGCTGAAGGCGGAGGGCTGAACCTCAGCAATCATTGTCATTTCATCCGATCGAAAGTCTTCTGCAGGATCTCAAGATCGGATGCGCTACCCAGCTTTCCTCGACTGCTAGTCGACCCATTTCTTCTCCAAGGCATTCTTGGTCTGCCGGTCGTTTTGGTAGAAGACGCCGAAGACGCCGGGGAAAGGGATCTGCGCTAACTTATAGGCGGCGAGCTCGTCGGTGACGTCGTGGCGTGAGTTCGTCCTCGGGAGTGTTATCCCATTTCTTTTCCTGGATGACTTCGAAGGTGCCGCCTTTGCGCGGAATACTGGAATCGAAGGCGCCGGGGAAAAACTCGACGCACTCACTCAAACATTCGATCACGCTGAAAGCCCTGGTGATCCATCGCGCGCTCGATCATCTGGATCATGTGGTTGACCTGTGTAGGCGTGGGTCCTGCGCGACAAAGGTGGCGCCGCTCGCGATCAGTTTTTTCATCGCGTTGACCGGCTGATCGATCGCGCCCGTCGGGTCGGTCTTGCTCTTGAACCCGATCGGCGAAGTGGGCGAGGTCTGTTTCTTGGTCAGGCCATAGACGAAGTTGTCCATGATCGACGTAAGTCATGTTGATGTTCTTGCGCGCGCCGTGATCGAGATGGTTGCCGCCGATGGAGAAACCGTCGCCGTCGCCGCCGAACAGAAAGACGTGGAGATCGGGCCGGGCGAGGCTGATGCCGGCTCGCCAGCGGGACGGCGCGGCCGTGGATGAAGTGGGCGCCGTAGCCATTGACGAAATAGGGAAAACGCGAGGAACAACCGATCCCGGCGAGGGTGACGATCTTCTCGTGATCGAGCTGGCGTTTCTCGAGCACCTTGTAATAGGAAGCGAGAACGGCGAAGTCACCGCAGCCCGGGCACCAGGTCGGGTGATCGGCGGTGATGGCCTTTCTTGGTTAACTTCTCGCGTGGTGGTTCAGCTGTCAGTGTGTCACTCATAAAATTCTAAGATCAGGAGACGTCAATGAATCAGGAAAGCAGGAAGGTAGGGAAAAAGGCATTTGGTTTGATCCCGTTTTCAAATTCGTCGGCTTAAGTTCGTTTCCTTCATTCGTTAGGTAGAGGCTGCTTGGTTCTTAGTAAATCCCTTCCTACTTTGTCGTGGCTCGCGATGGAGCGACCGGGCTTTGAAAGTCCGGTCCGTAGCTTCGCAACCGTTACGGCCTTATTTCCTAATTAACAGTCTCCCTCCGCTTTCCTGATTCGTAATTGTTTCGGTCCCTGCCCTTGAAATCTTTCCTGCCTTCCTGCTTTCTGATTCGCACTTCTTTCCTGGCTTCGTGCTTACCCGACCCCCTGGGGACGACTTCGCGAGTGGTTTTCACATTCTCTCCGGCGGTGTCGGCGTGGACGGTGGCAGCGCCTTCGCGCGGGATCTTTTCGCGGCGAAGGTCCGGCCTTCGAAGACGCCATCCAGGATTTCTTTTATTCTAAAGGTTAATCCGTCGGTCTTGGTCACGCTTTCGATCTTCGGTTCGCAGTAGCGCGAACGCAGGATGCTCGCGAACTGGCCGTAGCCGTAGACGCCCGAGGTCGTTCATCTCCACGACCACGATCCGTTTGAACTTCGACCAGACTTTTTCCAGCCCGTTCGGTAACGGATGGAGATGACGGAAATGGATCGCGCCGATCTTCTCGCCGTGGGCGCGCGCCTGGGTCACCGCTTCGTGGATCGGGCCGTAGGTTGAGCCCCCAGCCGACGAGGAGAACGTCGCCTTCCTGGTCGCCATAGATCTCCGGCACCGGCAATTCCTCGGCCAGCTTGCGCAACTTGTTGCGACGTTTCGCCGTCATGACCATGTGCAGCTTCGGGCTGCCGGTCGGGTGGCCCATCTCGTCGTGCTCGAGCCCGGAAAGGAGCGGATATTTTCCGTCGAGGATCCGCGTCCCGGGCGCGACATGCTGAGTGACGCCGTCGATCGGCGTAGGGCTTGAAAGCCGGGATCGCGCGGTGAGATCGAGCTTCGCGTTCTGACATCAGCTCGGGAGGTTCGGTTCGTCGAACGCTTCGATCCGGGTCGCGAGCGAGCTGTCGCTCAAAATGAAAACCGGCGTGCTGTATTTGCGCGCGATGCGTGCCAGCTTCGATCGCGATGTAGAAACAATCTTCGACTGATCGTTGCCGCGAGCACGACGCCGCGGACTGTCGCCGTGCCCGCCGAAAGATGGCCTGGAACAGATCGCTCTGCTCGACGTTGGTCGGCAGCCCGGTGCTCGGTCCGCCGCGCTGCACGTTGACGATGATGAGCGGCATCTCGGCCATCGACGCCCAGCCGATCGCTTCGGTCTTGAGCGAAATGCCGGGGCCGGCGCTGCCGGTGACCGCGAGATATCCGAGAGATCGAAAAACCGAGCGCGATCGAGACCGACGCCAAGCTCGTCCTCGGCCTGCACGAAGATGCCGCCGTATTTCGGGAATTCGCTCCGCAAAATTTCCATGACCGACGACCAGGGCGTGATCGGATAACCGGCGCCGTAACGCACCCCGGCGGCGATCAATCCGTAGGCGAGCGCCTGGTTGCCATCCATCGTGATCTGCGCGCGTCCGCCATCCTTGGGGACATCGCCTCAAACTGGTATACGCTTCGTCGAGGAGATTGCCGAGCGGGTAGCCGTAGCCGGCCGTAAACGCCATGATCGCGGTGTTGACGATGCTCGCGTCTTTGCCGGCGAACTTTTCTTTGATCAGCGTGGTCAGCTTCTCGACATCGAGATGAAAGATCTTCGCGATCAGGCCGAGGACGAAAGATGTTTTTGCCCTTGTCCTTCGCCGTTCCGCCGAGCGCTTCGACGGTCAGACCGGTGATCGGCACGCCGACGTAAACGAAGCGTTTGTCATCGAGGTTCGGCTCGACGTTGTCGGAATCGTAAAGCGAGAACGCCGCCGTCTTTCAGAAAGCCGATGTGGTCCTGGTAGCTGTGCTGATAAAACGCGACCAGGAAATCCGGCTTCGTCGCCCGCGGAGAGGACTTCGCCCGTACCCATGCGGACCTGGAAAATCGACGGCCCGCCGGAAATCGTGGCCGGGATCGTCATGTAAGTCATGACGTCCTGGTCGCTGCGGCCGGCGAGCCGGGCGAGAAAAGCGCCCGCGCTCTGAATGCCATCCTGCGAATTTCCCGCCGAGCCGGATAACGGCGTCGTTGATGCTCTCGGGGCGGAGATCGGCGCGCTCGCCGGAAGGATTCAGGTTGTGCTGCCGGCGGAGGCGTCAGGATTGGGTGCGACAGGAGTTGGATTCACGCAGCAAATAGGTGGCCGTTATATCGATTGAGCTTAGCCCGATACTTTTAGGCAAGTGATGGCCGGATTGCCAGTGGGAACGCGGGGCCGAGACAGGACGAATTTTGAACGCTGTAACGGCATTCGAGCAAACGGCCGATGGCAACGAGCGAATGTCGTCCGGAATCAGGTGCGCCAGGAATGGATTTTCACAAGGCTCATTCCGAAGGCGCGCTAGCAAGGAGCGGCGGTTTAGCAACCGCCGTGGCGCCTGCAAGGCGCCCAAGAGACAGAGCATCGCATCAGAGGACGAAGATCAGTTCCGTGACAGATCGAACGATGAAGGGGGCGCCGTTGGCGCACCGGCTGCAAGCCGCTGCTCTTGGCTTTTGCTGCGATCACGGCTCAGGAACAGCGCATGGCCGGCGATTGGTCGGTGAAACCGCGCGCGCGCATCTTGCACGGACACGACTGGGTGTTCCGCGGCGAGGTCCTGAAGGTGTTCGGAGTCCGCCTAACGATGGCGATGTCATCTCGCTCAAGGACGGACGCGACCGCCTTCATTGGGAGCGCGATCTTACAACTCGCAGTTCGCAGATTGTTGCGCGGCGTTTTCGCGCCGGAAACAGGAGCTCGATCTCGATTTCTTCGAGCGCCGGATTGCCGCAGGCGATCGAGTGCTCGCGCGCCGACGGAATCGAGCCGCGACTTTGCCGGCTCGTCTGGAGCGAGAGCGACGGTTTGCCGGGGTGATCGTCGATCGCTACGGCGATCATCTCGTGCTGCAGACGCTGACGCTGGCGATGGACCAGCGGAAAGAGCTTATCGTTAGGGCGCTGCAAGCATTTGCTCGGTAGCACAGCCTCGCCTGATGATCGTGGCGCAGGCGTCTCGCCGGTCTCCCGATGCACCATCGGCAACGGCTGGCTCGCAGGAAACTGGAGCGGGCAGGATGCCCGCGCTACCCACAGGCGAGACGCCTGTGCCACGAGGTTCCATCTTTCGAGCGCAACGACGCCATCGGTGCAGGCGCGCAGAAGGAATGGAACTGCAAACCGGCCTTCTCTGGGGCGAATTGCCTGAACGAGATCGAGATCGAGGTCGCCGGTCTGAAATTGGAGATCGACCTGCTGCCATGCGCAGAAGACCGGTTTTTACCTCGATCAACTGCCGAACTACGCACTCGTCGCAGCGCAGGCACGCAGGGCGCCGCGTGCTCGATTGCTTCGCGAGCCAGGGTGCGTTCGGCGCTCGCCTGCGCCCGCGCCGGAGCGCGCGAAGTCGTCGGCGTGGAAGCGGGCGCCGAGAGCATCCGAGCCGCGGAACAAAATGCGGCGCGCAATCAACTCGCCGTGCGCTGTGCTCGAAGAGGATGTTTTCCAGTTTCTGCGCGGCGCGGGAAAGGTCGAGGCGAACGTTTCGACCTGATTATCCTCGATCCGCCCTCATTCACGAAAACCAAGAGCAGCCTGCACGATGCCTTGCGCGGCTACAAAGAGCTGCACGTGCGCGCCTTCAAGTTGCTCGGTCCCGAACGGATTGCTGCGCGACCTTTTCCTGCTCGCATCACGTCGGCGCGGAGAGTTTTTGAGAAGATGATCGCCGACGCGCTTGGTCGACGCGCGGCGCTCGGCCCGGCGCTTGCGGCGCTTCGAACAGGCGCTCGATCATCCGGTGCTTGCCGACGCTGCCGGAGACGGAATACTTTCGCGGCCTATTGCTCGAGATGATGCCTGGTCGTTAGGCGGAGGAAGGCAAGAAGCAAGGAGCGGCGGTTTGCAACCGCCGTGGGCGTCAAAGACGCCCTCAACTCAGCATGCGTCGCTGAGTCGGCAGGAGAAGTTTCAGCGGTGCGATGCGATTCAGTGATTCATCGTTAGTTAGGACTTTGCGGGAACCGCATTTTAGAGCCACGGCTTTTGGGGCGCCTGTTGGCGCCCACGGCGGTTGAAAACCGCCGCTCCTTGCGTTCTTGCCCTTCGCGCGGGAGCGCGCCCTTCCGGAATTTTCATTTCGAATTAATCGAAATTCGCATTTCCGAACTGAAAACTGCTGGCAATTGCACCCGGCACAATTATTATCGGCGGCGTAACGTCCGCCGCCGATCATCTCGCCATGCCTGAACGCATCCGCTCGATCGAACAAATGCTCGAACTCAACGAAGACGAACGGTGTCAGCACTCGAGCACCTCGATTCGCAGGTACAGAAAGCGCCAGGAACAACTGCTCCAGCTCAAGCGCCAGCAGGAACAGATCGAAAAACAAAAACGCGAGCTCGAGGAACTGAGCCGGCCGCCAGGAGGAACTCGAGCGCGGCCGCGCGGAGATGACCGACAAGCTGACCCGTTCGTCTCGTCGTCCTCGAGCGCGAAGCCTACGATGCGCAGAAAAATGGAGCAACTGCGCTCCACCCGCGAAAGTTTCGGCCAGCATCTCGAGCTGCTGGAAGCGATCGATCCGCGGCGCCTGGAACCCAGCGGACCTGAACAAGGAACTAAGCCGCGCCCTCAGCACGGTGGACGACGCCCGGACCGAGTACAGCCAGCAGCGCAGCCGCCTGCAGGCGAACGACAGACGAGCACGAAGCGGTGCCGTTGCCCGAAACCAGCGCCGGTTTCGAAGAGCGGCGGAATGGTCGCCACTCCTTCGGGCAATGGCTCAAGATCGGTCTCGCCTTCACCCTGCCGCTGATCGTCTTCGGATTGATCGCGCTCTTCCTCTTCCTCTGCATGGGCGGTCCGACTCGTTAGGCGCATGGCTCGACGACGCGCTCGACTCAACACGCCGCTCGAACCAGAAGCAGCAGGAGCTCGCCCGACGCGAAGCGGATTTGCGCAAACAAATGGACGACCTCCAGCGCATGATCGAGGAAGCGCCGCGCGTCGCGCGAGGAACGCACCCGCCGGGAACGCGAAGAACTTCTGCGAACGCGCGACCGAAGGCCGCGAACGGCTTCGATGTTTCGATGGCGCTCAATGATAAGCGCTACGGCGAATACGCCTCGGCAACCGCGCCGACCGCGCTCGCTCCGCAAACAGCGCAGCGAAGGCCGACTGCTCTTCCTGGTCCTCGTGATCGCGCTCGCGGTCGCGGTCATCTGGATCGCGACCCATCTCCCGTTCTGATTCGTGTGCGTTCGCGGGCCCTGCCCGAAGATTAGCGAATGGCTGCGCCCGATCTCGATGTGGCTTATGTCGCGCGGCTCGCCCGGCCTCGAGCTGAACCCGGAAGAGGCGGCTCTTTTTCAAAAACAACTCGCCAGGGTGCTGGAGCACGTTGCTCGACTGCGCGAAGTCCCGTCGAGGGCGTCGAACCTTCCGCCCACGTCTTCCCGATGTTCGATGTCCTGCGCGAAGACGAAGTGCGCCCAGGCCTGACGACGGAGGAGGGCACTGCGCAACGCTCCCCGCGACGGCGAACGACCTCTTCATCGTCGCCGAAGGTGATGGAATGACCAACGCCGAGCTTCCCGGCCTAACGATTGTGGAATTGCAGAGGCTGCTCCGGGCCCGCGAAATTGCGCCGCGCGAAATCCTCCAGGCGCTGCACGAACGGATCGAGAGCGTCGAACCGAAAATTGCCGCCTATCTTTCGCGCGACCTCGATGCCGCCATCGCCGACGCCGAAAATGCGGACGTTAACCTGTCGTTAGGCGGAATCCCGCTCGCGATCAAGGACGTGATCAGCGTCGAAGGCCAACCCTGCACCTGCGGTTCGAAAATCCTGCGCAACTATCGCGCGCTTTATGATGCGACGACGGTGAGTCGGCTGAAAGCGGCGGGCGCGATCCCCTTCGGCAAGACGCAACCTGGACGAATTCGCCATGGGTTCGTCGACCGAAAACTCGAGCATCGGCCCGACGCCGAAATCCGTGGGACCTGACGCGCATTCCCGGCGGTTCGAGCGGTGGTTCAACCGCGGCGGTGGCAGCGAGTGCGGCAATCGCGGCCGCTAGGTTCGGATACCGGCGGTTCGATCCGACAGCCGGCCGCGCTTTGCGGCGTGGTCGGCCTGAAGCCGACGTATGGCCGGGTCTCGCGTTATGGCTTAACGGCATTCGCGTCCTCGCTCGATCAGATTGGTCCAATCACGAAAACCGTGCGCGACGCCGCGCTCTTGTTGCAGGTAATGGCAGGGCTCGATGCGAATGACTCAACTACGCTCGACGCCCCCGTGCCCGATTATGTCGCGCAACTCGAAACCGAACTGCGGGGCGTCCGCCTCGGACTCCCGAAAGAATATTTGGTCGAAGGAATCGATCCGGAGGTGCGCGCGGCCATCGAGGCCGCCGTGGCACACTTAAGTTCGTTAGGCGCGGAGATTATCGAGATCTCACTCCCACATACCTCCTACGCGATCGACGCCTACTACATCATCGCGCACCGCCGGAAGCGTCCGCCAACCTCGCGCGCTTCGACGGCGTGCGTTACGGCTATCGCGCGGAGAACCCGCAAGAACCTGCTCGATCACTATGGACGCACCCGCGCGGAAGGTTTCGGCGCGGAAGTGAAGCGCCGGATCATTCTTGGCACTTATGTTCTTAGCTCCGGTTATCACGACGCTTATTATCTGCCGGGCGCAAAAGTGCGGACCTCGATCCGGCAGGATTTCACCCAGGCATTTGAGAAAGTGGATGCGCTCATCTCGCCGACGACGCCGGAACCGGCGTTCAAGATTGGCGAACGAGCGAACGATCCACTGCGCATGTATCTCGCCGACATCTTCACGATCGCGGCCAACCTCGCCGGCATTTGCGGGATCAGCATTCCCTGCGGATTCGCCCCCGACGCCCGGAAGGCACGCAGTTACCGATCGGCCTGCAAATTCTTGGGAAACCGCTCGACGAACTGCGCATCCTCCAGATCGCCCACGCTTACGAACAAAGCACCGACTGGCATCGACGCCGACCGGCCTCTTTGAGTCGTTAGGCACTGACACCGGCCGCGAGTTGCGCGTCGCGCCGGCGGACGATTGTCAGCGTCACGAAGGCGGCGAGGGCACAGATGCAATTGCGCCGACCGCGAAAGTCGTCGGCGGTCCCGAAGATAATGCGCCAGCGCGCCCGCTTCGAGGCTGCCGAAGGAATCATCCCGCCGAAAATGAGCGCCCAGATTCCCATCACCCGCCCGCGCATTTCGTCCGGCACAATCGTCTGCACGGTTGTGTTCGAGGTGGAAAAGAAAAGCATCATCCCGAAGCCGGATGCCGGCGAGACAGATCACGGCGATCGTCAGGTTGCGATTGAATGAGAAAATCAGGAGCATCGCGGAAAAGAGCCAGACGCCGCCAAAGGCAAGCGTGCGCGGAGAAAAGCTGGTCCCGAAAGCGGCCGTCGTTAGGGCGCCGATCAGCGCGCCAACGCCGCTCGCGCCTAACAAGTAAGCCGTAACCCTGCGAACCAAGATGCAAAACATCGCGGGCAAACGCCGGCATGAGCACGGTATAAGACCAGCCAAAAATTCCGACGATCGCGATGAGGGTAAGAATGGTCCGCACCCGCACGTGGTTCCAGACATAGCGAAAACCTTCGAGCGATTGCGGCGAGCGCGCTGCCCGCCGCGGTGCCCGGCGAATGGGGCGGAAGTTTCATCAGCAGCAACCCGGCGATGCACCGCGAGAAAGCTTACGCCATCGATAAAAGCAAAGCGCGATTCCGACCTTCGCCATCAGGAACCCGGCAATCGGCGGGACCAATGATGCGCGCGCCGTTGAACATCGCGCTGTTGAGCGAGATTGCGTTCATCAGATCTTCGCGGCTGGCGATCTCGACCACGAACGATTGCCGCGCCGGCATGTCGAAGGCCATGGTTACACCGCCAAAAGACCGACGACGATGATTTGCCAGGGCTGGATGACGCCCGTCCAGATGAGCCCCGCTAGGCAAAGGAAAGAATCATCATCGCGATCTGGGTCCAGAGCCAGGACGGAGCGTTTCGGGAAATCGGTCCGCCGCCCAGCCGCCCCAGGTCGGCGAAGAAGAGCATCGGCGCGGTCCCGGCGGCGGCGACGATGCCTAACAATGCCTTGGAGCCGGTGAGCTGATAGACCAGCCAGCCCTGGGCGGTGCTCGTCATCCAGCTGCCGATGAGAGAAACCAGCTAGCCCGCTGAAGTAGAGCCGGTAGTTGGGATACTGGAAGGCGGAAAAGGTCTTGCGCCAGCTCACCCCACCGGTGGCCACCCGCCGCGGCCGGCCGGTCAGGTCCTCGGGCACAGAGGCGGTGCGCTCAATTTCCGGTTCCGATCTCATTGCTCTTTAAAATCGAGCCAGGTTCCTCGTCTGCTTTTCTCCGAATCCAAGTGGAGAATTCCTGCCTAACAAACGAGATTCTGACTGCGCCAACAAACCTGCAGGTGGTTTAGAGGCGAAGGAGTCTTGAGGATGCATTTCCAGGATCGGGCTGAGGCCGGACAATTTCTTGCGCGCGATCTTGTGCACTTGCGGGACACATCTGGCCTGATCGTGCTCGCTCGCGCGCGGCGGCGTCCCAGTTGGCTTTGAAATTGCGCGCGCCTTTGCACGCGCCGCTCGAAGCGTTCGTCGTTCGCAAACTCGGCGTGCCGGGCCAGGAGGAATTGGCGATGGGCGCGGTCGCCTCGGTGCGGTGCGCGTCCTTAACTCCAGAGGTCGTGGCCGCCCTCGGCCATTTTGCCTCGATCGTAATCGAACAGGTAACCGTCCGCGAAGCGGAAGAGGTTCGCCGCCGCGAGGAACAATATCGCGGCGCGCGGCCGTTTCCCGAGCTCGAGGGCAGGACGGTTATTCTGGTCGACGACGGCCTCGCCACTGGCGCGACGATGCGCGCCGCCGCCCGGGCAGTGCGCGCCCGCGAACCTTATCGCCTGATTATCGCCGTGCCGGTCGCGCCGCAATCGAGTTGCGAGGAAATGCGATCGGAGGCGGACGGAGGTCGCGTGCGCATTCACTCCGGAGCCATTCTTTGGAGTGGGACAGTTTTATTGCGATTTCCAACAGACGACGGACGAAGAAGTGCGGGAGCTGCTCGCGCGCTCGAAGATCGAAGGAGCATCCGCCTAACGACTCGGGGGATCGCGAAACTCTTGACAATCGGGTGGGCGCCGGGAATCGAACTGAAAAGCGATGAAACGCTTTCTCGTTTTCCTCATCTGCTTGATCGGGCTCCTGCCCCAGCGGGGCTTCAGCGTCTCCGCCACCCTCCAGGATTTTGCCAAATTTCCCTACGACCAGGCGACGGGGTCGCGGTTTCCCAAAGCGGGCGGGTCTTTGTCAATTTTCCCAACTGGTCGGAACACCATGGGATCTCGGTCGCGGAAATAGTGGATGGCAAACTGGTCCCGTTTCCGAATGAAGAATGGAACCAGGCGGGCACGCCTAACAATCACTTTGTCTGCGTGCAAAGCGTCTACGTGGGATGAAAGCGACAGCCTTTGGATCCTCGATCCGGCCGCTCCGATGTTGAAGGAAACGGTCAAGGGCGGCCCCAAGCTGGTGAAAGTGGATTTGGTCAAGAACGAGATCGTGCAGACGATTCCGTTTAGCGAACAGGTCGCGCCGAAAAGAGTTACCTCAATGATGTCCGCGTCGATGTGAAAGGTCAGGCGGCGTTCATTACCGATTCCGGACTGGGAGCGATCGTTGTCGTTGACCTAAGCGCGGGTAAAGCCCGCCGGCTCCTCGATCATGATCGGTCAACCCTGGCTGAAAAAGATTTCAAGCTTCAGGTGAGAGTGGAAACGAATTGCTGGCGGAAAATGGGAAGCCGCCGCAAATCAATTCGGATGGGATCGCCTTCGACCATCTCCACGGCTATCTTTACTATCATGCGCTAAGCGCGCGCGCGCTTTACCGGATCAAGGTTACCGATCTCAAAAGGCCGGGCCTAACGAGTGGACAACTAAGTGAGAAGGTCGAGCGGGTGACGGAGACGCCCGCGCCCGACGGCATGATCATGGGACCGGATGGCAAGCTACCTGACCGACATCGAACACGGTGCCATCCAGGTCTGGGATCCGCAGGCGCAAACGCTTTCTACCGTAGTCGCCGACGGACGCCTGAACTGGCCGGACAGTCTCGCCTGGGGGCCGGATGGCGGACTCTTTGTCACGACTTCGCAAATTCAAAACATGCCGCGATTCAATGGCGGCAAGGATATGCGGACCACTCCGTATCATGTCTACGAAGGTGATCGGCGGTGGCTGGCGGCGCCTTGAAAGTCTTGCCGGGTAACTCTGATCAGAGCGGCCAGGACCAACGATCCCGGCTACAACCTCTGTTCGTTGGGCAATCAAAGCGCGGCGAATGGTAAATCATCGGCCTGGCGGCCGTGGCTGAAATTGTCGGTTTACGTCCTACCTCTAACCGGGCTCCGGTTTCATCATCGAGGACATGCGAACGCAGTGGTGGGACAGGCTTGATCTGAGTTCGATGGAATCCGCAAAGGACGTTTCCACTCCCGCCGACAAACCGGGCCGCCTTCGCCATAGGGTTGGAGTGGAGCTTATCGCGGGGTGTGTGTGACCTGACTTACGCGATCACCTTTCATTTTGCCCACGGGGTAAAGCCAATCCGGATTCCGCAGTCGATCGCCAGTGGCCTCCTTGGAATGACTTCCTATGAGAACGGCTGGCTGAGTGCGTCCCTGGGGAGTAGCGCTCCACTTTTTCATCGCCTTCTCCGCCGCCGCCATCTACTACCTTGCCAGTCGGAAGTTAAGATTCCTTCTGCGCGCGGCGCCGGTCTGCGGGATGCTTTATGGAGCAGCAATCTTCCTTTTTCATGCGCTGGGGTAGTGCTGCCTCTTTCGGCTGCGCCTCATTTCAAATCGAACCCGCTCGCAAATTGGACTGACTTTGCCGTCCATGTCTTTCTCATCGGCCTCCCGATCGCGCTGATGGCTCGCCGTTACGGCTCGCGGGACTTCGGCCCGGAAGTTGGAGTCTGGCCGCAACTAACTACCTGTGAGTCCCAAAGCGATTGGGATCATCGGTTTCAGCGAGGTCACGGCGTCACATCTCACCGGTCTAGACGATGGCGGTTATAGCAGCGACTGCACGAGCAACTGCTACGATTCAGGGAATGCGGGGCAATTTAGAAGGTAGAATTGACGGGGAGGCGAGTGGCCAGCTGCCCGCTGCCTCCTCCTGCTGCGGGATCCCAGGTTAGAGAATGAAACTTTCATTTCAGCTCGCCGAGATCCGGCTGCTTTGTGCCGGCAATGACAACCATTGCCCCACCTCCGGTCACGCGAGATTGCCGGCAGATGGGATCGCTTGAGTCTGCTGAGGCATTTGAAACTACCTCTTCGCCGCCGATTCGGGCGCTCAGCCAAGAGCAGACGACGCACGCGCACTCGGTGATTGCGTTTGAAATGGTTAGCCTCGACCGGGCAAGCCCGAGAGCCGTTGCACGAGCAGCTTTACCGGCGGATTCGCAACAGAGTTGGAGTCAGGAGCGCTTTAGTAACGGTCTGTGGCGACTGCCCTCTTCCCGGGCTTTAGCGGCTGATCTCGGAGTCTCTCGCTTCACGGTGAAACTGGCCCTGGAGCAACTGCGGACGGAAGGTTATCTGCGCACCTCAGCCGGCTCGGGCACGTTCGTGGCCGACCCCCTCCCAATCACTATTTGCAGGTGCAGCGGGCCCGAGGAAGAGAAGCGGCGCGCGCTCCGGGAAGAATTGCCGAGCGAGTTAAGAATCTGACGGACTCGCGCCGCGGCGCGCAACTCGATGTCGGAGTCGCCGGGCCGCCGGGGAATGTGCTCGTCGCGGGCATTCCAGCGGTGGATGAATTTCCGCTCGGGACCTGGGAAAAGCTGCGCAGCAAAGTTCTCGCGCGAAAGGGGCGCTCATCTCCTGCGTTATGCGTCCAGCCATGGCGAGCCCGATTTGCGCAAGGCCATTGCCGCCTATCTCTGATGACTTTCGCGGTGTCCGTTGCACGCACGAACAGGTTGTCATCGTAAGTGGCATGCAGCAGGCAATGATGGTGGCCGCTTCCGCCCTGGTCAATCCGCGGGCGAAGCGATCTGGGTCGAGGATCCCGGCTATCGGCAGGCCAGGCATGTTTTCGGTTTTAGCGGGGCCAGGATAGTGCCGAGACCGCTTGATGCGGAAGAGCCTAACCTTGGAGAAGAAAAAAACTCACCCCAGGCTGATCTTTGTCACACCCACGGCTCAATTTCCTCTCGGGATGACGATGACTCCCGAACGCAGAGGCCAACTCATTAGCTTCGCACAAAAAGCATCAAGCTTATCTGATGGAAGATGACTATCTCTCGGAGTTTTGGTTCTCGCGGCCACCACTGCCGTCTTTGCAGGGAATGGATGACTCCGGCCATGTCATCTATGCGGGCACAATGAGCAAGATCCTCTACCCGTCCTTGCGCCTCGGCTATCTCATCGTTCCGGAAGAGGTGATCGACGCAGTCATCAAAGCCTGGGCGTATTCGACTTACACTCTTCACCAATCGATCAGGCGACACTAGCCCGCTTTATCTCCGAAGGTTACTTTCTTCGCCACGGTGAAACGGGTGCGCAACCTTTACTTCGAACGCCGTCAATTCTTCATCGAGGAATTCAATCGATTGCTTTCCGACCGATTCCGCCTGCAGTGCCGGAGGCTGGCTTGCATTTGATCGCGTGGTGGCACGGCAGAAGGATTGGCCGTCGGTCTTGCGAAGCGATCCAGGGATGCCGTGCGAAACCGGCTTCGCTCAGCGTATTCTGTATCAAAGCACAGTTGGAGCCGGGTTTGGTCTTCGGGTTTGCCGCCTGGACCCGAGCGCAAATCCGGCACGGCGCTGCAGGAGTGTGCGGAGCGCTTCTAGCAGAGGCACTCCGGTTTACGATTCGTTAGGCACTCACCCTGAAAGCCGCGACGCGCGATTGCATGCTGCTTTCTTTTCGCGCAAGTGGACTGGTCGTCTGGCCGGAAGTGGGTCTGTTCGACCGGCACGTGATCATCAGATAAGAGGGCATGGTTTCGATGGATGGACGGCAGGCTGACATCCCTCTCAGTTTTCCCAGGCGCCAGGTGGCCATTCTGGGTTTCGACGGTAGTTGCTGCCCTTGACTTAACCGGACCGCTCGAAGCACTCAGTGTCGCCCGATTGCGAGGCGCTAATGGTAATACATTCCCTTGCTATCGTCCGATCGTCGTCGCCCTAACGAAAAGGATTTTACCTCAGAATCCGGTCTGGTTTTCAAGGCGCAAGCGGGCATCGAACTCACGAGCGCTTTCGACACAATCCTGGTTCCGGGAGGGAGCGGCCTGCGCCAGCCAGAACGACTCGCGTCTCGCGGCCGAGTGGCTGGCTACCCAGGCAGAAGTCCACGCGACGGATTGCATCGGTTTCCACTGGCATCTATGCGCTCGCGGAAAGCGGTCTCCGTCGACCCGCCGCGCGGTGACCACTCACCTGGAGGTTTGCCCGTGATGTCTCGCAGCGCTTTCCAAAGTGCGTGTAACCCATACCGCATCCTTCCTGAAAAACGACCAATTCTACACTTCAGCCGGCGGCACCGCCGGCGTAGAGATGACTCTGGCCATGATCGAGGACGATTGCGGCGGAGAGGTCGCCCGCAATGTGGCGCGCAGGTGGTCATGCGGCTAGGCCCACCCCGCCGAGACCGGCGCGGCAGTCGAAGAAATCAATTATGAGTCGGACCCCATGGAACGCGTGGCTGAGCTGCCGGCCTGGATCCTCACTCACTTACAGGAGAAGTTAACCGTAGAAGAGCTAGCCGCGCGAGCCTCGTCTCTGTCCGCGTCATTTCAGTCGAGTGTTCAAGCAGGTCTATGACTGCACGCCGGCGGATTTTGTCGAAGAGTTAAGGCTCACCGAGGCGCGCCGCCGACTCTTAGGGTGCGAACGGCCGTCGGGCAGAATCGCCGAATGCGTCGGCTTCAAGAGTGCGGACGCTTTCCGGCGTGCCTTCGAACGACGAGTAGGCGTTACACCCACGGCCTTTCGCCAAGGCGCGGCTAAACCTGCGTTTCCAAACGTTGTCTCGGATCATTATCGCCCTCCGCAGCAATCCCAGGCCTATCTAAAACAGGTCGCGGCAGCGTAGGATCAGGTGTTCCGCATCTCGGCCCTTTGTTCGTTAGGCAATCAAAGCGCGCGGCGAATCGCCTGGCGCACCGTTTCCGTGATCCAGCCGTAAACCAAATGAGAAGCAAGCGCGTAAACGTGGGTCGTGATTGGAATTTCTCGCGCGGGCTTGAGAGGCCCGCGGCCGGAACTCGCGAGTTCATCGGCAAAGTAACCAGATGCTCGTGCCAAAAGCGGCGCCATCGCCGACGTGGTCACGACCGGCGCGACTTCCGCGAGCACGCCATAAACTGCGGCCGAGCCTGCGCCCATCCCATAGTGCACGGCTTCGCCTCCTAGCGGTTTATAGTTCGCCGGCAGTTTGCGGCCAGTTACTTTCTGCGAGCAGGTTGGCTGCTTTCACGGTCGCGGGATCGCTTCTTCGCCCGGCTCGCTTCTGCGAGGGGGCGATCGCTTCGGTCGCGGCGCTCCAGGCCGCTTGAAATTGCTCCATCAGAAATGAAGCGAGCAACCCGCCAGCGACCCCGGCAATAAGTCCCTTCATGATGTCGATCCCACCGTCAGGTTCGTCTTGAGAATAAAACATGATCGCTCCTCAGTTCGTCATTTCCCTCTCCGTATGATCGCAGCCGGCCCATTCGATGCGCTTAAATCTCTATGAATGAAGCGTTAACTGGGAGAATCGACCCGTAAATGGTTAGTCGTCATCAAAGCGTAATCCGGCGAAGCCGAAGTGCATTCGAGATCACCGAGACCGAGCTGGGACTCATGGCCGCACCAGCGATGATCGGACTGAGGAGAATGCCAAACCACGGATAGAGAATGCCGGCAGCGATCGGCACGCCTAACGAATTGTAAACGAAGGCGAAGAACAGGTTCTGGCGAATGTTGCGCATCACCGCGCGACTGAGCCGGATCGCCTTTTCGATCCCGCGCAGATCCCCTTGAGCAAAGTGATTCCGGCGCTTTCCATCGCCACATCCGTGCCGGTGCCCATGGCGATTCCGACATCGGCGGCGGCCAGGGCGGGTGCATCGTTAATGCCGTCGCCGGCCATCGCGACCAGTCCACCCTTGGCGCGCAGCTCGCGGACGCGTTCATGCTTGTGCTGCGGTTCGACCCGGCTTCGACCTCGTCGATTCCGAGCTGTTTCGCCACGGCGCGCGCGGTGCGTTCGTTATCGCCGGTGAGCATGATCACTTTCAGGCCGAAGCGGTGAAGCGCTTCGATTGCGCCCGGAGTCGACTGCTTGATCGGGTCAGCCACGGCGATCATCCCCGCAGCGCGACGATCGATCGCGACATAAACGACGCTGCTACCCTCCTCCTGCCGTTCGGCGGCCCGTTGCTCCAGCTGACTCGAGACCGGAAACGCCGGCCTCGCGCAGGAAGTGCGGCTTGCCCGACCAGGACCCTGCCGACTCCTGCACGCCCGCTCACGCCACCGCCGGTGGTGGATTGAAAATCGGCCACTCTCACGGAGCGCCAGTTGGCGTGCTTCTGGCGCCGTTAACGAGCGCGGCCGCGAGCGGATGTTCGCTCTGACTCTCGCACGGTCGCCGCGGCGACAATAATTCGTCTCCGAGATCGAATCGTTAGGCACGACACTCTGTGACCGCCGGTTTGCCTTCGGTGAGCGTGCCGGTCTTGTCAACCACGAGCGTGCGCACCTTTCCATCGAGCTCGATCGCTTCCGCTTTTTTGATCAGGACCCCAGCCTGCGCGCCGCGTCCGACACCAACCATTATCGACATCGGCGTAGCGCAGGCCAAGGGCACATGGACAGCGCGATGATCAGAACCGCGACCGCGTTTGATCGATCGTAGGCCGAGACGCGGCTCAGGACCAGACGCTGCCCAAGAGATAAACGTGATGATCGCGATCAAAATCACGACAGGGACAAACCAGCCGGCGACTTTGTCGGCCAATCCCTGAATCGGCGCCCGGCTCCCGCTGGGCCTGGGCGACCATCTCGACGATCTGCGCGAGCATCGGTCTCGTTCCCGACGCGTTCGGCTCCGGATCAAGATGCTGCCGGTTTGATTGACGGTGCCGCCAGTCACGCTGGTCATCCTTCTTCTTTTCCACCGGCATCGGTTCGCCGGTGATCATCGATTCGTCGATGGTCGTTGCGACCATCAGCTACCCGGCCATCAACCGGCACCTTTTCGCCCGGACGAACCCGCAACCGGTCGCCCGGTTCTCACTTCACGTCCGAGTGGCACGTCAGTCTCCGCGCCTTCGCGAAGGAGATGAGCGGTCTTGGGCGCGAGATCGAGCAGGGCGCGGATGGCGCTTCCGGTGCGGCTGCGCGCCCGAAGCTCGAGCACCTGGCCTAACAATACGAGGACGGTAATGACCGCCGCCGCTTCAAAATAAATCGGCGACCCGGCCGTGGGCTTGGAAAGGCAGCGGGAAAATCTGCGGCAAAAAGCATTACCACCGCGCTGTAGAAATAGGCTACGCCGACGCCGATCGCGATCAGCGTAAACATGTTCAGTGAGCGGTTGACGAGCGAGTTGCCAGCCTCGCTGGAAAAACGGCCAGCCGCACCAAAGGACCACGGGCGTGCTGAGAATGGATTGCGTCCACCGCGACCAATTGCTCTCAAGCCAATGGCGGCGCGGAGGCATAATGTGCCCCATCGCAAGCAGAAAGACCGGCAGAACTTAGGACTGCGCCGATCCAAAAGCGCCGCGTCATGTCGCGCAACTCTGCGTTTTCATCGTCGGAACTGGCGACCACGTTTTTCGGCTCGAGGGTCATTCCGCAAATCGGGCAGTCGCCGGGATGATCCTGCTCGATCTGAGGATGCATCGGGCAGGTGTAAATGGTGTTCTTTGACTCCTGAAACACAGGATTCCGTTCCAGTGACATGCCGCACTTCGGACAGAGTGCCAGGATGAGCACTCTCCAACGCCCTCGCACATTGGACAGGAAGTATCTATCCATCGGTCTCATTCCAAGGATCGAGGAGTTCGACTCTAACTTCAGGAAGGAGTGCCGCGGTTATCATCGGCCTTGGCTCACACGAATCAAGTCTTGTGTATCATGCTTTTGTTCGGCCGGCGCGGAAATCCCTGCAATCGGCGAAGCAACTGGCTGCCAGGCGGATGTTGATACCATCCCGGGTCCTCGTAACTTGTGATCCCTTCCTGACAGCCTTCAGAGGGTAAACATGCCACCCATCGATCGGGCCAGAGGGCCGGCTGCCAGCCATCATTGGCGGTGTATTGCGCGGGCCGTGCATCATCTGGGTCATTGCATGCATTTCATGCATCCGGTTTCACCGTGGCCGCTATAACCGGGAACAGAAGTTTGCCGATTTTCTCTCGCGACATCTTTCTGATCGGCGCCGACCACGTTGGGAATCGCATGACTCATGGCATTCATTGCATGGGTGATTCTTATGGCAATGAAAGTGGCCCAATCTCCCGGATTATCAGCCACGAACTCAACCGTTCGCGTCGTGCCCGGCGGCACGTGGATCGTCGTCTCGGGAATCGACGCACTCCGCGGGACCTCGCCTCCGTCCGTCCCCACCAGCCACCAGCGATGCCCGTGAAAATGAATCGGGTGACTGTCCATGCTTAGATTGGCAAAACTTACCACGCACCCGGTCGCCCAGCCTAACGACTGTAGAGGATCGGTTCCGGGCCAGACCCGGCTGTTAAGGTAGAAGATGTTGAAATCGGTCATGACATTCGGATCGGGTGTGTAGGTGCCCGGGCTGGATCGCCATTCCTGGAGAAAGATGAGAAGTGGCGGGCGACCGGCTCCGGGGTAGCCAGCTCGGGGATGGATGATGAAGAAGCCTTCCATTTCCCATCGCCATTTGAATCATTTTCATCCGAGTGCGGATGATACATCTGCGCCCCGTTCTGGTGGAGGGTGAACTCATAGGCGTAAGAACCTTCTCCCGGCGGAATGTGTTTCACCGGGTAGACGCCCCAACTCCATCGGCCTCCGTTCGGGCGTGGCGATCCCATGCCCGGTGGGACCGTAGATGCGGCTCCGCCAGGAGAACGTACGCGTCACGCAGAATGCACGAGCCGATCGCCACTCCACGGCTTCGATCGTCCGGGCCACGGCGGCTCACCATTGTGGCCCCAGCAGTTGACCGCGCGACTCCGGGCGCACAATTCCGCGCGCTCCGGCTCACGCAATCAGGTGGAATTCGCGCTACCCCATTTTTCAACACGCCGCGGCAGCGTCAGGCGCATTCGGCGTCCACCACCGGAGTGGTAATTCACCTTTGTGCCAGATGGACTCGCCGGCGTCGAGGTTGATTTGCTCTATGGCGCGCGAGTCAAAGCCAGGTGCCAAGGCAGAAAAGCCGGCGAGAACAGCGTGCTTCAGCGGAAAGAATCGGCGTCGTGTAATCATAGGTGTTTAGTTCTTTGCTGAGTGAGATTGGCGCCTCGTTTTAAGGTCGCCGCCGACGGCGCGTTCAGAGCTCGGCGCGCGCGGTCCGGTAGTCGCTGCGGCAGGCTTCGGATATGAACTGCGTTCGGCTGCGCGGTCTCAGCGTGTTCGCGGCCTGCAAGATGGTCGTAGGCCACCGCTCAGCTTGCATAGTTACTGCCGCTCTCTAAAGGGGTTGTCGGGCTGAAGAAGGCGCGTTAAGCCGGGTGGGTAGGAGTTGCGTTCCAATGTAGGATGTCACGTCTCGCGCCGCGACCAACTGGTCTCGGGCCCCGCGCACTTCGGAACGGATTATGTTAATGGCTGAGCGGCTTTCGAGCTCGCGCTGCGTCTGGCGGTATCGCGCCGCCAGGGCGGGCGATTTCTCTCCTGGCCCTGGTTAAAGATCGGAAGCTCAAGGTCGAGCGGCGACCGATCCACGGTTGACGCAGAAACCGCCATCGGGTTCTGCCCGCTCGTGCTGGCCCGAAATTCCGAGTTGGATCTCGGCCGGCAGATACCTTGTGCAGAGTGCGAAGGGCGAGTGCTTGCGCCTAACGAATCCCCAACTGCATCTTTCACGCCGCCTGTAGATCTCAGACGCTTCACGCTGGTCAAGCGCACGGGATTCGAGCTGGCGCAGCGCGGAAGCGCTATCCGTACGCGGGAAGTTTCCGGGAGATGGTCAGGCATGGTCCGGTTGATCTCGTTGCCCGAGAGGCCGAGAAGCCGGTTTACTCTTTCCCGGTCCCGCCAGCAGGTCCAGCTCCGGCATTTTGTGCAATTTCAGTGTGCGACTGCTCATACGCGCTTTGTTGATTCGCAGATCCAGATCCACCCGGCGTTCCCGGCATCGTGCAGCCGTTTGGCCAATTCGGCGCGCGGTCTCGTTAGTTTGGGAGAAGAATACGCAATCGACCGAGTAAGTGGTTCCGCGCCTGAGCCGTATAAAGGCGGTCTTCACTTCGGCGACCGCTTTTCACCAGTTGTCTCATCTGCGACTCTGGTCTCGGTTTTCCGCTAACTGTCAAACGCGCGGCGATCCGGAGTGCATCGGCCGAAGCACCAGCTACCGATCAGATTCACGAGCGATCGAGTATTCGACGTTGGACTGTGAGACGGTGAGCGATCCGGAAAGCGGGCACCTAACTCCAATGTTCGAGATTACCACTTATGAGTCCGGCTTCAATCAGGTTGGCCTGCGCGATTCCTATCTCCTCGAAGCGCGCCTGGAGGGTCCCGATTATTAAGTAGAGCGATCTGAACCGCGCGGTCGCAGCGGGTTATGTTCTCTTCATGTACCATGTTTGGCCGGCCAGGCGACCGCCGCCTTCTCACCTCCTGCTACAATCACGCGCGCCTTCGCTACTGTCACGATTCCAATGCACGCGATGACCGGTCCGTTCGAGAACCTTGGTTTTGAACTCGCAGATCGAACGACTTGCCGGTGGCCGCTGGCACAGCTGCAAACTTGATCGGGCTCACTGCCAGCGGTAATCCGTATCGAGAGCGGTCATGGTCATGGCGCCGTCTCTCTGATCTCAGCGACCTTAGCCACGCGTAGAGACTCAGTCGGCTTTATCTGAAATTGCCGGAGCATGAACCATCGGTTAACATCGTTAGGCAAATCGGCTCAGGGAACGGGAAGAGGAAATCGCGCCCTCCTGGGACGGAGTTCGACCCGGCATAACCTGGAAAGATGCTCGTGAACACGAGCGACCCCAGGAAGCGTTTAGCTCAAGCTGGGCGGAGCATGAGCACGAAGGCTCCGCCGTAAGACAGTTTCCGCAGGTTCGCTCCTGCGGCGGCCCCGTATCGGGAAAACGCGCTCTCAGTTCGCATTGCACCCACAAGGTCGAGCATGACCGAGGGCAAGAAAGGGTTGATCAGGACCTGATGACTCAGGACTAACAAAGGCTTTGGCCGCGCTGATCGAGACCGCTGGGAGGGGGCTTTACAGCACGGGTCACTCCGGATTGTTTCGCGGGCTTCTGAGCGCATCTGAGCGCGTCACTCGTGCGGCAACCATGTTGTCGGGTCACTGATGCCGGAATGGGAATCGCTGGCGGCGAGGCCGAGAGCGCAGTGATTGGGCCAGGGTTGGGGCCAGCGAGGATCACTGCCAACGCCGCCACTGCTCCGCGCCAGACTCGAGCCATGCTTTCGGCACGACCTCTCAGTTAGCCTGAAAGCCCAGTCTGTCAATTCCTCGCACAAGGGAAGTTCTTTGGTGAAGGTTGTAGCAGGCAGCGTCAATCCTGCAACCCATCTCACCAGAGCAGCAAGCAGCATAATCCAACCGCGACCCTCACCTTAATCCTCTCCCACAGGGGGAGAGGAGGACATGAAAGCGCCAGGTGAGGAGCGCTTAGGTAACCGCCGCCTATATATGTGCCTTGGTGAGGTGAATCCTAAGGATTCAACTGCCAGGTATCGCTCATCGGGACTTCTATCGGAGCTGGCCACCGAAGACGATCGTGCGACCGAGAGCCTTATCGAACACCATTCCCGCACCTTCCCGGGCCCCAGGCGATTGAGTTGGGAAAAGCTGCACCCAATTAGAGCCGGTCCATTCCCAGGTGGCATTTTGGTCAACTCCGCCGTCAGCGCCGCCAAAGAGGACGACCTGATTCAAATTCTCATCAAAGGTGGCGGACGCACCATAAACTGTCAGCGGCTGAGCAGCAGGCGATTGTAACGTCCAATTGCGACCATCATAAGTCCAGGTGTTGAGCGGATTAACATCTCCAAGCCCGGCATAGAGAACAGTCTGCTTGGCGGAAAGTTAACTCCGACCGCGGAAGAGGAACGGGCCGACGGCACCGTCGCAAGGTTAAGCTGTTTCCAGTCGGTTCCATGCCATTTCCACATCGTCAGCTGATAGAGATTGCCATCAAATCCGCCATAGACATCCACGCGACCATCGAAGTCGGTGAAGACCATCGGACCGGGGTCACGGCCTTTGGTGAATGTGCCGGTGTCGCCTGAGTCCAGGTTAAAGCCCGGTCGTCCCACAGCCAGGTATCACCGAGACATTTCTGCCGTCGTAACCACCGAAGAGGACGACCTTGCGGTCTTTCGATCGTAGGCCATCTGGCTGGCGAGCCCGCGCGGGCGGCGAGGACAGCGGTATTTACTTTCGTCCAGGTCGAGCCATCGAAGGTCCAGGTATCATTGAGATAACCGCTTCCCGAAAAGCCACCGAAAACCAGCACTTTGCCGCTGGCTTCGTCATAAGTCATCGCGAGATAAGAACGAGCCGGAGGCGAAACCGCGGGAGTTAGCTGTGTCCAGGTAAGAGCCGAGGTCTCCGCATGCACCGTCGCGAAAGCAAGCAAAAGAAGAGAGATTGGGTGAGCAGAAGCCTTTTCAGTCGAGGAAGAAGCATCGTCTATTATCCTAAGAGTTCACTTCTTTGTCAACGGGCGAGGCGCTACCTTGCGCCGTAAGTGGTTGACAATCTTCGGAAACAGAATCGCTTTTTTTGCTTTTCATTTTGCGACCGCCAAATACAACTGTCGAGACCCTTTTCCGGTTAATTCCCGGAAACCTTAGTCCGAATACCTATGGTCACCTATCTCTGGATCATGCTCGGGGGCGCGCTCTGGGACAGGGCGCGCGGTTCTGGCTCTCCGGTGTGATCGCGGGAACGATGGGCGAAGCTTTCCGCTTGGGAACGCTTGATCGTGAATGTGACCGGGTCATTTCGTGATCGGATTCTTCGCCGGGCTGATCGAACCTCAGGGACCATTTCTTATCGGCCCGCGCCTGCGCCAGTTTGTCATGATTGGAATTTGCGGTGGTTACACGACCTTTTCCTCATTCAGTCTTCAGACCTCTGGAGCTGGCCCGAGCAGGGGACTGGCTGCGCGCCGGATTGAACTGCTTTCTCTCGCTTTTCGGCTGCCTCCTGGCGGTCTGGCTCGGGCGAATCCTCGCCCCTGCTGCTCTTTCTCGTTAGGCTATGCCAATGCAACTTCCGGAAGACGCTTTGCAGTTGCGGATTTACCTCGGCGAAAGCGATCGCTGGCATCATCAACCGCTCTACGAAGCGATCGTCCTCAAAGCCCGGGAGCTGCATCTCGCCGGTGCGACCGTGCTCCGCGGGCCCGATGGGTTTTGGAGCGGCGAGCCGGATTCATACCGCCAAGATCCTGCGTCTTTCGATGGATCTCCCAATCGTGATCGAGATTGTTGATTCCGAGGAAAGATCAACCTGCTCCTGCCTTATCTGGACGAAATGATGGGCGGCGGTCTGGTTACTCTGGAAAAGGTCAAGGTGATCCATTATCGCGACCAGGCGCGAGGTAAGCCGGAAGGCACCCTAGCTGAGCAGGCCGCGTCAACAATGGGCATATATTCGTTGGCGACGATATGGGTATGCAAATTGTGGCAAGGTGGGAATGCCATCACTGGAGCATGGATCCGCGATGGTGCAATATCTGCCAAACATGTCTTTGCGCTGGCGCTACGATCTACCGCCCGCGAAAGAAAGCGCGCGTTTATCGGCTGACTTCAGCCGTGCAGTTCTTTCGTTCTTAACTTTTCACATTCTTTCTGTAGATGGCTCCAAGCAATACGTAGC
>ERZ1370068.1435-contig-11327_pt1 | contig 32329 bp, 35 predicted proteins | sample MGYA00561227_ERZ1370068 | MGnify/ENA primary metagenome ERZ1370068 (study PRJEB38410, sample SAMEA6850437) | metagenome | study: Metagenomic assessment of the ecological functions of the soil: analysis of the soil microbiota associated with the...
CAGCTTCTTACGTATTGCTGTTCGGGCGAGGCGCAGCGCCTCGGGCAGGCTCGTCACGCCGGAGCGGCGGGATATCCTCGTTCGTGATGACGTAGATCGACGCCGGCGCGCTCGCGAGGCTCTCCCCTCGCGCCGCGATACGGAAGTCACGACGATGTTGCTCTAACTGCTCGAGCTGACAGATCGGCGAGGACCCGATGACGGCTGCCCGCGGCGCGGCCTCTGCGCCGTCAGGGAGCGCCAGAGCCCGCCAGCGCGACGCATCTCCAGCACCGCCTTCGCGGCCGGAGTGCGTCGAAGCACGCGCGCGCGATCGCGAAGCATCCGCGACGCGCGCTGCCGCGACAGCCTCATGTCGAATCCCCGCGCGATATTTTTGCCTGCCGCGACATCGCTCTCCGCAGGGTCCGAACTCTATTGAGGAGCGCGATGTGCTCCCGCCGCAAGATAGCATCCGGACACTGGCTTCTCGTAAATGAACAACGACACGCGTGTGGATCGGGGCCTACACCGTCAAAGCGGCTGTTCTCCGACATTCGCCGTGAAGCTTGCTCCTTTGATCATCGCAGTGTGACCAAGGAACTCTCGTGTCCTGCTGGTGGACGACAACGAAGACCTCGGCGCGATGCTGGTCGAATATTCTGCACGAGGTCGGCCATCGCGCGACGGCAGCGTCGACCGCCGAGCTGGCGATCGAGCTGCTCGAAGGCGAGGCTTTCTGACGTGATCAGTCACCGACGTGAGCTCTGCCGGGCATGTCCGGGCATCGCGCGCTCGCCAAGAGCGTCGCGTCGCGATGGCCGCTCGTGGGAATCGTGTGATCTCGTCCGGCTTACGGCGATCTCCTGGCGCGCGAGCTACTTCCCGGCGGAGCTCGAGTCCGCGGTCGTGCTGATGGCGAAGCCGTGCGAGCTGAAGCAGCCTGCCCGCAACGCTGGCGGAGGCGGTCGCGCGTCGCGAAGCCGCGGGTCAGTCGAGCGATCAGATCGGCGCGTCCCACAGGCGCTGATCGGCGCAGCGCATCGGCGACATCCCGCGAGATGGCTGCGAGCAGCCGCTGGCCCTTCTCGGGAGTCGCCGCCCAGGCCTCGCCTGAGATGCCGATCGCCGACCGGGTCTTCAGATGCTGCCAGCGGAAGATTCCGGGATTGACTCCGTCGATCGCCGACATTCCGGGAACCAGCGCGCCGCGCATCGATGCGTCGAGCGGCTTCACGATTTCCGGGGACAGCGCCTGCATGATCGACGTCTCGGCTTCGCAGGCGTGGAGCAGCTGGGGCTGGTGCTCGAGAATGCCGCGAATCGACGCCGCGGCGATGTACCAGTAGGTGCCGCCCGCGAGCGGCAGCTTCGAGCTCGATCGTCAGCTCGGTGAGGATGGTTTCGAGCGCGGCGATGTTGCCGCCGTGGCCGTTCAGCACGAAGATCCGCGCTCGAAGCCGTGCCGCGCCGCGGAGCGCACGACGCAGCCGACGACGGCCGCCATCGTCGCGTAGTCGAGCGTCAGCGTTCCGCCGAGCGACATGTGGTGCTCGGACATGCCGAACGGGATGGCGGGCGTGACCAGCGCCCGCTGCCGGCCCGCCATCAGGCGCGCGGCGCGCAGCGAAATCTCGTAGGCGGACCGCCAGTCGACCTGCGTCGGCAGATGCGGCCCGTGCTGCTCGGTCGCGCCCAGCGGGATGATGACGACGGTCTTGTCCTCCACCGCCTGCCGCAGCGCGCGGCGCGGTCAATCGGTCCCAGCGGACTTCGAGATCATCTCGACATGGACGGCACTCGATGAGGTGATCGGGTTCGAGAAGGATGCCCGATCGACGCGGATTGGGCGAGCCCGCGCGTCGGCGTTTTGCACCAGCGCGGTTCGACGACGCTCCATTTCGGGGCCGAAAAGCGCCGAATGCGGCAGCACGTACTTCCCGCATTTTCGATGGCACGCCGCGTGCTTACGTTCAGTGTCGCACACCGCAAACGCGTGCGTAGATGCGAGCGCGGCTTCCGCAGTCATCACACGCTTCACCTCGGGGAGATCTCCATGACGGACGCGACGATCGACGCACCCCCTCGGCCTCGACTAACCTGCACTACGCCTTGCGCGCCTGTCGAGCCCGTCGCGCCGGAGGATCCTCTCCGCCGCCGATCGGCGGCGCCGCGCTGGGCCTGACTGGGCGCCCCCGCGGTCCTCCGCGCACAAGCGGTCCGAAGATCCGGATCGGCTACTGGCCGGTCGCGGCCGGGCTGCCGTTCTTCGCGGCCGTCGAGAAGGGCTACTTCAAGGAGGCCGGGCTCGAGGTCGAGCCGACTGAAGTTCGCCGGCGCGCAGCAGGTGATGGAAGCGATGCTGTCCGGCCGTTCCGACGGCAGCTCCAACGGCACCGGCTCGGCCAACCTCGCGATCGGCGAGATCGCGCAGCCGGGCCTGTTCAAGATCTTCGCGACCAACCCGAGCAACGCGAAGTACGTGCTCGACGAATTCATCGTGCCGAAGGACAGCCCGGTCAAGACGATGGCCGAGCTCAAGGGCAAGACGCGTCGCCTCCGGCCCCGGCATCCAGAACGTGACGCTGCGCCAAGACGATGCTGGAGCGCGCCGGCGCCGGCGGCATGAGCGTCATCGAGCTGCCGATCGGCCAGCATGTCGCGGCGCTCGCCGCCGGCCAGGTCGACGCCGTGCTACACGCTGGAGCCGACCGGCACCGATCGGCCGCCTGAACGGCACCACGCGCGTGCTCGAGGCCGGCGTGGTCGCGCAACTACATCCTCGGCGATCCGATGGCGCCCTGGCACGGCGGCTCGGCCGTCGCTGACCACCGAGTTCATCAAGAAGTATCCGGCCGAGGCGAAGAAGTACATCGCCGCCTACGCGCGCGGCATCGAGCTCGTGCGCACCAAGCCCGACGAGGCGCGCCAGTACATGAAGGGCTACACGGCGATCGAAGGCGCGCTGACCGCCGAAGTGCCGCTCGCCTCCTACATGCTCTACAACGAGTTCAAGCCGAGCGACGTCGCGTACTTCCAGAAGTTCTACGACCTGTTCTCCGACAAGGGCATCTTCGACAAGCAGCGTGATCGTCGAGCCGATGCTGTACAAGGCGTGACGGCCATGGCCGAGACCGCCGTCCGCCACGCGCCGCCGCCCTGGGCGCGCCGCGGCCGCGACGCGCGCTCGCGCCGCCGCAGAACGTTCGCCGCTGGGCAAGCTGCTGCCCGTCGTCGGGCCCGCTGCTGCTGTTCATCGTCTGGGACCTCGTGGTGCGCGCTCGGCTTGATCAAGGCCGATCCTGCTGCCGACGCCGCTCGACGACGATCGGCACGCTGGTCACCGGCCTCGCCGGCGGGCCGCTGCTGCTCGACTTCGGCGTCACGGTGCTGCGCACGCTGCAGGCGTTCCTGATCGCCGCCGTCGATCGGCGTGCCGCTGGGCGTGCTGCTCGGCAGCAACGAGACGCGCGTACCGCAGCGTCGAGTTCCTGATCGACTTCTTCCGCTCGACGCCGTCGTCGGCGCTGATCCCGCTGTTCCTGCTGATCTTCGGCGTGTCCGACATCAACAAGGTCGCGATCGCCGCCTTCGGCGCGCTCCTGATCGTGCGTGTTCAACAGCGCCTACGGCGTCATCAACGCGCGCAAGCAGCGCGTGATGGCGGCCAAGGTGATGGGCGCGTCGCGCTGGCAGATCTTCAAGGACGTGCTGATCTGGGAGAGCCTGCAGCCGACCTTCGTCGGGCCTGCGCTCGGCGGTGTCGATGGCGCTCGGTGATCGTCATCGTCGCCGAGATGTTCATCGGCTCCGACAACGGCCTCGGCCACCGCATCATCGACGCGCAGCAGGTGCTGAACGTGAAGAGCATGTACGCGGCGATCCTCGCCGCCGGCGCGCTGGGCTACGCGCTCAACGTCCTGTTCCTCGTCGCCGAACGGCGGATCGTCCACTGGAGCGGGAGATAAGCGCATGCGACGTCGCTCAACGCGCGCCGTGCGTCGCCGACGTCCCGGTGCGCGCCGTTCGTCCCGGCCCGGCCGGCACGCACATCACGATCCGCGGCCTGACCAAGTACTTCGCCGGCTGGCCGCTGTACGAGAACTTCGACCTCGACATTCCGAAGCACAAGATCGTCTCGGTGTTCGGGCCCAACGGCTGCGGCAAGTCGACGCTGATCAACATGATCGCCGGCCTCGATTCCGATCGATTCCGGCGAGATCCTGTTCGACGGCAAGTCGCTGGCGCGACACCAAGATCGGCTACGTGTTCCAGAACTACCGCGAGGCGATGTTTCCGTGGATGCGCACGATCGACAACATCGCCTATCCGCTGAAGCTCGAAGGCAAGTCGAAGGCCGAGGTCGACCGGCGCATGGCGGAGCTGGTCGCCTCGTTCGACGTCAAGTTCGACCTCAAGCGCTACCCGTACGAGCTGTCGGGCGGCCAGCAGCAGACCGCGTCGATCATGCGCGCGCTGGCGCCGAAGCCCGAGGTGCTGTTCCTCGACGAGCCGTTCTCGGCGCTCGACTTCGAGATGACGCTGTTCATCCGCGAGAAGCTGCAGGAGGTGTTCATGCAGACCGGCACCACGATGCTGCTGGTGTCGCACGATCTCGAGGAAGCGGTGTACCTCGCCGACCAGGTGCTGCTGCTGACCAAGCGGCCGACGCGGATCGCCGAGATCCTGCGACTACGACGACGCCCGCCCGCGCACCGTCGCGACGCTGTCGGAGCCATGCTTCATCGCCACCAAGAAGACGCAGCCTGGAGATCTTCCAGCGCGAGGTCCGGCGCTAGCGGGCCGCACGCCAGCGGCCTGGTGAGTGCACGTGCGCTTCACCGGAACAGCATGAGCACCGCGCCCTCGAGCCAGCGGACGGGAAGCGATGCAGGATGAGCTGCAGGGCGACGATCAGGATCAGCGGCGACAGATCGAGCGTGCCGCCGAGCGGTGGCACTCGGCGCCGGATCGGGGCCAGGAACCGGAACGTCATCGCGTTGAGCACGCCGGCGAACGGCCCATCGGGCGCGACCCACGACAGGATCGCCTGCGCGATGACGACGATGATCAGGAGCCAGATCGAGCGCCTTGACGAGCTCGACGCACGCGAGAAGCGCGAACGTCGCCAGCGACCGCGCCGTCGAACACGCCCGGTCCACGAGGAGCGCGAGCGCGCAGAGCCAGCGCGAATTCGGCTGACCCACGCGAGCACCAGCGTGGACCCGTCGACGCCCTTGTAGCCCGGGACCACGCGGCGCACGGGCTTCACGGCCCAATCCGTGAGCGCCACGACCGCCTGTCCCAGCGGATTGCGAAACGGGGCGCGCAGCCACTGCATCGCGAAGCGCAGCAGGAAGCGAGTAGGTGACGAGCCCGAACGCGGTGTCGAGCAGCAGGCGCAGCGCCTGGTTCGAGCATGCGCTACGCGTCGACGCCGAAGGCATCGCCCATTTCCGCGGCGCGCTGCCGCCGCGGCCTTCACCGCCGCGACGATTTTCGCCTTGACTCGCCGCGCTTCCAGCGACGGCGATCGCGCGCTCGGTCGTGCCGCCCTTCGACGTCACCTGGGCGCGCAGCGTCGCGCGGCTCCGGCTCGCTCGCCTGCGCCGAGCGCGATGGATCCGCCGAAGGTCGACGTAGGCGAGGCGGCGCGCCTCCGCCGGGGCGAATCCCAGACTCGCGCGCGGCGGCCTCGAGCGCCTCGAGAAAGTAGAAGACGTACGCGGGCCCGCTTCCGGACACCGCCGTGACGGCGTCGAGCATGGCTTCGTCGTCCACCCAGATCTGCTCGCCCGCTGCGGCGAGGACCGAGGAAACGAGGCGCGCGGCCTGCGGCATCGACCGACGGCGCGGCGAACGCGCCCGAGATGCCCTTGCCGATGAGCGCCGGAGTGTTCGGGATGGCCCGGACGAGCCGCTGGTGCCCGCACAGCCAGCGCGCGAGATCCGGCGAGCCGGATGCCGGCGGCGATCGACAAGTACCACCGGCGCCGACACGCAGGCGCCGAGATGCGGCGCGAGCGCCCGCGCGGCCTCGCGCATCTGCTGCGGCTTCACCGCGAGGACGACGAGCGCGGCGCCGGCAATCGCCTCGCGCGTGCACTCGTCGATGCAGCGCGACGCCGGCAAACTGCGCGCGCGAGTCGCGCCCGCGCGTCGGCGGAGGGCTCCACCACCCGGAAATCGGTGAGCGACGGCACCGCGCGCGAGCATGCCGCCGATGAGCGCGGTCGCCATGTTGCCGCCGCCGATGAACGTCGTCGCCATGGCTACGGGCTCACGCGCGTCGCGCGCGCCGAAGATCGCGGTGCCCACGCGCACGAGCGTCGCGCCCTCGGCGATCGCGTCCTCGAGATCGGCCGACATTCCCATCGACAGCGTGTCGACCGGCAAGGCCGGCGGCGAGGCAGGCGTCGAAACACTCGCGCAGCACGCGGAACTGCGCCCGGCGCAACGCCGACGTCGGGCAGTGGGCTCGGGAATGCCCATGATCCCGCGCAGCCGCAAGCCCGGGCAGCGCCGGCGACCGTCGTCGCCGAGATTGACGGCCTCGGCCGGCGCGACGCCGCTCTTCGATGCTTCGCCGCTGGCGTTGACCTCGATGCAGACGTCGAGCGGCGGAGTGTCCTGCGGGACGCGCCGCCGAAAGCTTCGCGCCGCGATCTTCTCCCGGTCGATGGTTTGCACCCAGGCGAACGGATGAGGCGGCGGCCGCCGCCTTGTTGCTCTGCAACGGCCCGATCGAGGTGCCACGCGATGTCGGTGAGATCGGCGAGATCGGCCATCTTCGCGGCGCCCTCCTGGACGTAGTTTTCGCCGAATTCCCGCTGCCCGAGCGCGTGGACCGCCCGCACCGCCTCGGCCGGGAACGTCTTGCTGACGGCGACGAGCCGCACCGTCTTCGGCGTCGCGCCCGCAAGCGTGCGCCGCACGGGCAATCCGCGAGCGCACGTCTTGCCACGCCTTCTCGTAGTGGAACATAATCGAATGACGTTGGCATGCGGATGCCGCTATTGGCACGCGGATTGCATGCCCCATTGTTCCAGTTCTGAAGACCGGCGCACCCGGGTTCGCGGATCGCACCAGGGATTATAGATGGACATCACCGAACTTCTGGCATTCGCAGTCAAGAACAAGGCGTCCGACCTGCACATGTCGGCCGGGCTGCCGCCGATGATCCGGGTCCACGGCGACGTCCGCCGGATCAACCTGCCGCCGATGGAGCACGAGGACGTCCACGCCATGGTGTACGACATCATGAGCGACGCCCAGCGCAAGAACTACGAGGAAAACCTCGAGTGCGACTTCAGCTTCGCGGTGCCGAACCTCGCCCGCTTCCGCGTCAACGCGTTCGTGCAGTCGCGCGGCGCCGCCGCCGCGTTCCGGACCATCCCGTCGAAGGTGCTCTCGCTCGAGGAGCTCAACGCGCCGAAGGTCTTCGCCGAGATGACGAACCGGCCGCGCGGGCTCATCCTCGTGCACCGGGCCGACCGGCTCCGGCAAGTCGACCACGCTCGCGGCGATGGTCGACCACGTGAACGCGAACATGTACGGGCACATCCTGACGATCGAGGACCCGATCGAGTTCATGCACGAGTCGAAGAAGTGCCTGATCAACCAGCGCGAGCTCGGGCCGCACACGCTGTCGTTCCCGAACGCGCTGCGCAGCGCGCTGCGCGAGGACCCCGACTACATCCTGGTCGGCGAGATGCGCGACCTCGAGACGATCCGCCTCGCGCTGACCGCCGCCGAGACGGGCCACCTCGTGTTCGCGACGCTGCACACGAGCTCGGCCGCCAAGACGATCGACCGGATCATCGACGTGTTCCCGGCCGCGGAAAAGGAGATGGTCCGCGCGATGCTGTCGGAGTCGCTGGTCGTCGGTGATCTCGCAGACGCTGCTCAAGACCAAGGACGGCCAGGGCCGCGTCGCCGCGCACGAGATCATGATCGGCAATCCGCGCCATCCGCAATCTGATCCGCGAAGAGCAAGGTCGCGCAGATGTACTCGGCGATCCAGACGGGCCAGAATATCGGCATGCAGACGCTCGACCAGTGCCTCGTCGAGATGGTGCGGCGCAACATGGTCAACGTCGCCGAGGCGCGCAACCGCGCCGTCAACAAGGATCTGTTCATGTAGCAGCCCGGCAAGCTGTTCCGGCGCGGCAGTTGCGGCCCGCGCAATGAGGAGACCCAGGATGGAACGCGAACGCGCCACCACATTCATTCACGAGCTGCTCGAGCTCCTGGTCAAGCAGAAGGGCTCCGACCTCTTCATCACCGCCGGCTTTCCGCCGGCGATCAAGGTCGACGGCCGGATCCAGCCGGTGTCGAAGACGGGGCTGACGCCGCAGCACACGATGGAGCTCGTGCGCAGCGTGATGAACGACAAGCAGGCGGCCGAGTTCGAATCGACGAAGGAGTGCAACTTCGCCATCGCGCCGCCGGGCGTCGGGCCGCTTCCGCGTCAACGCCTTCGTGCAGCAGGGCGCGCATCGGCATGGTGCTGCGCACGATCACGACCGACATCCCGATAGTTCGAGGAGCTCGGGCTGCCGCCGGTGCTGAAGGACGTCATCATGTCGAAGCGCGGCATCATGATGTTCGTCGGCGCGACCGGCAGCGGCAAGTCGACGTCGATGGCGTCGCTGCTCGGCTACCGCAACGAGAACAGCTACGGCCACATCATCACGATCGAGGATCCGATCGAGTTCGTCCACGAGCACCAGCAACTGCGTCGTCACGCAGCGCGAGGTCGGCGTCGACACCGACGGCTGGCAGATCGCGCTCAAGAACACGCTGCGCCAGGCGCCCGGACGTCATCCTGATCGGCGAAGTGCGCGAACGCGAGACGATGGACTACGCGATCGCGTTCGCGGAAACCGGCCACCTCTGCCTCGCCACGCTGCACGCGAACAGCACGAACCAGGCGCTCGACCGCGTCATCAACTTCTTTCCCGAGGAGCGCCGCGCGCCAGCTGCTGATGGACCTGTCGCTCAACATCCGCGCGTTCGTCGCGCAGCGGCTGATTCCGCGCCGCGACGGCCGCGGCCGCGTGCCCGCGGTCGAGGTGATGCTCAACTCGCCGCTCATCTCCGACCTCGATCTTCAAGGGCGACGTGTCCGGGATCAAGGAGATCATGAAGAAGTCGCGCGAGCTCGGCATGCAGACGTTCGACCAGTCGCTGTTCGGCCTGTACGAAGGCGGGCCTCATCAGCTACGAGGATGCGCTGCGCAACGCGGACTCGCTCAACGACCTGCGCCTCGAGATCAAGCTGCACGGCAAGGAAGCCAAGGGCCGCAACGTCTTCTCCGGCATCGGCAACCTCGATATCGTGCCCGATGCCAGCCCGGCGAACCGGTATGTAGCACGCCCGCTCGCGCGCCCGCGCGCGCGGCACCGGCGATGACGGATCGGACGGATTTCGGCTACGAGCAGGTCCCGGTCGAGGACAAGGCGCAGCGCGTGCGCCGCGTGTTCGACTCGGTCGCCGGCAAGTACGACCTGATGAACGATCTCATGTCGGCGGGCCTCCACCGGCTGTGGAAGCGCTTCGCCGTCGAACGCGACCCGCGTGCGCCCGGGATGCGCGTGCTCGATCTTGCCGGCGGCACCGGCGATCTCGCGGTCGATTTCGCGCGCCGCGTCGGCCCGGACGGCGAGGTGGTGCTGACCGACATCAACGGCACGATGCTCGCAGGCCGGGCCGCGACCGCCTCGTCAACGCCGGCCTCCTCCTGCCCGTGGTACAGTGCGACGCGGAACGAGCTGCCGTTTCCCGACGCGCACTTCGATTGCGTCAGCATCGGCTTCGGCCTGCGCAACGTCACCCGCAAGGACGAGTGCGCTCGCCGAGATGCGGCGCGTGCTGCAGGCCGGGCGGGGTCGCCGCGGTGCTCGGAGTTCTCCCGCGTCTGGCAGCCGCTCGCGCCGGCGTACGATTGGTACAGTTTCAGCGTGCTGCCGCGGCTCGGGCAATTCGCCGCCGGCGATGGCGCGAGCTATCGCTATCTCGCGGAATCGATCCGGATGCACCCGGACCAGGCGACGCTCAAGACCGTGATGGAAGAGTCCGGCTTCGACCGGGTCGATTTCCACAATCTCACGGCCGGCGTGGTCGCGCTGCACTTGGGTTATCGCTTTTGAACCGCATCTTCCCGCCATCGCGGGAAAGGAGTTCGACATGAAGATTTCAAGCACGCTTGCCGTGGTGGTGTTGGCGCTGGCAGCGATGGTCGCGTCACGACGCGGCCGATGCGCGCGTCGGCGGCGGCAGGAGCATCGGCGCCCAGCGCCCGAGCGTCGCGCCGCGCGCAGTCGCGCCGCCCGCAGCGCCACGCCGCCCGGCGCGGCATCGCAGCCGGTCATGCCGGCGACCCCGGGCGCGACGCTTCCCGCCAAGCCCGCGATGCCGGCCACGGCCGCGCCCGCGCCGTCGGGCATGTCGCGCTGGCTCGGCCCGATCGCCGGCATCGCCGCCGGCCTGGGGCTCGCCGCGCTGCTGCTCGCATTTCGGCCTGCCCGGAGGGCATCGGCACGTTCCTCCTGCTCGCGCTGCTCGGCGGTCGGCGTCGTGTTCGCTGCTGCGCGCTGCTGTTCGCGCGCCGCAGTCCGGCCGCGAGCCTCTCGCCTATGCCGGCGCGCCGCGCGCCGCACGCGCCGCCCGCCTTCGACAAGTCGCCGACGCCGGAATGGGGCGGCGCGCCAGCGAGATCGAGCCGCGTCCTGGTGCGGCGGCGCGCGCACCGCAGCGCCGCAAGTCGTTTCCGCCGGGCTTCGACGCCGCCGGCTTCGCGCAGGCACGCGAAGCAGCAGTTCATCGCGCTCCAGGCGGCGCACGACGCCGGCGATCGCGCCGCGCTGCGGGACGTGCTGACGCCCGAGATGTATTCGGAAGTCGTGCGCGATCTCGACAGCGGTCCGCGCCCGGCGACCGAAGTCGTCGACCTCGACGCCGAAGTGCTCGAAGTCGCGACCGAAGGCGACCGCCACTGGGCGAGCGTCCGGTTCACCGGCACGCTGCGCGAAGGCGGCGGCGTGCCGGCGCCGTTCGACGAAGTCTGGAACCTGTCGAAGCCCGTCGACGGCAAGCCGGGCTGGATGCTCGCCGGGATCCAGCAATACGCCTGATCGACGCGTGGCCTGCGCGCAATGCGCTTCGATCCGGCGGCCGTCCCGGCGGCGCTCGCCAATCGCGTGCTCGCGCGCGAACAGTGGGCGCGCTCGTCCTTGCGGCGCACGCCGGGCGCGTGTTCAGGATCGTCGGTCGGCCCCATCGCGACGTCGATGCGCATCGACGCCTCCGGCTCGATCGAGTCGGCGTCTTCGGCCGGACGGCGCGCCCGATCTCACGCTCACGCTTGTCGCCGTTGACGGTGCCGGCGTTCCTCGCCGGACCCGACGCGCTGGGACGCGCTCGTCACCGCCGACGGCGACGCCGCGCTCGCCGCCACGCTCGAAGGGCCTCGCGGAGACGCTGCCGTGGTTCGTCGAGCGGGCGTTTGCCGAGGCGCTCGGCCCGATCGCCGGCCAATACGTCGCGCGACACCGGGCGCCGGCTGCTGGCGCTTCCCCGGCTATGCGGGCGAGCGCGTCGGCGACGAGCGTGGCGAGCTACCTGCGCGACGAGGTCCGGCTCGCGGCGACGACAGCGGAGGCGCGATCGATCAGCGACGAGATCGCCGCGACCGCGAGCCGGGTCGATGCCCTCGCGGCGCGCGCATCGACGCGCTCGGCCGCGCCGCATTCGAACGTGCCGACAGCGCTCCGCACGTGGCTAGCCGCCGGTTCGCAGTCGCGGTTGCGGCGCCACCGGATGCCAACGCCGCGCGACCGCTACGCGGCGTAGCCGAGCACGGCGAAGAAGTGGCAGGCCGGTTCCCGCCAGCACGAACAGATGCCAGATGAAGTGGCCGTAGCGCAGCCGCGAGTCGAACGTGAAGAACGCGACGCCCGCCATGTACGAGAGGCCGCCGGCGCCGAGCAGCAGCAGGCCCGGGCATCGGGCATCCGCTGCAGCAGCGGTTCGATCGCGACGACGCACAGCCAGCCCATGACGAGGTAGAGGCCGAGCGACGCGACGGGATGCTCGATCCGGTCGAACGCCTTGAGCATCACGCCGATGATCGGCGAGGCTCCAGACGACGCCGAAGCAGCGTCCAGCCGACGCGGTCCGCTCAGCGGGCCGAGCGTAAATGGCGTGTAAGTGCCGGCGATCAGCAGGAAGATGGCGCCGTGGTCGAGCTTGCGCAGCAAGCGCCTTGACTCGCTCGCGCGACGCCGCGTGGTAGAGCGTCGACGCGCAATAGAGAAGCACCATCGTCACGGCGAATACGCTGGCGCCGGCAACGTTGACGGAGGTGCCGGTCTTGGCCGTGGTCGCGATGAGGATCGGGCGCCGACGCCAGCGGCCGCGACGAAGCCCACGCCGTGGCTCACGCTGTTGGCGATCTCCTCTCCTTGCGATTGCGGGCGTTCGTTCATTCTGGGCTGTCTCCAATCGCCCATGAGCAACGTTCGTGCCCGAATCGTCGCTGACCAGCGCCTGTCGCCAGGGCGATCATCGTGGTTTCCCTTACAATCGACGGGATGCGCCTCACGCGCCTCGCGAACATCATTGTTGTAGCCCTCAAGTACGGGCTCGACGAGTTCCTGACCGGCCACGAGCGGCTTCCGCGCGGTGCGACCGCTCGGCGCGCGCGCTGACGTTCTGGCGCGACACGTCGGCGCCGCGCGCGAGTGCGACTGCGGCTCGCGCTCGAGGAGCTCGGCCCGATCTTCGTCAAGTTCGGCCAGATGCTCTCGACGCGGCGCGATCTCCTGCCCGCCGGACATCGCCGACGAGCTCGCGAAGCTGCAGGACCGCGTGCCGCCGTTTCCCGTCGCGCAGGTGACTGGCGACGCTGACGCGGCTCTACGGCAAGCCCATCGACGCGGTGTTCCGCTCGTTCGACGAGACGCCGATCGCGAGCGCGTCGGTCGCGCAGGTCCATTTCGCGGAGCTGCCGGACGGCACGCCGGTCGCGGTCAAGGTGCTGCGGCCGAACATCGCGCAGGTGATCGAGAAGGACATCTCGCTGCATGCACGCGGGCGCGATGCTGGTCGAGAAGCTGTGGTCCGACGGCAAGCGGCTGCGCCCGCGCGCCGTCGTCGCCGAGTTCGAGAAGACGCTGCGCGACGAGCTCGACCTGACGCGCGAGGCGGCGAACTGCTCGCAGCTGCGCGCGCAACTTCGAGCACTCGCCGCTCCTGCTCGTCCCCGCGGTGCACTGGGACTACTGCGGCACCGAAGTGATGGTGATGGAGCGGATGACCGGCATCCCGATCGGCCAGGTGGACCGGCTGCGCGAGGCAGGCGTCGACATCCCGCGGCTCGCCCGCGCCGGCGTCGAGGTGTTCTTCACGCAGGTGTTCCGCGACGCCTACTTCCACGCCGACATGCACCCGGGCAACATCTTCGTCGCCACGGACGCGCCGCACCACGGCAAGTACATCGCCGTCGACTTCGGCATCATGGGCACGCTCGTCCGGAGCGCGACCAGAGCTACCTCGCCGCAGAACTTCCTCGCGTTCTTCCGCCGCGACTACCATCGCGTCGCGACCGCGCATCTCGAATCGGGCTGGGTGCCGCCGACACGCGCGTCGACGAGCTCGAGGCCGAGATCCGCGTCGTGCTGGAGCCCGCGTCTTCGACCGGCCGCTCTCGGAGATCTCGCTCGGGCGCGTGCTGCTGCAGCTCTTCCGCGCGTCGCGCCGGTTCAACATCGAGATCCAGCCGCAGCTCGTGCTCCTGCAGAAGACGCTGCTCAACGTCGAAGGCCTCGGCCGGCAGCTCGATCCCAACCTCGACCTGTGGGTGACGGCGCTGCCCTATCTCGAGCGCTGGATGGAACGACCGGATCGGCTTGCCGGCGCTGCAAGCGCCGCCTCCTGGCCGAGGCGCCGTACATCGTCGCGGCGCTGCCCGGAGCTGCCGCGCCTCATCCACCAGCGCCTCACCGCGCCGCCCGCCGGCTCCGGACGAGGCCATCAAGGGACTCGCCGCGGCACAGCGCGCGCGCAACGGGCTCCTGGCCGCCGTGGCGCTGCTGCTCGCGGCGATCGTCGGCGCTGCTGCTGTGGCAGCTCAATTCAGTTGCCGTATTGGTTTGCCGGCGTCGGCTTTGCCCTACAATCCGCCGCTTATCTCCCACCCCGCAAGGCGTACCGCCGATGGCGCTCCTCGAGATACGGAATGTGACGCGCCGCTTCGGCGACTTCACCGCCGTCGACGGCGTGAGCCTGGCGATCGAGGCGGGCGAATTCTTCACGCTGCTCGGGCCCTCCGGCTGCGGCAAGACGACGCTCCTGCGGATGATCGCGGGCTTCGACCTGCCCGACGGCGGCAGCATCCTGCTCGACGGCGAGGACCTCGCCGACCGGCCGCCCGGAAGACGCGCCCGGTGCGCACGGTGTTCCAGAGCTACGCGCTGTTCCCGCACATGACGGTCGAGGGCAACGTCGCGTTTCCGCTCAAGATGGCGAAGACGCCGCGCGGGCAGATCGGCGCGAAGGTCGCCGAAGCGCTCGCCGACGTGCGCCTCACGGGCTTCGGCAAGCGCTATCCGCACGAGCTCTCCGGCGGGCAGAAGCAGCGCGTCGCGATCGCGCGCGCGCTCGTCACGCATCCGACGGTGCTGCTGCTCGACGAGCCGCTGGCCGCGCTCGACGCCAAGCTGCGCGAGGAGATGCAGATCGAGCTCATCAACCTGCAGAAGGAGGTCGGCATCACGTTCGTCTACGTGACGCACGACCAGACCGAGGCGCTCGCGCTGTCGCACCGGATCGCCGTGATGAACGCGGGCCACGTCGAGCAGGAGGACGAGCCGTCGCGGATCTACGGCTTTCCGCGGACGCGGTTCGTCGCCGACTTCATCGGCCACTGCAACCTGCTTTCCGGTCCGGTCGGCGCGAACGCGGACGGCATCGTCACGCGTCGACGTCGCGGGCTCGGCCCGGTGCGCGTGGCCGCCGCGCGTCCGCGCTCGCGCCAGGCGCGGCCGGGCACCGTCGCGCTGCGCCCGGAGAAGATCCGCATCGACGCCGCGGCGCCCGCGCGACGCCGCCGACAACCATGTCCGCGGGACCGTCGCCGAGCTCCTCTACATGGGCGACGTGACCGTCTACATCGTCGACACGCCGGGCGGCGCACAAGATCGAGGCGCTGCTCGCGAATTCCGCGGCCGGCCGCGCCAAGTTCTTCGAGGTCGGCGACGCGGTCGAGATGAGCTGGCCGCCGACGCCGGCCACTTCATCCCGGAGTGAGCGACGGTGAGCCGCGCGCGCGAATCGGCGTCTGGGCAAGTGGCTGGTCAGCGGGCCGCCGCTCCTCTACCTGCTGCGTGTTCTTCGCGATCCCGACGCTCATCATGGTGCTGGCGTCGTTCCGCACGCCGGGCGAGTTCGGCGGCCTCGCGCCGCTCGTCGACGAGGCGGGCAAGCTCGACCTCAACCTCGACAGCTACGCGCGCTTCTTCACGGAGTCCGTCTACGCGCGAGGTGTTCGTCGAAGTCGTTCTGGTACGCGCTCGTCGACCACGCTGCTGTGCCTCGCGCTCGCCTATCCGCTCGCTGCGCTGATCGCGCAGAGCGTCGCAGAAACGCCACCGCGACCTGCTGCTGCTGCTCGTGATCCTGCCGTTCTGGAGCAACTTCCTGATCCGCATCTACGCGTGGATGATCATCCTCGGGCCCGCAGGCCGCGCTCGCGCGCGGCGTCAACGGCGCGCTGGCGCTGTTCGGCCTCGAGCCGGTGTCGCTGCTCTTCAGCTCGTTCGCGGTGCTGGTCGTGCCTCGTCTACGTGCACCTGCCGTTCATGGTGCTGCCGCTCTACGCGAACCTCGAGAAGCACGACCAGACGCTGCTCGACGCCGCGCAGGACCTCGGCGCCAACGCGTGGCAGCGCTTCTGGCGGATCACGTTTCCGCTGTCGCTGCCCGGCGTCTACGCCGGCGCGGCGCTGGTGTTCATCCCGGCGCTCGGCATCTTCGCGATCCCCGACATCCTGGGCGGTCCCGACGACAGCCTGATCGGCAACGTGATCAAGCAGCAGTTCCTCGAGACGCGCGACTGGCCGTTCGGCAGCGTGCTGTCGATCGTGCTGACCGTCGCGGCGCTCGCGCTCGCCGGACTCGCCGCGTGGGTCGGGCGGCGCAGCCTCGGCAACGCCTCGAGCGCGCGGGCGGCCGATGCGTAGGCGCTCGGTCGGCTGTGGATCGCGGCGGCGCGCGGGCTACGCGTTCCTCTACGTGCCGCTCGTCGATCGTCGTCGTCTATTCGTTCAACGACTCGCGGCTCAACGCGGAGTGGGTCGGATTCACGCTCGACTGGTACGACAAGCTCTTCCACAACGAGGAGATGCTCGACGGCGGCCGGCAATTCGCTCACTCATCGCGCTCGTCGCGAGCCTCGTGTCGACGCGTGCTGGGCACGATGGCCGGCGTGGCGATGTACCGCTACAAGCTGCGAGCTGCTGCCGATCCTCGTGCTGACGCCGATCGCGATCCCCGAGATCCTGATGGGCGTGTCGCTGCTGATCTTCTTCGTGCTGCTCAACTTCACGCTGGGGCTCGTGTCGGTCGCGCTCGCCCACATCGCGTTCTGCATCGGCTTCGTCGCGATCGTCGTCCGCGCGCGGCTCGCGGGCATGGACGAGAGCCTGACCGAGGCGGCGCGCGACTGCGGGCGACGCCGTGGCAGGCGTTCCGCTACGTGACGCTGCCGCTCATCATGCCGGGCGTCATCGCCGGCGCGCTGATGGCCTTCACGCTGTCGATCGACGACTTCGTCATCACGTTCTTCACGGCCGGGCGCGGGCACCGTGACGCTGCCGCTGCAGATCTACTCGATGATCAAGATCGCCGTGACGCCCGAGGTCAACGCCGTGTCGACGCTGTTGATGCTGCTGACGCTGGCGCTTATCATCATCGCCTCGCGGCTCTCCCCGAGCCTGCTCGTTCCGCCGAGGAGGATTGACGATGAAACGTCTGTGCTCCTGTCGCATGCTCGCCTCGCGTTTGCCGTCTGCCTTGCCGGCCGCGGCCGCGAAGGACGAGTTCCACCTCTACAACTGGAACAACTACCTCGCGCCGGAGACCGTCAAGCGCTTCGAGGAGTTCTGCAAGTGCGACGGTCGTGCAGACCTACTACTCGGACAACGAGGAGCTGCTGGCCAAGCTCGCCGCGGGCGCCAAGGGCTACGACATGTACGTGCCGACGTCGAACGCCGTGCAGGCGCTGATCAAGGGCGGCCGGCTGAAGCCGATCGACAAGGCGCAGCTGCCGAACCTCAAGAACATCGATCCCGCCTACCTCAACACGCCGTTCGATCCCGGGCAACAAGTTCTCGGTGCCCTACGCGATGTCGACGACGATCATCGGCTACAACGACGAGAAGATGAAGGAGCTCGGCCTGCCGACCGACACGTGGGCGGTGATCTTCGACCCCAAGTACCTCGAGAAGATCAAGGGCCGCGTCACGGTGCTCGACAGCGCCAAGCGAGCTCTTCGCCGCCGCGCTCAAGTACCTCGGCTACTCGGCCAACGACGTCGACCCGAAGCACTGGGACGAAGCCGTCGCCGTGATCAAGAAGGCGAAGCCCTACTGGGCCGCGTTCAACGCGTCGTCGTACATCAAGGAGCTGACGGTCGGCAACATCTGGCTCGTGCACGGCTACTCGAACGACATCTTCCAGGCGAACCTCGACGCGCAGGCCGCGGGCCGCAAGTTCAAGATCCTGCAGGGCATGCCGAAGGAGGGCGCGGTGCTCGCCGTCGACAACATGGTGATCGACAAGGACGCGCCGCGGCCGGACCTCGCGCTCAAGTTCATGAACTTCATGCTCGAAGGGCAGAACTCCGCCGAGCTCACCAACCTGATCGGCTCCGGCAATCCGAACGCGGACGCCGTCAAGTTCATCAAGCCGGAGCTCCTGAAGAATCCGGCGATCTTCCCGGACAAGGCGGTCGCAGGCGAAGCTCGAGCAGCTGCAGGACCTCACCGGCGCGCAACGGCGGCTGCGCAACAAGCTGTGGACCGGGATCAAGGCCGGCCGCTGAACCGGCCATCGTCCACCCGCTTCGCGTGGCGCGCGTGCCGGCGCGGCGCGCGCATCGTGACCGTCTCGCGCCGGGGTTCGCTGCTCCCGCATTTCCTCGCGACGCTCTACGGGCTGGCGATCGTCTATGCGAGCCTGCAGCCCTTCGTCAACTGGATGGCGCCGGTGCCCGGCGCACCCTATTTTCCTGTTCGCTCCGTGGCCGCCACGGTGGGTGCGCTACGACCTCGTCATCAACATCGCCGCCTACCTTCCGTTCGGATTCTTCGTCGGGCTGATGCCGCGCTGGCGCGGGCCTGTCGCGGCAGCTCGCGTTCGGGATCGGGACCGGCGCACTTCTGTCGCTCGCGATGGAATCGCTGCAGATGTTCCTGCCGACCCGGGACGCGAATGTCGCCGACCTCATCTCCAATACGGCAGGGTCGGCGATCGGCGGCGCCTGCTGGCGGCGGCTATCGCCCGCTCGCCGAAGGCGGAGCCTGCGGCTCGCGTCCGCACGCGAACGCTGGTTTCCTGCCGGGAGCCGCGGGCGACATCGGGCTCGCGCTTCTGGCGATCTGGCTCGCGGTGCAGGCCAACCCGGCCATCCCGCTGTTCGCCGCGATGTACGACTCCGCGGCCCGCCCCTCCGGCCGAATCAGCGCCGGTCGACTTGGCAGCCACGATCGTCGAGAGCGCGCAAAGCGCGTTCCAGCTGCTGGGCGTTGGACTTGTTCGTCGCGCTGCTGATGCGCGAACGGCGGCACGTCACCGGCGCCGTGCTGCTCTGATCGGCGCGCGCGGCCATCATCAAGGGCGTGGCCGCGACCATGCTGCTGAGTCCTGCCGCCGGCGAGCATTGGCTGACGCCAGGCGTGGCGCTTGGGCGTTGCCGCTGGCTTGATACTGCTTGCGCTGGCCATTCGGCTGCCGCGCTCGGTGCAGGTCACGCTCGCGACGATCGCGCTGCTCTCGTCATTGCTCGACGACGATGTTCGCGCCCGATCTCGTATTCGCGCGCGCGCCGATGCGGGCTCTTCAACGGGCCTTACGGCCATCTCCTCAACTTCAACGGCCTCACTCACACGGTGCTCTTGCTCTGGCCCGCAGCGGCGAGCGCATTCCTGTTCGCGCTCGCCGGACGTCCGGACTGGGGCGAGCAGGGTTGACGCGGGCGCTTCTTTCTACGAAACGCTTCTCGCAAGCGCGCGCTCGACGGCCGCGGTGACCGCGGCGAGCGGCAACTGGGTGAGGCAATCCGAAAAGCTCGCGACGTGCTGGTCGCAGCCTTCGCGCATGCACGGGACGCAGGCGCCGGTGCCCTGGACGAGCTCGACATTGCCCGTCGATTGGACACCGACCCGCCGCCAGGGCGACGTCGCGCCCGCGAAATCCCTGGGCCAGGGACCCCATTTCACCGGATTGGACGGGCCGTAGAGCGCCACCGTGGGAACGCCGAGCGCCGCCGCCATGTGCGTCGTCACCGTGTCGGGTCCCACGAAGAGTCGCGCGCCGGCGAGGACGCACGCGCACTGCGAAAGGCTGAGCCGTCCGGCGAGATTGGCCGTCCCGGCGGGCATTTGCGCGGCGACGGCCGTCGCGAACTCGATTTCCCCGGCTCGCGTCCCCGGTGAGCACGGGCGCAATTCGACGGTGCCCGCAACCATTGCGCCAGCCCGACCCAACCTTCGACGTGCCACATCTTGTAGTTGAATTTCCGGTGCGGATGCAGCACGGCGTAGGACAGCGGCGGCTCGAGGCCGGCGAGAAGCGATGCGACGTGCGCCGCGTCGTCGGCGGTCCAGCGAATGTCGATTTCGTGATGCCGCGCGATCCCCAGCGCGTCCGCCAACGCGAGATTCATCGCGACGGTATGCGTATCGAGGTTGTCGGAAAGAATCGCTCGGGAGAGCAGCCGTTGCTTCCAGCCCGATCCCTTGCCGCGCAGGACGAGCCCGGCGCGAAAGCGCCCGGCGACGGCGGCGTACAGCGTCGGCCGGTCGCCCTCGAGGCACGAAAGCGCGATGTCGTAGCGGCGAAGGAGGCCGAAGATGAACCGCGCGTGCTCCACGATCCCCGGGCGCTCGGGGACGGCCACGATACGCCGCAGGTCCGGATGGCCCGCGAGCACGTCCTTCGTGCCGTCGAAAACGAGCGCATCGACCGCCGCCTGCGGCCACGCGGCCTTGATCGACCGAATCAACGGCAGGGCGAGCAGGACGTCGCCCAACCGCCGGGTGACGATCACGAGCACGCTCGAAGGCGTCGCCGGCGGCGCGTCGGTACCGGCGATCGTCGCGCTCACGAAGCTCGTTGCCGGCCGGCGGCCGGCGTTTCCGGCGCGATACCCGGCAAAGAGCAGACCGCCCATGTACACGAAGAAGACTCCTTCGGCATGATCGAGCAACGTCGAGGAGAAGAGGCTCGTCACGGCGATCGTGAGGACGAATGCGCGGGCGGTCGCCTGGTCGAAGCGGGTCGGGAGCCGCGCCGCGATTCGCCACTGCGCGAAGAGAAGGGCCGCGAAGAGCGCGAATCCGGCGATGCCGAATTGCACGACCATCAACAGGATCTCGTTGTGCGGATTTTCCGTGGCCGGCGCACCGGTGCCTCCCACCCGGTCCGCGTACGCCTTGCGGAAGCCGCCGGTCCCGACGCCGATCGCGGGATTGTGACCGATGATCTCCAGCGTGTTCGCCAGCATTTCGAGTCGCAGGCCCACCGAAGACGTCGGTTCCGGCGGGATACCGGCGCGCCACTGCGCGAACTCCTCGTCGGCGAGCGTGATTCGCCGATGCAGCATGCTTTCCGGCGATGCGAGGACGATCGCCGCGAGTGCCGCCACGACGACGCCCGCAAGCGCCAGGCCCTTGGCCTTGTAGACGCGCCCGAGGAAATAGACGAACAGGACGATGAGCACGAGCATGCCGGTGCGGCCGGGCACCATCAGCAGCACGTTGGCGCTCGCGGCGGCGCAAAGGAGTGCCGAGCGCGATCCGCGCGCTCCGGCTGTTCGCGTCGAGCGCCGCCTGGGCGAACCACGAACGCGGCGAATGCCATGAACACGTTGTGCGTGATGTGCGCCTTGAACACCACCGGGTCGAACGGCGTGCCCTTGATCCATCCGTTGCCGGGAATGAGATCGAGCCAGAGGAGGCACGACAACTTACGAGGGTCACGATCATCGATGCGAACGCGGCGATGCCGCGCTCGCGCCACACGGGGTCGCGCAGCAGGTAGATGAGCACCGGGATCGTCAGCAGGCGCATGGCTTTCCCCAACGCGGCCAGCACATCTTCCCGGGTTCCGATCGAGTACGCTGACCCCACGACGAACAGTGCCCACAGCGCCAGCGCGAGCCACGAAACCGGGTTGTCGCGAATGGACGCGAGCTTGTCGCGATACGTTCCGCCGATCAGCCAGAAGAACAACAGAACGCCGAGGAGCACGTTGTCGAGCACCACCGATACCGGGATCGAAGCGCCCAGCAGCACGGCCCCCATTTGAGGACGACTTCGCCACGCCGCCACGTCGCGTAGAGGCTGCGAGTCGTCATGGCTTGGTATGACCGGCGGCGCGTTCCGGAAGACGGCGGTCGAGCATTGGGGAGTAAGCCAGAGGGGCGAAGCGGAAAGACCGCCCGCATCGAAGGCGCAATTATATCGGAGCCTGTGGGCCGGGTTAAAATAGCGGTTTTGCCCGAACGCCGTCTCGAAGACGTCACGAGCCCCGTGACTGCGTATCGCTGCAGGAACTCCGACATGCCCGGTGCATTGACCGGAAAGATCGCTCTCGTCACCGGCGCCGCGCGCGGCATCGGCGCGCCGTCGCGCTCAAGCTTGCGCGAGGCGGCTGCGACATCGCCGCCAACTACTACAACAGCGCCGACGAAGCCGAAGCGCTGTGCGCGGAGATTCGCGCGCTCGGCCGGCGCGCGGTCGCCATCCAGGGCAGCGTCGGCATTCCCGATTCCGTCGACGAGATCTTCGCCGAGCTTCGGCAAGCATTTCGACCGGCTCGACATCCTGGTCAGCAACGCGGCGTCCGGCGTGCTGAAGCCGACGGTCGAAATGACGCTCAAGCACTGGCGCTGGTGCATGGAGACCAACGCGCTCGCGCTCAACCTGCTCGCGCAGCGCGCGCTGCCGCTGATGACCGGCGGCGGCGCGTATCGTCGCGATGTCGAGCCTCGGCGCGCAGCGCGCGATGCCGGGCTACGGCTTCATCGGCGCGTCGAAGGCGGCGCTGGAGTCGCTTGCGCGCGCGCTCGCGCAGGAGCTCGGCCCGCGCGGCATCCGCGTCAATGTCGTGAGCGCCGGCGTCGTCGACACCGATGCGCTCGCCTATTTTCCGAACCGCGACGAGCTGCTCGCAGAACTTCGCGCAACGCACGCCGGCCGGCCCGGTGCTGACGCCCGACGACGTCGCGGGCGCCGTCTACCTGCTCTGCCTGCCCGAGGCGGCGATGATCAACGGCCACACGCTGGTCGTCGACGGCGGCTTCGCGATCTCGGGCTGACGCATGATCGATGCGCATCGATCCGGGACTCGCCGGCAAGTGCGCCATCGTCACCGGCGGCAGCCGCGGCATCGGGCGCGCGATCGCGCTGCTGCTCGCCGCGGAAGGCGCCGACGTCACGTTCTTCTATCGCGACAACGCGGCGGCCGCGGACGAGGTGCTCGCGCGCGGCCGCGCTGCGCGGGCACAAGATTGCCGCCGCTCCAGGTCGACATCCGCGACTCGCAGGCGTGCGCGGCGGCCGTCGAGAGCATCGCCGAGCGCTGCGGGCGGATCGACATCCTCGTCAACAACGCCGGCACGATCCGCGACAACCCGCTCGCCGCGTTCGAGGACGACGACGTCGCGGTCGTGCTCGACACCAACGTCACCGGCGTGTTCAACGTCACGCGCGCCGTCGCGCCTCACATGATCTCGCAGCGCGCCGGGCGCATCGTCAACATCAGCTCGGTCGCCGGCGACAAGGGCGGCCGCGGCCAGACCAACTACGCGGCGAGCAAGGGCGCGATCAACGCCTTCACCCGCGTCGCTCGCCGTCGAGCTCGCGCCGCGCAAGATCAACGTCAACTGCGTCGCGCCCGGCGTGATCGACACGGAGATGTCGCAGCGACGTGCGCGAGCATGGCGGGCGATGAGGTGAAGGCGACGCATCCTGCTCAGGCGGTACGGCCGGCCGGAAGACGTCGCCTTCGCCGTGTGGTTTCTCGTTTCGGCGTACGCGGACTACGTCACGGGGCAGGTGTTCGCGGTCGACGGCGGGTTCAAAATGGAATGAATGGAGCGACAACAATGACGCAAGCGAAAATTACCAAGCGAAGAAATCGCCGCAGTGCTTCCGACGGTTTCGGCGACGATCGCCGACGCGCTCGGCTGCGATGTCGAGGAAGTGAAGCCCGATGCGTCGCTGATCGACGATCTCGACGCGGAATCGATCGACTTTCTCGACATGGTGTTCCGCCTCGAGCGGGCGTTCAAGGTGAAGATTCCGCGCGGCAAGATCGTCGAGAACGCGCGCGGCACGCTGACCGAGGCGCAATTCGAGCAAAACGGCATCGTCACCGACGTCGGTCTCGCGCAGCTCACGCGAGTATCTGTCGGAAGTGCCGGCCGAGCGTTTCAAGACGCCGACCAAGGTCAAGGATATCCCGCGTCTTTTCACCACGACGACCTTCGCGAAGCTCGTCATCGCTGCGCAGCGCGAGGGAAAGCGGCAGGGTGATGGACCCCACGCTCGCTCCGGGGCGTGCGCGCGCTGAATTCACGCATGGCCGACCACTTTGCCGCGTTCTCGTTCGTCGACCGCATCACCGAGTACGAGCCGGGTCGGCGCGCGCGCGGGCACTATGCGGTCCCGGCGGACATCGCCGCGTTTCCGTCGTGCCTCGTCGCCGAAGCGGTCGGGCAGCTCGCGGCGTGGGTGGCGATGGCGCATATCGGCTTTCGCGGCCGCCCGGTGGCCGCACTCGCCAACGAGACGCGGTTCCGCGGCCGACGTCGCACCGGGCGAGCGCGCTCGAGCTCGCCGTCGACATCGAAAGCTGCGACGAGCACGCGGTCGCGTATGCCGGCGCGCATGGGTCGACGGGTCGGAGGCGATCGAGCTCGTCGATTGCCTCGGGCCGATGCTTCCGGTCGAGGAATTCGACTCGCCCGCAGCGATGGCCGAGCGCTTCGAGCTCATCCGCGGCGCCGGCGCTCCGCCTGGCCGCTTTCGCGGCGTCGACGCGCCGCACGTCGGGCGCATGGCGGGAACGCCCGGCGTCTCGGCGAGCGCTACGCTGCTCGTGCCCGAATCCGCGCCATTCTTCGGCGATCACTTTCCGCGCCGTCCCGTCTTCCCGGCAACGCTCCTGCTCGACTGCGCAGATTCGCTTGGCGCTCGAGCGTCGCGGCCGAAGCGACGCACTGGCCCGCGGGTACGCGGCCAGCGCCGTCCCGCATGACGCACGTGAAGATGCGCTCGTTCATCCCGCCCGGCGCCACGCTCGCCCTCGACGCGGAGCTCGCGCCGCGGGCAGCAGAAGCGACGCTCAAGCTGTCGGCGCGCATGGACGACAGGATCGCCGCCACCGCGCGGCTCGAAGTGGTGCGCGCGGAAGAGCGAGAGCGCGAGGTCTCACCAATGAGACGGCGCGTCGCGATCACGGGCATCGGCCTCGTCACGCCGGTCGGCAACGACGTCGCGACGACGTGGGACGCGCTGCTCGCGGGCAGGAGCGGCGGCGCCGCGATCAGCCTCTTCGACGCGAGCGGATTTCCCGTGCGCATCGCCGCCGAGGTAAAGGATTTCCGCGACGACGAGTACGTCGATCGGAAGCTGCATGAAATTCACGAACCGCTCGCACCGCTTCGCGCTCGCCGCGGCCGAGCAGGCGTTTCGCGACGCCGGGCTGCGACCGACACCGGAGACCGCGACGCGGTGGGGCTGCGCGGTCGGCGCGCGGCATGATGACGTCGGACTTTCGGCGACCTCGCCGTCACGTACGACGCACAGCGCAGCCGACGGCGAGCTCCATGCCGATCGCTTGCTGACCGATCCCGCCGCCACCGATCCGATGGTGTTCTGCCGCAGCCAGGCCACCGCGGGCATCTCGCTCCTCACGCGCCGTTACGACATCCGCGGCTACGCAACGTCGGTGCACACCGCGTGCGCGTCGGGCGGCCAGGCGCTCGGCACGGCGATGAAGCTCATTCGCCGCGGCGCCGTCGATTGCGCGCTTGCCGGCGGGTTCGACTCGATGATCAGCCCGATCGGGCATTTCGGGGTTCTGCCTCCTGTCGGCGCTGTCGCCGGACAACGACGACGCCGCAGCGCGCAAGCCGCCCGTTCGATGCGACGCGCAACGGCTTCCTCCTCGGCGAAGGCGCAGGCTTCCTGGTGCTCGAGGAATGGGACATCGGCGCGGCGCCGCGGCGCGCGCATCTACGCCGAGCTCGCCGGCGACGGCAACTCGCTGTCGAGCTATCGGATCACCGATTCGCCGCCCGACGGCGACGGCCCGATCCAGGCGATGCGCGCGGCGCTCGCCGACGCCGGTGCGACGACTTCCGACGTCGACTACCTGAACGCGCACGGCACGTCGACCGGCATGAACGACCGCAGCGAGACCGCGGCGACGCGCGCCGTGTTCGGCGACGACGTCGATGCGCGTCAACGTGAGCTCGACCAAGAGCACGATGGGTCACCTGATCGCCGCCGCCGGCGCGGTCGAGGTCGCCGTGTGCGCGCTCGCCGATCCATCGCGGCGAAATGCCCATCAATGCGAACCTGGTCGAGCGCGATGTCGACTGCGATCTCAACTTCGTCGTCGGCGCGCCGCGGCGGCAGCGCGTTCGCGTCGCGATGTCGAACTCGTTCGGCTTCGGCGGCTCGAACAGCTGCGTGGTCGTCCGCCATCCGGAACTGGTCGACGGCACTCCGACACGAGGCGTCGACAAGTCGGTCGTGGTGACGGGCACCGGTGCCGTGTGCGGGGCCGGGATGTCGCCGGACGACATCCTCGACGCCATCGTCGCGGGGCGCTCGGCGATCGCCCCGATCAAGCAATGGGACACCGCAGGCTGGCCGTGCCGCATCGCCGCGGAAATCGCCGATTTCAATCCGCGCGCGCTGGTCGACGACCGCAAGCTGCACAAGCTCATCCGGCGCACCGACCTCGTTGGACTCTATGCGGCCGGGCGCGCGATCGAGCACTCCGGCATCGTCGCTCATCGCAACGCGCTCGAGCGCCGGCGCCGCGGCGGAATACAGCGATCGCACCGGCGTCTACGTCGGATCCGGCGGCGGCAACTACGAGAACCAGTACGACTATTTCCCGCTGTTTGCCGAGGCCCGCGGCGAGTTGCCGGCTTTCGGCCGCGAGCTCGCGAACACGGTGAACCCGATGTGGCTCCTGCGCACGCTGCCCAACAACGTGCTCGGGCACATCGGCATCAAGCACGGGCTGAAGGGCGCGAACGCCTGCATCACCAATCACAGCGTCGGCGGCACGCTCGCGGTCATCGAAGCCTCGGAGGCGCTGCGCAACGGCGAGGCCGACCGCGCGGTGGCGGTCGGGCACGAGACGCCGATCGAGCCGCAGATGGTGCTCTACTATCATGGGCTGGGCCTCATCGCGAGCGAGATGCTGCGGCCCTTCGACGCGCGTCACGACGGCAGCTTGTTCGGCGAAGGCGCCGGCGCGCTGCTGCTCGAAACCGAAGCCTCCGCCGCGGCGAGGAATGCGCCGGTGCTGGGCGAGGTGCTGGGCGGCGGCTACGCCTGCGAAGCGCAAGGGCTCGCCGCCATTCGCGACGACGGCGACGGCGTCGCGCGCGCGATCGGGCAGGCGCTCGACGACGCGGAGCTCCCGCCCGCCGCCGTCGGCATGATCGTCGCCCACGGCAACGGCACGCCGCAGTCCGACGTTTCGGAAGCGGCCGCGCTGCGGCGCGGTCTTTGGCGACGCGATGCCGCCGGTCGACTGGCTTCAAGTGGGCGATCGGACACACGATCGCCGCCGCGGGAATCCTCGAGACCGTGCTGGCGCTCGCGGCGCTCGCGCGCAACGTGGTGCCCGGTGTCGCGAACCTCGGCACGCTCGATGCCCGCTGCGCCGGACTGGCCGTCTCGGCCGCTTCGCAGGCGCCGACGGAGCAAAGTGGCGCTCGTCCTCTGTCGCGGCTTCGCCGGCACCAACGCGGCGCTCGTCGTCCGCGCGACCTGACGCGCCGCTGAGAGGTTCATGGCGGACGCTCTCGCGCCAGCCGGCCAGTGCGGCATCGACACTGTCGAGATCGCGCGGATCGAACGCCTGCTCGCTGAAACGCCCGCCGACGATCTCGCCAGGATTTTCTCCGCCGCCGAGCTCGAAGACAGCGGCGTTGGACCCGGACGCGCGGCGAGCCTCGCTGCCCGCTTCGCCGCCAAGGAGGCCTGCGTCAAGCTCTTTCCGCGCGAAGCGGCGCTCGGGGCGATCACGACGGAGGATTTTTCGATCGCGCGCGACAACTATGGCGCTCCGCGCGTCGTCTGCGGGCCGCGCGCCGCGGCGGCGCTCGGCCGGCACCGCATCGCGTCGATCCGGGTATCGCTGACGCACGACCGGGTCAGCGCGTCGGCAGTGGCGCAGGCCGAGCGCGCCGTCGCCAAGGTGCCGTTCTACGGGCGGTTCCTCTACCGATTCCTGCCGTTCCGCCGCGCCGTCGTGCTGGAAAACCTCCGCCGCGTGTATGGCGACAACGTCCCGGAGGACGAGATCGAGAGGCTCGCGCAGGCGCACTACGGCCACCTGCTGCAGCTTCTCGGCGAATTCATCCACTACCGCTTCATGTCCGACGAGCGCAAGGCGGCGCTGGTGCGCATCGAGAATTACGAGATCTTCGCCGCCGCCCTGCAGCAAGGCAAGGGCGTGCTGATCCTTACCGGCCATTTCGGGAACTGGGAAGTGGCGACGACTCGCCGCGCTCGCGAAATATCCGTCGTTTCGCGGCAAGTTCCACTTCGTCCGCCGTGCGTTCAAGCCGCGCTGGCTCGATGCGTTCATCACGCGACGGTTCAACCGGGCCGGTTTCGGCGTCATCGGCAAGCGCGGATCGCTCGACCGGATCCTCGACCTGCTGGCCGCCGGCGACGTCATCGTCTTCCCGTTCGATCAGCACGCCGCGCCGCCGGACGGGATCGAAGTCGAATTCTTCTCGCATCCGGCCTGGACGTTCAGAAGCCTCGCGATCATCGCGCTCGCGACGGGCGCGCCGGTCCTGCCGGCCGCCGGATGGCGAGAGAACGAGCGGGATCACGTGATGAGCTTCGGCGAGCCGATCGCGCCGGTCGACGCCGAGGACACGAACGAAGCGATCCGGCTGCACGACGCGCGCGTACAACGCTGCGCTCGAGCGCATGGTCCTCGCGCGGCCCGAGCAATGGTACTGGGTGCATCGGCGCTGGAAGGCGTCCCAGGGCAAATCGCGGAAGCGCCGATTGCGCTAGACGTGCCGCGCCAGGCGGCCCGCGTCGGGCGAATCAATCGTCCCTGAACTGCCGCGAGTGGAGCCTCGCGTAGAGCCCTTGCGCTGCCAGCAGGTCGGCGTGAGTCCCGGCTTCCACGACGCGCCCGCCGTCGAGCACGATGATCCGATCGCAATGCTCGACCGTCGACAGCCGGTGCGCGATGACGATCGTCGTTCGGCCGCGCATCAGCACTTCGAGCGCCGCCTGGATCAACCGCTCGGATTCGTTGTCGAGCGCGGAAGTCGCCTCGTCCAGGATCAGGATCGGCGCGTCCTTGAGGATCGCGCGCGCGATCGCGATCCGCTGCCGCTGGCCGCCGGAGAGCCGGATGCCGCGCTCGCCGACGAGCGTCGCGAAGCCCTCGGGCTGCGCGCCGGATGAACTCGAGCGCGTTGGCCGCGTCGGCCGCGCGCTCGATCGCCTCCGTCGACGCATTCGCCATCGCGCCGTAGGCGATGTTGGCGGCGATCGTATCGTTGAACAGCACGATCTCCTGGCTCACGAGCGCGATCTGCCGCCGGAGCTCGGCCAGGCGGATCGCGGCGAGATCCTGGCCGTCGAGAAGCACGCGGCCCGCCGAAGGGAGGTAAAAGCGCGGGATCAGGTTGACGAGCGTCGTCTTGCCGCCTCCCGAGGGTCCGACGAGGGCGACGGATTCGCCCGGGGCGATCTCGATGTCGATGTCGGAGAGCGCAGGGGAGCGTTCTCGGCATACCGCTTGGTGACGTTCTCGAAGCGGATACTGCCGCGCGCGCGGCCGAGCTCGATCGTGCCGGCATCCGGCTCCGGAGGCTCGTCGATCAGCGCGAAGACGCTCTCCGCCGCCGTGAGCCCGCGCTGCGTGACCGCCTGCACGTTGGACAGCGTCTTGCAGCTGGTTCGTAAGGTGAAGGAGCGCCGCGAGGTAAGTGACGAAATCGCCGATCGCGTAGTGTCCGCCGCCGCGCCATGCGCCGTACCGCGGCCCACAGAATGGCGCCGACGGCGATCGAGACGATGATCTGGTTGATCGGCGTGCCGAGCGCCGACGCCGCCGCCTGCTTCGCCATCGACGAGCCGCAGCTTGTCCGCAGCGGCGCGCAGCCGTCCGCCCTCGTACTTCTCGCCGCCGAAGATCTTGACGATCCGGTGCGCGCCGATCGCCTCCTCCAATGCGTGCGTCAGCGAGCCGGTGCGATCCTGGACCATCGTGCTCACGCGCTTCATCCGCCGCCGCATCTTGCGCAGCGAGATGGCGAGCAGCGGGACCGTGGCGAGCGCGATCAGCGTGAGCTGCCAGTTGAGATAGAGCAGGTAGCCCAGCATGAAGGCGATCGTCAGCGTGTTGCGGATGCTGCACGGTGATCGCTTCCGAGGCGGTCGGCCGCGATCTGCTGCGCGTCGAACGTGATCCGGGACAGGAGGAAGCCCGCCGACGTCGCGTCGTAGAACGCCGTCGGCAGCCGCAGCGAGGCGATCGCATGCCTCGCAGCGGAGGTCGTAGACGACGCGCGAGCCGATCCACGCGAGGCCGTACTCGCTCACGTACGAGCCGAGGCCGCGCAGGACGAACACGCCGACGATCGAGTAGGGAGCCACCACAGCCGAGTCGGCGTCGATGGCGCCGACGTTGTTGAGCAGCGGCTGGACGATCTTGAGCAGCATCACGTCCGTCGACGCGACGCAGCAGCATGCCGACGATGGCGATCGCGAACACGCCCCGATAGGGACGGACGTAACCGAGGATCCGGCGATAGTGCTTCACGGGGAGGGGCGCTTTCGGTACGTCGCGCAGGAAGCGCAGGATTATATCGGAGGCACGACGCCGCGCCCGTGGCGAGGCGACCGTCCGCTATAATCGATCAAGCGGCGAATGTTCCGGCGCGCGCCCGGCGCCGCCACTCCCGCCACCCCGGTCCGCCATGAGCTACTACCAGCGCCACGTCTTCTTCTGCTGCAACGAGCGCGCCGCGCCGGAGGCGTGCTGCGCCAACCACGGCGCCGTGGAGTTGCAGGCGTACGCCAAGGCGCGGATCCAGGAGCTCGGGCGAGCGCGGCAAGGGCAAGGTGCGGATCAACAAGGCGGGCTGCCTCGACCGCTGCGAAGAAGGGCCGGTGCTCGTCGTCTATCCGGAAGCGGTCTGGTACACCTACGTCGACCGCGCCGACATCGACGAGATCATCGACCGGCACGTCCTTCACGGCGAGATCGTCGAGAGGCTCCGCATTTGACGCCGAAGTCGACCGAGCGCGCGACGATCGACGGCCCGGCCGGCGCCCTCGAGATCGCGCAGAACGTCGCCGTCGTCGACGCCCGCGCGGAATCGCCCTCGTCGCGCATCCGCATCCGCTGCAGGGCGGCACGCTCGACAACAAGGTCGCGCAGACGCTCGCCAAGACGTTCTTCGCGCTGGGCTATGCCGCCGTGCGCTTCAACTTCCGCGGCGTCGGCCAGTCGCAGGGCACGTTCGACGACGGCGCCGGCGAAGCGGCCGACGCGCTCGCGGCGCTCCGCTTCGCGCAGGACGCGCTTCGACGCGGAACGCGCGCTGCCGGTCGTGCTTGCCGGATTCTCGTTCGGGCGCGTACGTGCAGACCATCGTCGCGCAATCGGTCGACGGCCGAGCGTCTGGTGCTCGTGGGTCCGGCGGTGCGCCGCTTCGCAGCTGCCGTCCCGCCGGACACCATCGTCATCCACGGCGAGGAGGACGACGTCGTGCCGCTCGCGGAAGTCCTCGCATGGGCGCGGCCGCAGGCGTTGCCGGTCGTCGTGTTCCCCGGATGCGGGCACTTCTTCCACGGCCGGCTGCCTCAGCTGCAAGGCACGATCACCGGGATGTGGCAGAGCGTCGAGGTCGCCGCGGTGCCTGACGCCGCGCACCTCGCTGCCCGCGGATGGCAGGAGACCGCGATCGCGTCGGAAGTCGTGCTGCGCGTCGCGGGCCTGCGCAAGTTCTACGGCGAGCAACGAGGTCGTCCGCGGCTTGTCGTTCGAGATCCGCCGCGGCGAGTGCTTCGGGCTGCTGGGCCCGAACGGCGCCGGCAAGACGACGACGCTGCGCTGCTGCCTCGGGCTCATCGATCCCGACGGCGGCACGATCGAGATGGTGGGCGATGCCGGTGCCGCAGGCGGCGCGCGCAGGCGCGGATCCGCGTCGGCGTCGTGCCGCAGCAGGACAACCTCGATCCCGATTTCACCGTCACCGAGAACCTGCAGGTCTACGGGCGCTATTTCGGCATCGACCCGCGCGACGCTCGCCGACGCGCATCCCTGCGCTGCTCGAATTCGCCGGCCTCGAGAAGCGAGGCGCGACCGGCCTGCGCACGCTCTCGGGCGGAATGAAGCGGCGCCTGACGCTCGCGCGCGCGCTCGTCAACGATCCCGAGCTCCTGATTCTCGACGAGCCGACGACGGGACTCGATCCGCAGGCGCGCCATCTCATCTGGGACGGCCTGCGGCAGCTGCTGTCGCAAGGCAAGACGATCCTGCTCACGACGCATTTCATGGACGAGGCGGAGCGGCTCGCGACGCGCCTCGCCGTGATCGACCACGGCACGCTGATCGCGTCCGACACGCCGCGCGCGCTCATCGCCGCGCACGTCGAGCCCGAGGTGATCGAGGTGTACGGCGACGACGCGCGAGCGTGGGCCGAAGCGCACGGCCGCGCCGCTGTCGACCCGCGCTCGAGATCGCCGGCGAGACGGCGTTCTGCTACGCGAAGGATCCGCAGCCGCTGCTGGCGGCGCTCGCGCACGCGCACGGGCGTGCGCTACCTGCACC
>ERZ1370068.4500-contig-357_pt1 | contig 32323 bp, 53 predicted proteins | sample MGYA00561227_ERZ1370068 | MGnify/ENA primary metagenome ERZ1370068 (study PRJEB38410, sample SAMEA6850437) | metagenome | study: Metagenomic assessment of the ecological functions of the soil: analysis of the soil microbiota associated with the...
CGAAGGAAAAAGAGCGCTGCCGAACAACCCGCGCCGACGCTGGGCGCACGGTCCAGCCGTCGGAGCTCACGGCTAGGCTAAGCGAGCCAGCCTGAGCGAGCCCTAGCCCTACTTGATCTCGACCTTCGCGCCGGCGTCCTCGAACTTCTTCTTGATGGCCGCGGCCTCGTCCTTGGTCACGCCTTCCTTGATCGGCTTGGGCGCGCCCTCGACGAGGTCCTTGGCTTCCTTGAGGCCGAGGCTGGTGACTTCGCGGACCACCTTGATCACGTTGATCTTGTTGCCGCCGACGTCGGTCAGCGTCACGGTGAATTCGGTCTGCTCTTCCGCCGGCGCCGCTGCCGCCGCCGCCGCGCCGCCGCCCATCGGCATCGCCATCGGCATCGCCGCCGCTGCCGAGACGCCGAGCTCGGACTCGAGGCGCCTTGACGAGCTTTGAGAGCTCCATCACGCTGATGCCCTTGATGTAATCGATCACCTGCTGCTGGTTCACTTCGGCCATTGTCTTCGTCCTTATATAAACCTACGCGTCATGGCTTACGGCTTGCGGTCCTGCTTCGGCCGCATGACCCGTGAGCCCTTAGCCTGAGCTCGTATGCTTTGCTCTTCTTCTCTGCCTGCACAAGCACGCTCATCAGATCGCTCGGCACGCGCGTTCAGCACCGTGCACCAGGTTCACCATCGGCGCCTGGAGGAGGAAGAGCAGCTTCGCGTAAAGCTCCGGCTTGCCGGGCATCGTCGCGAGCGCGCGCGACGTCGGCGGCCTTCGAGCGCTGCGCCCTGCACGACCGCCGCCTTGATCTGCAGCGTCGGCGCGTTCTTCATGAAGGCGGTCAGCGTCTTCGCCAGCAGCGACCGGATCGTCCTTGGTGTAGGCGACCGCGGTCATGCCCTCGAAGTGCTGCGTCGAGCGCCTCGAACGCGGTGCCCTTGAGCGCGCGCTTGGCCAGCGAGTTCTTGACGACCTTGTAGCTCGCCTTGGCCGTTGCGCAGGTCGACTGCGCAGCTGCGGTGACCTGCGGCACGTTGATGCCCTTGTAGTCGATCAGGATCGCGACGTCGTGGTCCCTTGAAGGCGCCTTCGAGCGATTCGAGCTCGGTGGTTTCGTCTGCTCTCGTGACTGCCATGATCGGTTCTTCTACTGCTTCTTCCACGTCGCTTCACCACGTCGCATGTGCGTCGTCGATCTTGACGCCCGGCCCCATCGTCGGACGACACGGTGATGCTCTTGAGTACTTTGCCCTTCGCCGCCGCCGGCTTGGCGCTTGCACGATGCTGTCGATCAGCGCCGTAGGCGTTGTCGATCGAGGTTCTGCGGCGCGAACGAGGTCTTGCCGACCGGCGCGTGGACGATGCCGGTCTTGTCGACGCGGAACTCCACCTTGCCGGCCTTGATCTCGCTGACCGCCTTGCGCGACGTTCGGCGTGACGGTGCCGGTCTTCGGGTTCGGCATCAGGCCGCGCGGGCCGAGCACCTTGCCGAGCTTGCCGACCGGCGCGCATCATGTCGGGCGTCGCGACCACCGCGTCGAAGTCCGTGCCAGCCGCCGTTGATCTTGCTCGACCAGCTCCTCGCCGCCGACGATGATCGGCGCCAGCCTCTTCGGCTTCCTTCTGCTTGTCGGGGCCGGCAATCACCAGCACCTTCTTCGACTTGCCGAGGCCGTGCGGCAGGACGACGGTGCCGCGCACCATCTGGTCGGCGTGCTTCGGATCGACGCCGAGGCGAATCGACAGCGCGACGGTCTCGTCGAACTTCGCGAACTTGATCTTCTGGACCAGCGGCAGCGCGTCCGCGAGCGGATAGGGCTTGTTCTCGACCTGCGCCCTTGGCTGCCGTGAACTTCTTGCCGTGTGTTCTCATGTGTACCTAATGTGGTGCTAGCGGACGGCCACGGCCTCACTCCCACTCGTTATCCGACTACGTCCAGACCCATCGAGCGCGCCGTGCCGGCGACGGTCCGCACCGCCGACTCGATCGAGTCGCAATTGAGGTCCGGCATCTTCAGCTTGGCGATGTCTTCGACCTGCTTCTTCGTCACCGAGCCGACCTTGTTCTTGTTCGGCACCGCGGAGCCGACCCGCGATGTTGGCGCGCCTTCTTCAGCAGCACCGACGCCGGCGGCGTCTTGGTGATGAAGGTGTAGGACCGATCCGAGTAAATCGTCACGACCGCCGGAATGATCAGGCCGTCGTCTTTCGCCGTCTTCGCGTTGAAGGCCTTGACGAAGTCCATGATGTTCACGCCGTGCGGACCGAGCGCGGTGCCGACCGGCGGCGCCGGCGTGGCCTTGCCGGCGGGAATCTGGAGCTTCACCATTGCCTGAACTTTTTAGCCATTACTAGTCTTCTCAACCTGCAGGAAATCCAATTCCACCGGTGTGGCGCGACCGAAGATCGTGACCATCACCTTCAACGTGTTCTTTTCGACGTTCACTTCGTCGACCACGCCGTTGAAGCCGGTGAACGGCCCCTCGTTGATGCGCACCGTGTCGCCCTTGTCGAACGTGTCATTTCGGCTTCGGCTTCTCGGCGGCGGTCTTGACCTGCTCGAGAATCTGCTCGACTTCTTCCTTGCTGAGCGGCGTCGGCTTGGCGCCGGCGCCGACGAAGCCCGGTGACCTTCGGCGTGTTCTTGACGACGTGCCACGCGTTGTCGGTCATGTTCATCTCGACGAGGATGTAGCCGGGGAAGAAGCGCTTCGACGACACCACCTTGCGGCCGCCGCGCATCTCCACCACGTCCTCGGTCGGGATCAGGATCTCGCCGATCTCGTCACGGCCAGGCCGTATGCCGTCTTGCGCTCCGCGAGCGACTCCGCCACCTTCTTCTCGAAGCCCGAGTAGGTGTGGACGATGTACCAGCTCTTCGTGGCGACGTCGGTCATCGCGCCGCTCCAAAGCGGTTGAAGGATCCACAGCACGGCGTTGTTCAGCACCGAGTCGACCGCTGAACAGATACAAGCCGAAGAACACCGACGTGAGAATCACCACCACGGTCGTCGCGTAGACCTCGCGCTGCGAGGGCCACGTGACGCGCTTCATCTCGTTGCGGACTTCCCGGAGAACTCGCCCGGTGCGCTGCCACCAGCCAAGCGGCCCCTGAGGACCGCTCGCCGGTCTGATCGATCGTTTCAGTGCTCATCAGCGTCGTTGCGTTTCGCAGTGTGTCGCGTCGCCGCAGTCAGGATGGCAGGCCAGGAGGGGAATCGAACCCCCAACCCCCGGTTTTGGAGACCGGTGCTCTGCCAATTGAGCTACTGGCCTACCGCGCCTACTTCTGCTCCTTGTGCGGCTGGTGCTTCCGGCAGAACGCGGCAGTAAGCTTCTTCATCTCGAGCCGCTCCGTCGTCTTCTTCTTGTTCTTCGTCGTGCTGTAGTTGCGGCGCTTACATTCGCCGCACGCCAGCTGAATGATGTCTCTGATGCGTACCTCGTAGCTCGGTTCGGAGGCTGAGGTAAACTCTGCCTCTGCCCGACTCGGCACCTGACTACAGTCGATGACTCGGTGACCGAACCGGCGCCGACGGTGCGGCCGCCTTCACGAATCGCGAACCGCGCGCCCTTTTCGAGCGCGACCGGGGCGATCAGCTCGCACGCTGATCGCTGGTGTTGTCGCCGGGCATGATCATCTCGACGCCTTCGTTGCAGGTTCAGCGTGCCGGTGACGTCCGTCGTGCGGAAGTAGAACTGCGGACGGTAGCCGTTGAAGAACGGCGTGTGACGGCCGCCCTCTTCCTTCGACAGGACGTAGACTTCGGCCTTGAACTTCGTGTGCGGCTTGATCGAGCCGGGCTTGGCACAGCACCTGGCCGCGCTCGACGTCGTCCTTTTTCCACGCCGCGGAGCAGCACGCCGACGTTGTCGCCCGCCTGGCCCGAGTCGAGCAGCTTGCGGAACATTTCGACGCCGGTGACGACCTTCTTCTCGGTCGGCTTGAAGCCGACGATCTCGATTTCCTCGCCGACCTTGACCATGCCGCGCTCGATACGGCCCGGTGACGACGGTGCCGCGGCCGGAGATCGAGAACACGTCTTCGATCGGCATCAGGAACGGCTTGTCGACGTCGCGCTGCGGCATCGGGATGTAGGTGTCGAGCGCTTCCATCAGCTTGCTGCACCGACTCGACGCCTTCGGGATCGCCGTTGCAGCGCCTTGAGCGCCGACACGCGGACCACCGGGCAGGTCGTCGCCGCGGGAAGCCGTAGCTCTTGAGCAGCTCGCGCACTTCGAGCTCGACCAGGTCGACCAGCTCCGGGTCGTCCACCGCGTCGCACCTTGTTCAGGGCGACGACGAGGTACGGCACGTTGACCTGGCGGGCGAGCAGCACGTGCTCGCGCGTCTGCGGCATCGGGCCGTCGACTGCAGCTGACGACGAGGATCGCGCCGTCCATCTGCGCCGCGCCGGTGATCATGTTCTTGATGTAGTCGGCGTGGCCCGGGCAGTCGACGTGCGCGTAGTGCCGGTTCGCCGTCGCAGTACTCGACGTGGCTCGTCGCGATCGTCAGGATCTTCGTGTCGTCGCGGCGGCCCTGCGACTCGGACGCCTTGGCGACCTCGATCGTACGGAATGAACTTCGCCCAGCCCTTGTCGGCCGAGACCTTGGTCAGCGCCGCGGTCAGCGTGGTCTTGCCGTGGTCGATGTGACCGATGGTGCCAACGTTGACGTGGGCTTTGGACCGATCGAATTTCTCTTTCGCCATGACTCGCCTTCGCTCGCTTACGTAAAACCGACGAGTCGGACCCTTCGCTGGCGTTCGGCATCGTGGACGTGCTGTCTCACCTCGCGCTACCGTCGGTGCGCAACCGTCGCCTCAGCGCGAAGAGCTGATGACCGGGATTGAACCGGTGACCTCGTCCTTACCAAGGACGCGCTCTGCCAACTGAGCTACATCAGCGTAGCCGATCGTGGAGCGGGAGACGGGGATCGAACCCGCGACCAACAGCTTGGAAGGCTGTGACTCTACCACTGAGTTACTCCGCCTCCGGCCTTCACGCACTCGCTCCGCGCGTCAAGCTCACGCTTCGCTCAAGCCTCTCAATTGCGTCTTCGTCGGTCTCACCTTCGCGGCTCACCGCTTCGGTGGACAACTCTTCGCTTGCCATTCCCCGCGAGAAGAGTTGGTGGGGAGGGCAAGGATTCGAACCTTGGTAGCCACTGGGGCGACAGATTTACAGTCTGTTGCGATTGACCGCTCCGCCACCTGCCCCGATTTTTGCGACGGATACCGTGCCGCCTTCCGATCCCGCGCCTGCTTCGCTGTCACGGCCGTTCAATCCGTGTGAGATCCCTGCATCGTGCTTGCGGTCCCAGAAGATGGAGCTGGCGAAGGGATTTGAACTCCCGACCGGCTGATTACAAATCAGCTGCTCTACCGGGCTGAGCTACGCCAGCCTATGCAAAACGGAAATGCTAGCACGTAACCGTGCCAGCCGAGCAAGCGGAAGGGACACAACTCTTTCCTCGAACGCTTCCTATCTGCCCGAGGTGCAAGCGGCCTAACCCGGCCTATTCCGGGCTGACCTCCCTCGGCTTCGGTTCCGCCTCTGCCTGACCGCCTCATACAAGACGACGGCAGTGGCGAGCCGAAACATTAAGACTTCCCACGTGGCCCAGCATTGGAATGCTGACCACCTGGTCGCACCGTTCCCGCACGAGCCTGCGCAGCCCGTGACCTTCAGCCCCTACGACGATGGCCGTTGGAAGGGTGAGATCCCATTCATAGTAGGCCATTTTCGCACCGGCGTCGAGTCCGACGGTCCAGACGCCCGCCTTCTTGAGTTCCTCGAGGGACCGGGCGATGTTGACGACGTCGGCGACGCGGCACGTAATTCAACGGCGCCCGGCCGAGGCTTTGGCGGCCGCGCCATCCAGTGGCGCGGCCCGGCGGGTCTGCCGGACCACGCCCGATCGCGCCGCAGGCATCGACCGTCCGCAGGATCGCGCCGACGTTCTGCGGATCCTCGACTTCGTCCAGCACGACGATCAGCGCCGGTCCATCCGCGCCATTTGCGCGAGGTCGTCGAGCGTGGACCTCGGCGCGGCGTTCAACGTCGGCAACCACACCCTGGTGCGCGCCGCGTTTCGCTTCGCGCATCGAGCACTTCACGCGACACGCGTCGCACGCGCACGCTGCTGCGCCGCCTCGTCCAGCAGTCGTTGCAACCGCTCATCGGCACGCTCGGCGACACGAACTCTGTGACGCGACCGGACTTGATCGCCTCGAGCACCGGATTGATCCCGTAGATGATCACAGGAGATCAGAAGTTAACAGGAGGCCAGAAGTTCAGGAGAACGCTTTAAAAACAATACTCCTCGGTCTTCTGACCTCCCTGTTCATTTTTCGGGGCCACGAGTTGATCCGCCTCGTGAGTCGCCCATTGGCAATCACTCTCTTGACCTTGAGGGTGTTGGCAATATTCTCCAGCGGGTCCCCGTCGAGCATGAGGTCGGCGAGCTTGCCCGCTTCGATCGGTGCCGGTCTCGACGCCCAGCGCGCTGCGCGGGATTCACCGTGGCCGCTTGCAGCGCGTCGAACGTCGACATGCCGGCCAGCCGGTACGACACATCAGCTCGCCGTGCAGGTTGATGGCGTTCGGCGTGTCGGTGCCGGCCACGACGAGCGCGCCGGCCTGCATGACGTCGAGCACCATCTTGCCGCTGGCCGCCCCGGATCGCCGCCACCGCCGCGACCGCCATCGGATGCGGCTGCTGCGGCGACCTGGCGTCTGAATCCACTCGGGATACAGCCTGAAGCGCGGATCGTTCTTCAGATTCGGATCGGTCTTCGAACAAGCCAGCGCGCCGCCGTCCGAAGATCGTCGGCGCAGAAGGTGCGCCGGCTCTTGCCGAACAGCTGCACCACGTCGTCATCGCGATGCTGCTGCGAGCGTCGCGACATCTTCGGCGAGTAGCCGCGGCGGCTCGTGGCCGTCGCGTGCTCGGTGTTGTCAACGCCGACGAGCGACCGCCGGATAGATCTCGTGCGTCGCGACCGGCACGCCGATGCTGTGCGCGAACTCCACCATGCGCTTCTGCTGCAGATCGGGCAGGCGCACGTAGCTCTTGATCAGATCGTGCTGCAGCACTTTGGCGCGCTGCAGCTCCATCTCGAACTGGCGCGACGCTCGAGATGGCGATGCCCATCTTGTAGTAGACGCGGTTCCACTCCATCAGGTAGCCGGTGCCGTAGACGCGCGGGCCGGGCGCACGCCGGCTTCGTTGGCCTCGCGATCCTCGACGGCTTCGTACGGCGTGTTGCCCGGGCTGCGCACCGTGGTGATGCCGAACGCCAGCCAGCGCGCGGCCCTGCGCGTCGCCGAAGTCCTTCTGCAGATGCGAGTGGAACTCCGGTGAGGCCCGGCATCACGGTCAGGTTCGAGGCGTCGACGACGTTGCCGCCTGGCGTGGTTCGCTGCCGCGTGCGGCGCGACGCCGACGATGCTGGTTGCCGATCGATCGTGATGTCGACGTTCGGTGCGCAGCGTCGGCGCTCTTCATGTCGAGCAGCCTGCCGGCATGCACGACGATGCGGTCTGTCGGAATCGCGGGCGTCCACTTCAGGTCGAGCGGCACCGTCCGTGGTCTCGCCGGTCTCGATGTCGACGATGCGCAACTGGTCGAGCGACTGATAGAGGATGTGCCGCGAGTCGCCCTGCCAGCTTGGCGCGTGTGCGCTCTCCGACGTCACGCGGCGCGGCGGCCTGAGCGGCTCGCCCGCTCGCGCGACCGGCCACACCGACAGCACGCCCTTCGTAAATCGCCGCCATCTTGATGCCGTCGGGCGACCACACCGGTCCGCGCCGCCGCGCGAGTCGATCGACAGCAGTCGGGACCGGGCGCATCACTTCACGTCGCCGCCCGGCTCGCCGAGGATCGTCTGCACCTGGTTGGTGCCTTCGCGGAATCGCACCGTCAGCGGCGCGATGCGCCGGCCAGCGCGATCCGCTTGCCGTCGGGCGACCAGGTCGGCGTGCCCGGCTGCGGCAGCGAGTCGTGAATCTTCGTGATGCGTGCCGCTGTCGAGGTCGAGCACCGACATCTCCGCCACGCGCCACATGCCGTCGACGTTGAAGAAGACGATGCGCTTGCCGTCGGGCGAGAACGATCGCGCCCTGCGGCTGCGTGGTGATGTGCGTGACCTTGCGGCTCTGGCCGCTCTTCATGTCGCGGATCCAGAGCTGCAGGAGCGGCGCTGTCCTTGTCGGACGAGTAGACGAGCTGACGTGCCATCCGGCGACCACGACGGATCGGTGTCGAGCGCCGCGTCCTTGGTGAGGTTGACGGGCTTGCCGCCGACCGGCATGACGTAGATGTCGCCGACGGCGGCAAAGGCGATCTGCGTGCCGTCCGGCGAGATCACCGGGCGCACGATCCCCAGCGCCTGGCGCGGCAGCCGTCGACGTGAAGTCGCGCACGCGATGGTGTACGCGGTCGGCGCGCGTCACCTGCAGGGTCGCGGTGAAGTCGACGGTCTGCATCGGCAGTGCCCGGCGCCGCGCTTGCGGATCTTGCCGTCGGACACGTAGCAGAAGTCGGTCGGCGACGCCCACGAGGCGCGGAACGCGAACACATTCTCCGCTGCCGGTGACCGGCTGGCCGTCGATCTCGAAGCGCGTCTCGCCGCCGCTGTCAGCGTGGTAGACGATGCTGGCCGTCCGGGCCCCACGACGGCGCATCGACGCGCGCGCCGGTGACGGTCGGACCTTGCGCTCGGCGCCGCGACGCGACGTTGATCGCCCAGACCGACAGGTCGTCCTCGCGCGACGACGCGAAGGCGATCTCGCGTGTCGTCGGGCGACCACGACGGCATGAAGTCGTCGCTGGGGCCCTTGGTGACCTGGCGTGATCGCGCCCGAGCGCAGGTCGAGGATCAAGATGTTGTAGTCGCTGCCGAGCGTGTTGCCGCGGTCGGACGAGAAGGCGATGCGCGTGCCGTCGTGCGACAAGATCGGCTCGCGATCGTCGAACGTGCCCCAGGTCAGCTTGCGCTGGTTCGATGCCGTCCGGAGCGATCGCCCAGAGGTCGTAGCCGCCGTCGCGATAGGCGAAGAAGGCGATCGGTGCGTCCGTCGGGCGACCACATCGGCTGGCGGGCGTCGTTGAAGACGTCGGTGATGCGCGTCATCGCGCCGCCGGCTGACGGGCATGCGTCCAGATGCTGCCCCTGCAGATCGGTGGCAAGCGTCGCGCGGTCCGGCGAGATCGCCACCGACATCGACGTGCCTTCGTGAACCGGCACATCGATCAGGACCCGGCGTCCGTGCGCGCCGGCTTCGAGCGCCCTTGATCGGCGAACGGGACACAACGACCAGGGCCGCCAGAGCCAGACGTTTTTCATGCGCGCATCATCAGCAGCGCGCCGCGATCTGCTGAGCGCGCTCGCGACAGCCTTTATCGCGCCAGCCCTGACGGCTCCGCGCGGCTCCCAGCGGGCGAATCGATCGCGTCGGCACGAGCAAGTCGAGCTCAGGGCCTTCGCCGGCGCCGGTCAGGCTAGCCGAATCGGATGGAACAGCGCCTTGCCCTTCTGCCCGGTCCGTTCTTTCACGCGATTGGCGGCGGCCCTGAATGCCTCTTTGCTGGTGAGCCGCGCCGGCGTGCTGCAGTTCCTCGGCGAGCTGCGCGTGCCACCGCCGTCGCATTCCGGCTCTCGGAGCTCGGCGCATAGCGCTCGGCCAGCGTCGCGGCGGCATCGAACGCAAACACGCGTATCGAGGCCGATCGGCGAGCTGCGGCAAGCGATCGACCGACGTGGCCATGCCTGGCAGCACGCCTCGAGCCAGCCGCGTCCGCGCGGCGTGACAGATCGCCGTCGATCTGGCGCGCGCTGACGGAGGAACGGCTCGGCCAGCGCCGCCAGGCGATCGGGTCGCGCGAGCTTCAGGTAGTGCCGGTTCGCCCACGCCAGCTTGTCTTCGTCGAAGACGCCGGCGCTGTGCGCCACGCTGTCGAGCTTGAAGCGGCGCGCCAGCTCGTCGGCCGGCAACAACTCTTCGTTCTGCGCCGGGCGACCAGCCGATCAGCGCGAGGTAGTTGACCAGCGCTTCGGGCAGATAGCCCTTGTCGCGGAATTCGCGGACCGACGTCGCGCCGTGCCGCTTCGACAGCGGCGCGTGATCGGGCCCCATCACCAGCGACAGGTGCGCGAACGCCGGCGGCGTGCCAGCCAAGCGCCTCGTACAAGCAGGATCTGCCGCGGCGTATTCGAGATGTGATCCTCGCCGCGGATCACGTGCGTGATCTCCATCAACGCATCGTCGATCACGACGGCGAAGTTGTAGGCCGGGATGCCGTCGGATCGGACGAGCACCGGATCGCCGATCACCTCGGTGTGAAACGTCACCGGGCCGCGCGACCACGTCGTGAAACGTGACGCTCGCGGCTCTCGGGCACGCGCAAGCGGACGACGGCGGCTTCGCCGGCCGCTCGGCGCGCGTCGGCGTCTTCGCGCGGAATGTTGCGGCAGGTGCCGGCGTATTTCGGCGGCAGTGCCGCCGCCAGCTGCGCCTTGCGATGCGCTTCGAGCGTCTCGGCGGAGCAGAAGCAGTAGTAGCCCTTGCCCTCCGCTGCAACAGCCGCGTCGTGTGATCGGCGTACGATCTGCAGGCGCTCGGTCTGGCGATACGGACCGCAAGCGCCCCCGACCTCGACGCCTTCGTCCCACTGCAGGCCCATCCAGCGCAGATCGTCGAGGATCGCCTGCTCGGACGCGCGTCGTCGAGCGCTCGAGGTCGGTGTCTTCGATGCGCAGGATGAACGTGCCGTCCTGCCCGCGCGCGAGCAGCCAGTTGAACAGCGCCGTCCGCGCGTTGCCGACGTGCAAATGGCCGCGTGGGAGAAGGAGCGAAACGGACTCTCATGGCGTAGCATCTGATCTTATCAGCTTGGCCGTATGCTTCTCTGACCTGGAGGTCAATCTCATGAAACGAGTTATGTCTTGCAGGCATCGGCGTGTTGGCGATTCGCCGGCCGGCGCAGTTCAGCGCAAACCCCGGCGGGTAACTTCGACGCGGCGCTGGCGGCGCCGCTCCGGCGCAGATGCGAGACGGCGCGATGGTCATCAAGTGGAAGGCGGACGGCATCGTACGACACGCTGCGCCGGGCACCAACCGGCTGGTGTGCTACGACCAGTCCGGCGAGCGCCGGCGAGCAGCCGGTCTCGTCGCAGTGCACGAGCGTCGGCAATCTCGATGCGCGTGAAGCAGAACAAGATCTACGAGGCGAAGATCGCCGATCGCACCGCGCGTGAAGCGGCGCTCGCCGAGCTCGAGAAGAACGGCCAGCGCGTCAAGCCGGAATTTGGATCGGTGTTCTACACGAGACAGGGCAAGGACGCGACCACCGCGCGACTGCACGTGACGATCGCCGTGCCCGGCGCGACGGCGGCATCGCTCGGCCTGCCGGACAACAACAAGATGGGCGGCGCGTGGATCATGAATGCGGGCACGTCCGACCGCGCACATCATGACTCCCGGATCTGCTAAGCTCGAGGCTTGGTGGCTTGAGTGATCAGACTTGAACAATCAACGCCCTCGGTCCCAGCCCTCAAGCCCTCAGCGATCGCCTTACGCTCCGCTGAACGCCGTCCTGGCACGCTGCGCCTGCAGCTCGTGCAGCACCCGCATCACGTTATAGGCCGACAGCTCGACGAGCACCGTCGTCACCTTCGCGTGCAGCCTCGTCGCTCAAGTCGCCCTCGAGCGTCTTCATCGCCGCCGATCAGCCGCGTCTCGACTGGCCTGTCAGCTCCTGGCTTGGACACCACGCCGTCCGCCATCGCGCTCGTGAACGATTCGAGCTTCTGGACGCGTCTCCTGAATCACCGGGTGTTCCGCCTTGTCGTCGAACCAGCTTGTGCGCGCCACCTGACCTCCTCCTACAAGTTCCTTACGATTTGCTTGAGCGCCGTCAGCCGCTCCTGCAGCGCGCCGCGGCCGCCGCTGCCGTCATCTTCTCGACGATCGCCGGCGGCAGGAACTGACGATCCGTGCACTCGAGCATCGCCGCCGTTTCCTGCAGCTCGCGCTCGAGGCCCTGCGTCGACGGCATGAACTGCGCGACCACTTCGGCCAGCGCCTCGCGCGTCACGTGATCGGCGCCGGCCAGCAGCGACGTGCGCCACGCGCGCGCCGACCATGCCCTCGATGTCGGCGCCCGACAGGTTGCCCGCGCTGCGGAATCGGCGGCACGTCCTCGATCGCCAGCGCGCGACCCGAGCTTCTTCGCCAGGATCACGAACATCTGGCGGATCTCGCTCTCGTCGGTCGGATAGAACAGCGGGATGTGCACCTCGGCGCGGCCCTGGCGCTTGAGGTCGATCGGCAGCAGATCGGGGCGCGCCGTGAGCAGCATCCAGATGATGCGGCCGCGATACTGCGGTGTCGCCCATCTGCGCCGCAATCATCGCGAACACGCGGCTCGACGTGCCGGAGTCGCCGTCCTGATTCGCGGCTGCCGAGCGCCGCGTCCGCTTCGTCGACGACGACCACGACCGGACCCATCGCGCGCAGCACCGACAGCACGCGCTCGAGGTTGCCCTCGGTTTCGCCGACGTAGCTTCGAGCGGAAGTTCTTGAGGATCACGCACGGCACGCCGATCTCGCCGCTGACGCACTGCGCGAGGAACGACTTGCCGGTGCCGACCGGGCCGCACAGCAGGTAGCCCATCGGCAGGCTGTCGAGCGCGCCGCGCTTGAGCAGCGCGCGCGTCCTCGCGCAGCCGCGCCTTCGCCGCGCTCGTGGCCGACGACGGTGTCGAGCGTCCACCTCGGCTCGATGAACTCGAGCAGCCCGCGGCATTGCCGCTCGAGCAGCCGCTTCTTCAGCGACCGGAACGACCTGCGCATCGAGCCGGCGTGCCGCTCTCGCGCGCCGACTGCATCAGCACGTTGAGATCGGTCAGCGAGATGCCGGCGGTCAGCGCGGCGAGCTCCGGCGCGTCGAAATCGGAGAACTCGCCGATCGACGCGTCGACGCCGGCCGACGCCTGGATGAACGCCTGCGCGCTCCTCCTTGCCGGGCGGCAGCGGCACATCGATGGTCGCCACGTGCGGGTTGCCGGTGAGCCGATCGCTCGAGGTCGGCGAGCTTCTCGTCGACCAGCACGAACGCCATGTTCAGCCGCTTTCACGTGCGGGCTCATCGCCCAGTTCAGCATCGTCACCAGCTGCGACGACGCCTGCAGGTTGAGCCGTCCGGGCTCGCCGGTCGGGAAACACGTACGACGCCTGGTCCATGATCACGGCGAGGCTGAGGCGATCGTCTTCCGCCGCCATGATGTTGTTGCGGACGAACCGGTCGAGCACCGCGAACGCGCGCGGCCGGATCCTTCGTGAGCGCGCTGCAGGTCGCCCAGCTTCTTGTTGGCGAGCGCCACCATCTCTTTGAGGCGCTTCTCGTCGCGCCCGGCGAACGCGCGCAGCCCGCGGCCGAGGTCGTAGTGCAGCACCAGCGACCAGCGGCCGAACAGCTGCTCCGCGAGAAACTCGGCCAGCACGCCGTAGCGCGGCTCGTCGCTCGCCGCCGATGCGAAACAGATCGTAGGTGTTGCCGTGCAGCACGAACGCCGCCGTCGTGCCGGAAAAATACAGATCGGCCAGCTGCGACGCCCACGGCGGAAACCAGTCCGGCAGGCGATTCGGCCGGCGGCGCGGACGAGACAGATCGGGCGTCATTGCCGCAGTACCTGTCGCAGATCGGTGTCGAGGATGGCCGGCGGCTCTTCGAGTTGATCGGCCGAGACCGGTCAGGTGCTGCAGCTCGCTGACGGCCTTCTCGGTCTGCCGCATGCTCTCGGCCGCCGAATCGACCTGGCTGCTGAGGAAATCGGGATCCTGGCGGTTGACCGCCATCTCGGCCAGCGCCTGGATCTTGCCCTCGATGCGATCGAGCTCGATCGGCGACGAAGCTCGGCGTTCTTCTTCGCGCGGCCGTAAGTTGTCGAGCCGCAGCTCGCGCCATCGCGATGCTGTCCTGCAGCGAGCGGACGATGCGCTCGTCGCCGGCCTTCTGCGCGGTCTTCAGGACTCTTGCGCAGCTCCGCGAGCCGCGCCGACATCTCGCCGCTCGTTCATCGTCTGCAGGAAGCGATCGAGCGCGGCTTTCGAAAGCAGGAGCCGGAGGAACAGCCAAAGCAGGCGCTCGAGGCCGGGGCTGCTTGGTGTCCTCGACCGTGCCGGTCTGATCGCCGGCGGTGCCGCACGCCGGCGGCGATGCCGCGCATCTCGAGGCAGCGCGCGCGCAGGTGTTCGAAGCGTGTCCGCGCGTCCGCGCGGCAAGCCGGCTGAGCATCGCGGCCAGCGGCAGTGGCGGCAGGTCGGCGTCGGCGGCGGTGTCGCGCGCGGGATGCTGCGCAGCGTGCGCCTTCGCGTCGATGGCGGCGCGGAAGCGCGGCGAGCGAGATCAAGCCGGCGAGATAGGTGAGCTCGCCGGCGGCGACCAGCGGCGGCAGCAGACGTCGGGCAACGGCGTCAGCGCCGCGGCGGCCGCGCCGCTCGAGGAACAGCAACAGGTTCCACCGGAAGAGGAAGGCCTCCCTGAGGTAGCTCGGCGATGCTCGGCGGTCGGGGGCGCAGGCATCGCCGGCTAGCATCGACGCCTGGTCCATCCATGATGTCGCGGATCTCGACACGAGCGGCTCCACGAACGCCGGATCGCGCAGCATCTCCTTCGGCGGCATCGGTCGGCGGCGGCGACCATCTCGCGGATGATCGTGCCCGGCGCCGACGAGAACACGTAGCACGCGATCGCCCAGATACGCTCGCTTCTTCGATCGAGTGCGTGACGAAGAACACCGTGGCCTGCGCCTCGCGCCAGAGCTCGACCAGCAGCTCCTGCATGTGCAGCCGCGTGGTCGGATCGAGCGCGCCGAACGGCTCGTCCATCAGGATGATGCGCGGCGACAGGATCAGCGTCCGCGCGATCGCGACGCGCTGCCGCATGCCGCCCGACAGCTCGCTCGGGATACTTGCCGGCGTCGCGCTTCACGTCGAGGCCGACCTTGGCGATCCACTCGCGCGCCAGCTCACGCCGCTCGCTGCGCCGGCACGCCGCGGCACTCGAGGCCGAACGCGACGTTGTCCTCGACGGTGCGGTTGTCGAACGACGTGTAGTCCTGGAACACCATGCTGCGGTCGGACCCGGGCTCCGACCGGCTTGCCGCCGACCAGCACCGTGCCCTCGCGTGGCCGGATAAGTGCGGGCGCAGCCCCGCGATCAGCCGCAGCACCGTGGACTTGCCGCAGCCCGACGGGCCGAGGATCGCGATGAACTCGCCCTTGTCCGGCACGTCAGGGACCGAGAAGGTGACGTCGCGAATGACCGTGAGCGTCGCCGAAGCGCTTCGTCACGTTCTCGAAATCGACGACGTTCGGCGCTGCGCCGGGTGCCGCGGCCGCGATCGGTCGGTCACACGTCACTCCTCGACCGACGCGATGCGGGAACAGGCCGCGCTGGAACCAGAACAGCAGGCGATCGATGCCGTAGGCCAGCAAGCCGATGATGATCAGGATCAGGATGATGTGCTCCGACAGGCCGCGCCGCTGGCTCGTCATCAGCAGGTAGCCGAGCCCGTGCTGCGCGTTGATCAGCTCGGCCAGCATGATGTAGCCGAAGGCCAGGCCGAACAGGTGCCGCAGGCTGTTGTAGATGTCGGGCAGCGCCAGCGCGACGAGCACCTTGCGCACGATCTGCGAGCGACGCGGCGCCGAGCGTCTGCGCGGTTCTCGACGTAGCGATCCGGCACGTCGGCAACCGCCGACGGCCGCGTCCGAATACACGAACGGCACGCAGGCGATGAAGATGAACATCACCTTCTGCGTCTCGTCGATGCCGAACCAGAGGATGGTCAGCGGGATCAGCGCCGCGACCGGCAGGTTGCGGCCGAACAGCGCCAGCGGCGCGCCGGCCGCTTCGACGACGCGCCACGACCCGGCGAGCGATGCCAAGCGGCACGCCGACGATCACCGCGAGCCCGAATCCGATCGAGCACGCGCTTGAGCGTCGCGGCGATGCTCTGCAGCAGCGCGCGCTCGCTGCAGCAGGCTCGGGAAGCTGCGGACCACTTCAGCCGGAGCTCGGCAGGATGACCGGCGAGATCCAGCCGGTCCTCGGCGCCCGCGCGCCGGCGTCGCGAGCCACCAGAGCAGCGACGATGCGCGCCCATCGCGCGCGGCGCCGACCAGCCGCCGCGTCATCGGCGGCGGCGCGATGCGCAGCGTCGAACAGCGACGGCTTCGCGTCGGCCGGCATCTACTTGGCGGCGCCGCCGCCTCCGCCGGGTAGACCTTGATCTCCACCCGCCGGTTCTTCGCGCCGTTCTCCGGGTCGGACGGGTCCGCCGGCCGATCCCAGCCAATGCCGGCCGTCGAGAACTGGTTCGGCTGCAGCGACGGGAACTTCTCGGACGATCGCCTCCTTGACCGCGTTGGCGCGGTTCGAGCGACAGCTCCTGCACCAGGCTCTTCGGCACCTGGCCTTCATCGAGCCGTCGGTGTGCCCTTCGATCACGATGCGCGCGGCGCCGTACTGGCCGGCGAGCTTGCCGACCTCCTCGACGACGAAGCCGACGTTCGGATCGTAGAGCTCCTCGACGTCCTTGCCGTTGTCACCGGTGCGCGTGACCTTCTTGTTCAGGTCCCACGAGTTCGGGAAGAAGTGGATCACGACGGTCTTGGTGAGGATCTCGTCCTTCTCGCCCTGCATCGATGCCGGCGCTCGCCGGCGCGAACTGGATGTCGTACTCGTTCTTCTGCGCTGGCGTAATTCGGCTTCGCAGCCGAGCTTCTGGATGATCGAGAAGTCCATCACCTGGTCGAACGGCGTCTGCTCGGTGACGGCGTTGATCTTCTTGTAGAGGAAGTAGCGCGGTCGTCCAGGTGCGCTCGAAGTTGGTCGGGTTGTTCTGGTTGAGGAAGAAGTCGCGGTTCTCGGCGTAGTTGGTCGAGTGCGCGTCGCCGAGCATGCCGAGCGCGTCGCTCTCGGGAATCGAGTAGCCGGCGGCCATCAGCTTCGCGACCTTCTGCTTGGCCGTCCTGCGCCTTCAGCTCCACCATCGCGTCGAAGATGCCGCGCGACCAGGCCCTCCATGATGTCGGGGTTGTCCTTCGCGAAGTCGGCGCGCGCGAACCAGACGTCGGCGATCAGCTTGTTGGCGGTCGACGTCGTGACCAGCATCCGGTTGCCCTTGACCTTCTCGAGGTTGTAGATGTCGGGCGCCCAGCTGACGACGCCGGCGAGCTTCTTGTCGGCGTTGAACGCGGCCGCCGCCTGGAACGCGTCCTGCGTGAACTTGAACTCGACTTCCGCCGGCTGCACGCCGGCGTTGATCAGCGCGTTCAGGATGAAGAAGTGCGACGGCGAGTTCTGCGCCAGCACCACCGTCTTGCCGCGCAGATCGGCCATCGTCTTGATGGTGTCGCGGACGACGATGCCGTCGCCGCCGTTCGACCAGTCGACCTGCTGGTAGACGCGCGGCATGACGCGCGAGTCCTTGCGCAGCCCTTCGAGGAAGAGCGGCACCATGTCGAGCGTCGCCCAGCCGACGTGGAGGTTGCCGGCGGCGTAGGCGTCGCGCATCGCGATCGGATCGTCGATGAGCACGAGCTCGACGCTTGAAGTCCTTGCCGCCCGGCGACTTCCACGCCTTGCCCGGCTTGAAGCCGTTGTTGGCGTAGATGATCGGGCTCCAGCCGGCCCAGACGTTGATCGCGAAGCCGGACGGTGCGATCCGCCATCGGCTTGTAGCTCGAGATGCCCTTGACCTCGGGCAGCCGCTGCGCGGCGACGAAGTTGTATTCCTTGACCGTCGTGATGCCGGAGCTGTCAGGCGCCTCGGCGCCCGTCTTCATCTTCTTCAGCTCGTCGGCGGTGAACTGCCGCGGCTCGCCGACCGGCCCGATCGCGCCGTAGCGCCACAGCGCCGAGGCCGACGAGGCCGAGCACGACGAGCAAGACCGCGACGTAGAACGCGGGTCTGGGCTGTCCGTTCGCCATGTGATCAACGCTCCTAGTTGGTCTGCTTGTCTGCGTCTTCGTCGCGTTCTCGGCGGCGGGCCCGAGGTCCTTCGCCGTCTGCGCGATCGGCGTGGTTTCCGGCGACTTCAGGCCGAGCTCGACCTCGAAGTCGCTGCAGCGCCTGCTCGGCGAGCACGCCCTGCATGCGCTCCTCCGCCTGGATCTCGGCGATGCCCTTGCTGGAGAGGTCGGCCGCGACGCGGCACCTTGCCGCGGTTCTGGTCGATCCTCTGCTGGATGACGCTCTCGATCTCGCCGAAGTCGGTCGTCAGGTTCACGTCGAACGTTTCCGACAGCTTGGCGATCTCGGCTTCCGCCGCGCTCATCTTCAGCTCGGCGTCGTATTTCAGTGATCTTCTCGCGCAGCTCGATCAGCTTCTCGTTGGCGTGCTGGATCTTCTTCAGGCTGTTGCCGTAGGCCGTCTCGTGCATCTGCAGCTGCCCTTCGTTGGCGGCGAGGTCTTCCTTCGGCCTTCTGCAGCTCGAGCGCGAACTTCGCGGCCGTGGCGCGATCGCCGGCCTTCAGGTAGGCCTTGGTCTCGCGCCTCGAGCTTCTGGACGTGCGACTTGTTGGCCGGCACCTGCCGCGTCACGCGCTCGACCAGGCCGCGGTACTGCTCGAGGCCGCCCCGGCCTTCCTTCAGCTGCGCGACCGACTGGTCGTATTCATAGCGCATCTGCGCGATCGGGATCGCGCTTCCCAGAACGAGGTTGGCAACCTTGTTGAGTCTGCGCCATGAACGCCGACCAGAACTTGTGGAGAGATCACAGGGACTCCTTTGCATGGGCGTCGACGAGATTACTTGCTTAGCCGGTTCCCGCTCGCGCTCGCCGGCGGGCGCCTCGGCGAGGATCTTGCCCTGATAGATGCCGTCGAGCGCCTTGTGCAGCTCCGCGCCGGTGCCGGCGCCGATCACGTCGCCGCCGACTTCCTTGAGAACTGCGAACTTCTCGGGACTCCGTGTCGAACGCGACGAAGTAGAGTCTGCACGGCGCCTTCGCTCTTGCGTCAGATCTCGCGCGCGACGTCGTCCGGGCTCGCTGCCGCTCGTGTTCTCGCCGTCGGTGACGACGAGCAGGTAGCTGCGGAAGACGCCGGCGCGATAGAGATCCGGCCGCGCCTCGCGCATGGCCTCGCCGATCGCCGTGCCGCCGCCCGGCTTCGGCAGCTGCGTCGAGCGCCTGCGCGCAAGCGCGTGCGCCGATCGTAGGGGCTGGATCCGGCCGGAGCGACTGTGCGACGGTGCTCGAGAAGCTGTAGAAGCCGATCTTGATGGGCAAATCAGGACGCTTGGCGACGAATGCGTCGGTCGCGTCGAGCATCGCCTCGATGCGCTTCGCGGGCGACCGGCCGACTTCGGCCGCTGTGTCGCCCGGGGCATCGCCGCGCGCATCGGTCCGGAGGTGTCCGCGAGGATCGCGACCGCCGCGCCGGCGGGCTTTCTTCGACCTCCGGACTGATACGGGGCGGCGCGGTCCGTGCGTACGGCGTCTCGCGCCGCGCGCCGCGACGCGCGATTCGCGCGCTCGCCGGTCACCGGTCGATGCCTCGGACGCCTGGCGGCCGATCACCGCCGGGCAGCAGGCCGAGGACGGCGACCACACCGCGACCGGCCAGCGGGCGCGGCGTGCGAGTCGCGGACGGCATCGGTTGTCACGCGCAACGTCAGAACTGGCAGTCTAGCGTTCGGATCCGCCCGGATCCAAGGTTCGCGGACGAGCCGTCTGCGGGCGGTGGCGAGCGCTTTCTGCTGCGCCTCGGGGACGCCGGGATACTCCAGCTCGGGCTGACTCCATCGCCTCCCGGACGACTTCGGCGATCGCCAGCCTGGCGAACCACTTGTGGTCGGCGGGAGCGGCATCCACCACGGCGCGTTGCTGCGTGCTCGTGTACTCGGATCATGTCCGCGTAGGCCTTCGCGTACTCCGGGCCACATGCTGCCGCTCCGCCGAGGTCGGCCAGCTCGAATTTCCAGTTCTTCGACGGCTCGTCGAGCCGCCCAGCAACCGGCGCTTCTGTTCGGCCTTCGACAGTGGAGAAAGAACTTCCGGACCACGGACGCCGTTGCGCTGCAGATGGCGTTCGAAGCCGTTGATGTCCTCGAAGCGCTCCTTCCAGATTCTCTGGTCGACCACCGCGCTCCGGCAGCCGCTGCGTGCGCGAGCAGCTCCGGGTGCACGCGGACGACGAGCGCTTCTTCGTAGTAGGAGCGATTGAAGATGCCGATCCGCCCGCGCTCGGGCAGCGCCTTGGTCGTCCGCCACATGAAGTCGTGATCCGAGCTCCTCGCTCGGACGGACGCCTTGAACGAGACACGACCTGCGCATGCCCCTGCGGGTTGAGGACCGCGCATCACGTGCTTGATGCGCTGTCGCGCCGGCGGCGTCAATCGCCTGGAAGATCAGGAGCAGCGACCACCGGTTGTCGGCGTACAGCCGGTCACCTGGCAGACTGGCGAGCCGCTGCGACGCCGGTCGCCAGCCGGATCGCCGGGGCCTTCGCATAGCCTGTTGCCGAACGGCCGCGGTGCTCTCGAACGGTGTCCGACGCGGTGCAGCCGGACCTTCTGTCCAGGCCGGACGCGGAAGCGATCGATATTCATAATCACGATCGACAATCACGATCGACGACTTTACGAGCGACGACCGATCGGGACAAATTCTCGATCTTCAAAATCGTCGATCCTCAAATCGTAGATCGTCCGCGTTAGCTTTATTGCCTGATACGCCAGCTGGTGCGACAGCGAATGGACGCTGCGCGCGGTTGCGGTTTCTGGTGCTGCAGCATGCCGACGAACGCGAAGTCCTCGACCGGATCGATCCAGAACCAGGTGCCCGCGATGCCGTACCAGCTGAACGGAGCCGGTCGACGACGGCTCGCCCGGCCGCGGCGCGTCCATGACGACCTGGAAGTCCATGCCCCAGCCGGTCCCCGGCGGCATCGTCTTCAGCGGATCGGGATTGACGTGGTTGGTCCGCATCATTTCGACCGTGCGCGGCGCGAGCAGCCGGACGCCGCCGAACTGTCCGCCGCTGCAGCATCATCTCGCAGAAGCGCGCGTAGTCCATCGCGGTCGAGAAGCAGGCCGCCGCCGCCGGACGCGCCGAGCGGGCACGACGGTCGGATCGCGGACGGTTCTCGTCGACCGCGAGCGCCGTTCGCGTCCGCCGTTGTGCACGAGCGCCAGACGCGACAGCTTCTCCTTGCGGCACGTAGAACGCCGGTGTCCTTCATGCCGAGCGGCTCGAACGACGCGCGTGCGCAGGAAGTCGGCGAACGACATGACCCGAGAACTTCTCGACCAGATAGCCCTGCACGTCGACGCGCGATGCTGTACGACCAGCGCGTCCCGGGCTGCGCCAGCAGCGGCATCTTCGCCAGGCCGTCGATCATCGTCTGCAGCGGCGCCGCGCGCGTTGAGGACGTTGCCGTCGATGATCATCTTGTCCACCGGGTTCGGCCGCGCTGAGGATGTAGCCGAGGCCCGCGCGTGTGCGTCATCAGCTCGCGCATCGTCATCGACCGCTGCGCGTCTTCGAGCTTCGGCGTGCCGTCCGCGTTCTTGCCGGTGTAGACCTTCATGCGGCGCGAACTCGGGAATGTAGCGCGACACCGGATCGTCGATCCGCCACTTGCCTTCCTCGTAGAGCATCATCATCGCGAGGCCGGTCAGCGGCTTGGTCATCGAGTAGATGCGGAGATGGAGTCCTTCTGCAGGACGTCAGTGGGCTTCCTAGTCCTTCACGCCGTGCGCGTTGTAATCGATGAGCTTTCCGTGCCGTTCCATGACGGTCACGATGCCGGGCGATGCGCTTGTCGTCGACGACCTTCTTGATCGCCACGTCCAGACGCCGGGACGCTCCGACGGCACACCGACCGGATTCGGGCGGCCGCGGGCGCCAGATCTGCGAGCGACGGGCGGCTGGACTGAACAGCGCGGGCGGCCCGTGCGCGACGGGACGCGACGCAGCTGGCGCGGCGAGACAGGAGCCCGGCGATCGCCAGCGCCGCATGGCGCCACCAGGCGGCTGACGGTGAACGAACGGACGCGCGGTCGAATCATGGCAATCCTCCGGGAGGATGAACGGTCATGGCGAGAACGCCCGACCTCCGGTCGGGCCTACGTACGCCGGAGGACTATACATCGCGCAATCGCCTCTTGTAATGCGGCTTCCTTTGTTGGACAATCTGCACAGGCCCACCCGCGCTTGCACCGAGCCGGCGCGCATCGCGTTTATAAGTGGTGTGTACTTATGACCAGCCACCTACAGACTCCGACTCGTTCAGGGGGCTTCCCGCGCTTCGCCAGCTGGTTGCAAGGACGATCCGACCCTGGGCGATCGCCTGCTGATGACCGACAACACCGGCGCTGAGTCGCTGGAGCTGCTGCGGTTGTTCATCCGCGTTTGTGAAGCGCTTCGGCCTGAGCGCGCTGCGCGAGCAGGTGGAACGTTCGACCGCTTCACCACCTGGCGTTTCCACGCGCTGCCGCGCGCGTCGAGATACCTCGGAGAGACTGGCGACGGCCTAGCGCTGATCTCGACGCACATCGCGCCGGGACGCGCGCTCGCGCGACATGTTCCGGAGCCCGCGCCTCCGTCCCGCGTTGAACCCGGCATTCGCCACCACGAGCAAGCTTCGCCAACTGACCTCGGCGACCACGGATCTCCAGGCGCTCGGCAAGGGCATCGCCCACGGCACCGCTGACCGCCGATCACGTCATCCTGACGCCGGAACGCCAGGTCGTCATCGTCGAACATGTCGTCGGTCCCGCGATCGAAGGACTCGAACCTGCTCGCCGTCGCGCCTCTGGAGCGACATCGGCATCATTGCCAACAGCGCGCCAGCCGGCCCTGAGTCTCTGACGCGCGCAGCGACGTCGTCCAGATCGAGTTGCTGGTCCTGTCGGTCGTCGTCGGACGGCGAGTCACGCCGGACGAATACCCGGCCTCGCCTCCGAAAGCTGCTGGACGAAGTGTCTGATCGGCGCAGCCGTTCGCGCTGATCGACCGCTTCGTCTGTGGCTCGAGCGCGCGCTTGCGGGTGGACGGCCACGGATTCGGAACGCGCGTGAAGCGCGCGACGGCCTGGCGAAGCTGCCTGGCGATGTCGGTCATAGACAGCTGGACCGATTCGATCGGCGGACGAGGAAGACAGGGACGAAGGACGGACCGTCGTCGGTGCCGATCCATTCGGGGCTCGACTTCCACGCGCCAGTCCAGCTCGATGCCGGCAGCGTGGCCGAAGCCGTCGTCGGCGCTCCCAGCTTTGCCGCGCCGGCACCGCCACGCTGCCTGAAACCGGCAGCGCCGACCGAGAAGAGGGACGCCGCCGCCGGCCATCGTCCTCGGTGATGGTCGCGGCGCTCGAAGCCGCGGCGATCGGCGGCCTGCTATACCCGGCCTGCCGCGTCGGTGCCGCTGCTCAGCCGCTCGATCGACTCACGCACGCGAGGCGACATCGTGATGATTGACGGCCGGGAAGCCGGCGTCACGCCGCTTGTCCTGCAGGAAACGCTGAAGGCCGGCGCCGGCACGCACGATTCGAGTCATGCACCCCGACGCACCAGCGGAACCGGCGCTTGCCAGCGCATCGTGAGTTGAAGGCGGCGGCGCCCGCAAAGGCGCCGGCCGGTGATCCGCAAGCCGCGGCGCTCGAACAGGCCGCCGCCCGTCCAGAAATCAGGTGGCGTGAAGCTGGTCGACGCCAATCGAGCTGCAGGTGTTCGAGGGCGACCGCGTGCTCGGATCGAGCGCCGACGGACTAGATCGTCGCGTCAGCAGGCACACACGAGCTCGAACTGGTCAACAACGCGCTCGGATTCCGCTCGCGCCAGACCGTGACGTTCAAGGCTGGTCAGTTCGGTCGCTCACGATCACGCCGCCGAACGGCCGGCTGAACGTGAACGCGCAGCCCTGGGCGCAGGTCCTGATCGACGGCAGTCCGATGGGCGAAACGCCGCTGGCCAACCTGTCGGTCCCACTCCTGGCGAGCACGAGGTCGTGCTGCGGCCATCCACCGCAGTTTGGCGATCGGCGCGAAGGTGATGGTCGGGCGGGCAGCGTTACTGCAGTGAGCGCGGTCCTCGGCCGATAGCCTCGACCGGCGCGCGGCGTCCGTAGACCGGCAGCACGCGCGTCAGCGGCGTGATCGCGCGTCCTGATCCCCACGGATTCGGACGGCACCGTCCGGCGGACACGCATGAGCAGCCCCGCAACCAGATCAACCTGCCGCGACGATCTGCAAGATCTGCACGACCTCCTCGTGGCTGACTCCTCCTCGGTCACGAGGGTGGCGAGCGACACCAGGCAGTCGGCCGGACACGACGCGACGGTCTTCCGCGCGTCGAGGATCAGCGTCGATCATCTCCTCGAGCCGCGCGCGCCATGGAAACATCGGCGTGACACGGCCAGCCCGAGCGTCGGGGTATCCGGATCGACGCTCAGAGTCACTGCGCAGGCGACGCCAGCTCCTTCGACAAGATCGTCGAAATCCGGTTCGCGCCGGCGTCTGATCGTGTGAACACGTCGAGGACGAGTTGGAGGCGGCGGCGGGAACGCCGGAGAGACCGTGATGGCGCGCAGGCCGTCGCGCGCGGCGATAGGTGCCGAAGGCGGTTTCGAAGCCGAGAAGCGTCCGAGGATGGCGATGACGTCCTGCAGTGCGCGATGTGGTTGCTCGCCAAGCGCATGCTGCCCTTCGTCCACGAGGGTTCGAACGCAGGTGCAGTTCGTTGACTTGCTTCGGCGGGGCGGTATCGGCGGAGCCGCTCACGCGGCGAATCGCGCCGGGGCTGGATCGTCGAGTGAGCCGACCAGGTCCCAGCAGCTTGGGTAAAGGATGCGCTCATGCGGCGTACCAACGGGCCGGTTCGTCAGGGCGAGTCGATGGCGCCGTGCCGGGCAGCCTGCACGCGGCGCCAGCGCAGCGTCGCACCGGTCGGCGCTTGCGCGGTCCTACCGGTCGGTTCACGGTGAAGCGCGCCGACGACCGGGCGGGTTGCCGCCGCCGGTGGATCGGTCAGCGAACGTGATGCGGCCCGAGCTGTCCGGCGTAAACGGCGCCGGAGCGCTCACCGGCCCGCGGGCGTGGAAGCCAGAGCTGTAGGTGGAGCCCGCGTCTGGCGTGCGGCAGGCTGGCGCCACTCAGCACCAAGCCGCGGGAACGGCTCCACAGCAGCTTGCGCGGAATAGCGTCCGCTCGCGTTGCCGCCGAACAGGTTGTAGCGAACGGCGATCGGGCGCGAGCAACCACGTCGCTGACGATGCGGGCCTTTGAGCGCGGCGTCGCGCGCCTCGGCCATCTGACGCGCGGCGGCCGTTCTCGCCCGGACGCTGCGCGAGCTCGCGGGGCTGGCGGACATCGGTCGCGATCTGCGCCTGTCGCTGGGCGGCGTCCGCCCGATCCGCCGGATATCCGCACCTGCACTCTGCATCTGCCAGACGACGGCCGCGCTGATCGGCACCCGGCGACCAGGACGGCGAGCGCAAATCGCCAGAGCGTGTGCCCCCGCTCCTTCGCTTGTCGACTGGCCTTCCGCGATCGCATGCTCGAGGCGTGCGATCCGCTCGGACAGCAAATTCGGCCTGCGCCGGAACGCTCGCAGCAGCGTGGCGGGGGCGGATTCAGTCGTCCGGCGACTGGCGGAGCTCGTTGTGCGGCCATCACGCCTTCGAGCGGCCGGGACGCAGCGCCGGGCGCGGCCAGTTGCTGGCTGGGGGCGCGTCCGGGCCACGACGGCGACCGCGCGCAGTTCGCGCGTCAACTCGGTCATCCGCTGGTTGAGCTCGTGCTCGATCGTCGAGAGACGCGCCTCAGCGCGATCAATCCGCGCTGCGCGTTGGCGGCGGTAGTGACGGCGACTTCGGTCAGGGTGGACGCCTGTTCGGTCAGGCGGCGGCCGGCTCCTCGTGCAGGTCGCCAGCGCCTTCCATTCGTGCTCGATTCCGCGTTCGGAGCTCGCGGATCCGTTCGCAGACGTCGCGCCCGACGCGGGATTCCAGGGTGTGGAGGTCCTGGGCGCACCCGCCAGCTCTCCGATGGCGCGTGCCGCGCGCGCCGGCACGAGTCCATTGGTCGAGGATGCCGGCAGCGCGCTCCGTCAGCTCCGACAACGTTCTTCGGTCGGCTGAAGACGGTCCTGCGTGTTCGCGCCGGAGGTGAAGGGGAAAGCGTCAGCTGATCGATCTGCGTCTGGAGTTCAGCCAGCCAGCTGCTGATCGAGCTCTCGGACACCTGCTGGGTCACCTGTGCTGCCTTGAGCCCGCATGATACACAGAAATCCGCAGCGAGTACAGCGAAATTCGCGACGATGTTGCACGAACAGAAACCCTGTGCGCGGCGCGCGCCGGTGGTACCATCCGCTCTCTCTCCACTCGAAGCATCGATGTCGTTGCCCAACGTGCTTTCACCGGGGGCGGAACCCGACGATCGGCATGTACGCGCGACGTTCGGTCACGTCGCTCGCGATCGTCTGCGCGCTGGCGGGCGGCGCCTGGCCGCTGCGCGCCGCGGCAGATGACATCGCGCGCGCCAAAGAGCTGTATCTCACCGCGGAGTATGACGAGGCGCTGGCGCTGCTCAACCGCCTGGATCAGGGCGGGGCCGGCGACGGCGCGGACCGAGATCGCGAACTCTACCGGGTGTTCTGCCTGCTGGCGCTCGACAAGCCGCGACGAAAGAGCGCGCGCGGCAGCTGATCCAGCAGATCAGCGTCACGATCGATCCGTTTTTCTCGCTGCCGGACGGTGAAGCGTCCCCGCGCATTCAGACGACGTTCCGCGAGACGCGGAGACAGGACGCTTGCCCGCCGATCGATCACGGCGGCGCATGCGGCGGCCACGGCGGCGGTTACGAGGTCGAAGAGCGCGGATGCGGGCCGAGCAGTTCGACCACGGTCATCCGGTCTGCTCTCGATCGATCCGGACGCGGACGCACGCGCCTGAACCGAGGCGACCTCCGGACGCTCCGCGGTCGGCTTTCGCCCGATTTGAGGCGCGGCGGGTCGCACACGCGGCGGCCGCGGAGGCGGCGCATGCGCGCGGCCCAGCTCCGGCTCCGCCTTCGGCGGCGGCGACGGCAGCGCGCTCAGCGCCCCGGCGTCAATAGCGGCCCCGCGCCCGGTCACCGCGGCGCCGGCAGCGGCTGCCGTCCTCGTCAACGGGCCGCGGCCTCGGCCAGCGCGGCGCCCTCGGCTCGTCCGGCGCGCGGCGGCGGCGCGAGACGTCGTCCCGCCGGTGGTCAGTCTCGCAGGCGCTGCCGCCCGTGGCAGCCGGTCAGCGCGATGGACCGTGACGATGCAGTTCGTCTGCGGGCAGCGTCGAGAGTCGTGATCGACGCCGAGGGCAAGGTGACGTCAGCCACGCTGGTGCAGAAGCGCTGTCCACCCCCGCTGGTCTGGTCACCGCTCCGGGGCGCGCGCTGCGCGTGCGTGGCGATACCCGGCCGGCGACGAAGAGCGGCGTGCCCGTCGAATACGTCAGACGTCGTGAGATCAAGCTGCCGGCGTCCGGCGCAGCGGACGAGGACGGGAACGACCAGCGTCCGAGGCCATCTTGAGCACGCCTGTGGAGGCGGTGAGTGCGAAGCTGACGCGGCCGCCGTCAGTGAAACCGCATCGCGCAGGGCGTGGACGTGAGCGAGCTTCGACGCCAGCGACGATGCGCCGCTCGTGATGGCCGCGTGCGAGGGGGCACACCGAGATCGTGCCTGGCTGCTGCTGGACAGGCCGAGCGCGCGACGTCTCTGCCGTCGAGCACCCAGCGTGCGAGCCACCGGCACTGCCACGCGGCGCAGTGCCGCCAGGCCGCAGCGCCGCCGCCGCCCTATGCTCGCCGCCCACCACATCGATATCGCGACAAGCGGGGATCCGCAGCAACGGCTACACCGCCCTGCCACGACGCGGATCTGGCAGAACAACGTCGACGCAACCGCGAAAGCGGATCATCGAGAGGCGGGCGCCAACCTGACGTTGAAGTCTCATCGCGGCGAGACGGCGCTCGACTTCGCGAAGGCGAAGCATCGGACGGAGATCATCGCGATGATCGAGGCGCGTCAGAACAGTGATCAATGCCCAGGCTTCCGCCGCGTAGAGAGCCTGCAGGCCGCCGCGCGCGATCGGGTCAAAGCCGCCCGGAACACGCGTCTCCGCTTCGCTGCTCTGCGCATCGCAGGTCTGATCGAAAGTCACCCGCTGCCGCATCATCCGACCGCGGCGAGCTGTGTCGATGCCGCAGGCTTGCTACTTGCGATTGTCAGTCTTGCGCCGCCGCGGCGTGCAGGCCAAGGAGCAGGCTGCACTGCCCATCGCCTTCTTGACGTCCTGCGTGAACTCGGCGCCGTAGACGCTGCCGCTCGCATCGACGGTCACGCGCTTCGGCCGCGCTCGAACCGCCGGCTGGCGGGAATGGCGACGCATCGGGGATGAAGTATCTGACCGAGCTGTCGCGCGCTGACCGACGATGCGAATCCTCGCTGACACCCCGATTCGACCCATAGGCGCCGGGCTCGAGCTCGCTGATTCGGAGTCGGCGACGTAGATCGTGCCGCGTCCTTGTCGATGAAGATTGCCGCTCGGGCGGCCGAACTGCTTCCACTCGGCGATGAAGGTTGCCTCCTGGTCGTAGATCTGGATTCGGCTGTTCTGGCGGTCGCCGATGAACAGCCGCGCCGCGCGAGTCGAACGCGATCGCATGAATGCAGTCGAACTCCACCGATCGCCGTGCCTTTCTTCCCCACGTCTTGAGGAACTCGCCGGTCTTGTCGAACTTCATGATCCGCGCGTTGGCGGTCGGCTGGTTGCCGTGCGTCTGGCCACGAAGATGTCGCCGTTGGGGGCAATGGCGACTTCCGTCGGCTGATCGAAGACGTCGGTGCCCGGTCCGGCGATGCCCGGCCTTGCCCAGCGTCATCAGGACGTCGCCGCGCGCGAGCTGAACTTCTCAGATCTGATGCCCCTTGCCCGGCACGATCCCGTTGTCGGCGACCCACAGGTTGCCGTCCTGTCGACGGTGATCTTTGTGCGGGACTCACGAACCGCCCGCCGCCGAACGAGCCGAGCAGCTGCCGGTCGTGTCGAAGTGCAGGATGGGATCGATCGTCGAGTCCGCACAGTTGGAGCCGCGGGATCCGGAGACGCCGCAGCGATCGATCGCCCAGATCGTGCCGTCCGGCGCGACCGAAATACCGGCCGTCGATCTCCCACTTGCGCCCCTCGGGCAGCTGTCCCCATGACACGCCAGTCAGCAAAGGGATTGAGCAGGTCGTTCCGCGCCGAGCGGCGACACCGCTGGCACAGTCGGAAACTTCAGCGGCGCGCCGCGCGCGACTGCGTCAGAACGCCCACCGGTTCCATCAGCAACACGCTGGCGAAGATCGCGGTTGCGGTCAGCATCGAGCGGCGGTCAGTCATCACTCCGGCCTCCCGGACGCGTCTGATTTATGGAGAGTTGGCAGGAAAGGTCATGACCCGGCGATTGGACGCACGACCGACTTCGGACCATATGCGTCGCCAGACCGCTTTGTCAGGTATTTTCGTTGCGACGAAGTCACGAACCGCGAGCGGGGTCTTGAGCACACGGTTCACTCGGCGACACGCGCCGCGAGCGTGCGATAACCATCGAGTACGAGGCGTTGACATCAAGCAGGATCGGCAATCCGCCCGGCGACGGTGCCGCCGAGTCGCGAGTGGATTCCACGGTCGGCTCCAGCCATGATGGTGACGAGAGCCGGCCGACGCCACGGGCCGTCAGCTCCGGTGGCTCGGCAGGCATTGCCCGGAGAAGAATGGGCGCTCGATCGCCAGGCCGAAGGCACGCTGGCTAGGCCGATGTCGCGCCGGCGTGCACGATACGCCTGCGCGGCTCGACTGGACAGCGCCATTCGCATCCGCAGCCGGCAGCGCGAGCTTGGCCACCCGGGCGATCAGAGGCACGACAGCGCGGCGAGCAGCCCCTGAAACGGCGCGGCAGTCCGACTACCGTCCAGAGTCCCCGTTTCGAAATGGCCGAGACGAGCCGCGGCGGAGTCGACACGGGCCAGAATCCGCCATGATGATCCCAGGCGACCTGTGGAACCCTCGGCCGCACCGCCGACGCGATCAACGATCGCCCATGTGGCCGGAGTCGTCGCGCTGCAAACTGGCGACGCCGATTCGCGTCGCTCGGCGATTTCGACGCAGCCGAAGAGGCGATGCACGACGCCTTCGCGCCGCGCTCGAGCAGTGGCCGCGTGAAGGCGATTCCGTCCAACCCGCGCGCCTGGCTCGGTGTCCGCGGGACGCTTCAAGGCCATCGACCAGATGCGCCGCCGCAAGCGGTTCGACGCGCTGGACGACGTGGGTGAAAGGCTGACGTCGCCGTCGTGGACGAGGCGGCGTGGGCGACAAGGAGAGCGTCGAGGACGACCGCCTGCGCCTGATCTTCACGTGCTGCCATCCGGCGCTCGCCGCCGACGCGCAGGTCGCGCTGACGCTTCGCGAAGTCTGCGGCTTGACGACGGAAGAAATCGCGCGGGCGTTTCTGACGCCGGCGCCCACGCTGGCGCAGCGGATCGTGCGCGCCAGGAACAAGATCCGCGACGCGCGCATCCCATACCAGGTCCCGACCGAGCGCGGAGCTCCCGAACGGCTCGACGCCGTGCTGCGCGTCATCTATCTCGTCTTCAACGAGGGCTACACCGCCTCGTCCGGCGCGGCGCTGACGCGCCACGACGTGTCTCGCGGCGAGGCCATTCGCCTGGGACGGCTGCTCGTGGACCTCCTGCCCGAGCCCGAAGCGATTGGCCTGCTGGCGCTGATGCTGCTGCACGAATCACGGCGCGCGCGCGCACGTCGGCCGACGGCGAGATCGTGCTGCTCGAGGATCAGGATCGCGTCGCTGTGGGATCGCCGGCTCAATCGCCGAAGGGTCGCGGCTCGGTCGAGCGGGCGCTCGTCGTCGCGGCGGTTCGGCCCCTACGCGCGCTGCAGGCGGCGATCGTCGGCGGTGCACGCCGAAGCGCCGAGCATGGCCGCGACGGACTGGAGCGAGATCGTCGGCCTGTACGACGCGTTGATGCAGCGTGCGCCCGTCGCCGGTCGTCGAGTTGAACCGTGCCGTCGCGATCGCGATGCGCGACGGCCCGGCCGCCGGCCTGGCGATCGTCGACGGCATCCTGGAGCGCGGCGATCTGAAGGACTATCGCCTCGCGCACGCCGCCCGGGCCGATCTCTGCCGGCGGCTGGCCAGAACGAACGATGCCCGGCAGGCGTATCAGCGAGCGCTGAAGCTGGCGCATCAGGAACCCGAACGGCGGTTCCTGGAACGGCGCCTCGCCGAATTGGCGGACAAATAGCCGCGAGATTCCCTGCGCTGTCGATTCCGGCCTCGGCCAACCGACTACCTGATGTCGGCGTAGACCGTTCGCGTCGTGGGAGCGCCCACGAAAGCTGAGCCTCTCGTGTGTCTCGAGGAGGAAGGTAAGCTTCGCGCGCCGTCGCCGACAGCGAGTGCAAGGCGTGCGGCGACGGATTCCGGGCAGAACGGCGTGCTGTCGTCGCGGCCGAGGCGCTGCAGCCGATCGACACCGCGACGACGGTCCGCGTGCGCAACGGACGGCTGACGCGTGACCGACGGTCCCTTCGCCGAAACCGAAGGAGCAGCTGCGCCGGCTTCTATCTGGTCGAGGCGCGCGACCTCAACGAGGCATTCAGATTGCCGGGCAAGATTCCGCCGGCGCGCGAGGCGCAGCGTCGAGGTGCGGCCGGTGCGTGAGTTGGACGCGTAGAGGTAGACGTGGTGAGGAAGCGAGGTCCGGCTGAAGCCGGACGACCGGCCATGTCCGGTGAGCCACGTTACCGTTACTTCTTCTGCTGCGCTGCGACGTCGTCGGCTTCCTTCTCGAGCAGCCGCGCCCCGCGAAGGATGTTGCCCATCGCGTAGTTGCCTTCGTGGCACGCGTACTCGTAGAGCAGCTCGTCCGCCGGCCGCCACGGGATACTCGCCGCTCCACGGCTGCGTCGAAGGTGGCCGGATCGCTCGATCGTGAAGCGGTACAGCAGCGTCTTCGCGTCGAGCGCGCGAGAAGCGCTCGGTGACCTTCAGGTTCGGCGTGCTGCCGCGCATACCGCGTCTTGTCGGTGAAGTTCGTCGTCTCGACGACCAGCGTGTCGCCTTCCCACCAGCCGATCGAATCGCCCATCCACTTGCGGATGCTCGGTCGGCGCGTGCTTGCCGTTCGATGCGGATGATGCGCGCGTCGTGCACCATCTCGTTCGAGGATCATCACGGTGTCCGTGCGTCTGCACGATCTGCTTGGTGTTGTT
>ERZ1370068.9127-contig-7928_pt1 | contig 32317 bp, 38 predicted proteins | sample MGYA00561227_ERZ1370068 | MGnify/ENA primary metagenome ERZ1370068 (study PRJEB38410, sample SAMEA6850437) | metagenome | study: Metagenomic assessment of the ecological functions of the soil: analysis of the soil microbiota associated with the...
GTTACGTACTTCGTTCAGTTACGTATTGCTGCTCATGTCGGTACCAGTAGAGACGGCCCCGCTGCGCGGGGTGGCTCTCCCGACCATCGGAACAAGGCCTCCACGATCGGGTCCACGATATAGATGGCACCGTCGCCGGCGAATATGTGCTCGAGCCCTCCCCAACCGTCCCCGACCTTCTTCGGGCCCTCCCACGTGAAGCTGCCGTCCGCTCGACCCACATGGCGGTACCACCACAGGGTGCCACCCGATGCCGGGTGGCCACCCATCCCCGGCCCGATTCCGGTAGGGGCGTAGCCTCCACCGTGGATCGACTGCGTAGATGATGCCGTCGCCGCCGGAGAACACGTGCTTGAAGCTGCCCCACCCGGTGCCGACCTTCTTCGGACCCTCCCACCTGAAGCTGCCATCCGCGCGACCCACATGGCGGTACCACCACAGGGTGCCACCCGATGCCGGGTCGGCCGCCCATCCCCGGCCCTATCCCGGTTGGCAAGGTGGCCTCCACAAGGGGATCGACGGCATAGATGATGCCGTCGCCGCCGGAGAACACGTGCTTCGAAGCTGCCCCACCCGGTGCCGACCTTCTTCGCGCCCTCCCATCTGAAGCTGCCTTCCGCGCGACCCACATGGCGGTACCACCACAGGGTGCCACCCGATGCCGGGTGGCCACCCATCCTCGGCCCGATCCCGGTTGGCAAGGTGGCCTCCACAAGGGGATCGACGGCATAGATGATGCCGTCGCCGCCGGAAAACACCTGCTGCGCAGCTCTCCCCAGCCGGTGCCGACCGTCTTCGGTCCCTGCCATCGATAGCTGCCATCTTTCGGCCCCAGGTGGCGATACCAATGCAGCAGCCCCCCACTGGCGAGGCGTGGCTCTCCCCACGATCTGGACGGAGGCCTCCACGATCGGGTCCACGGCGTAGATGAGGCCTTCTTCCACCGCGAGCCCCGGCCGCTCTGCCAGTGCGTCGTAGAGTGACGCCTCGCGCAGCGGCGCTGCGGTCTCGGCACCCCGCGGTGCGGGATGGCCTGCTGTGCGGCGGCGACTGCAGGGCGTCCGCCGTCGACGCGCGCAGCGGCCCGCCGCCCCGTCGAGGAGACCGTGCCCATCGCCTGAATTCAGGCCGTGCACGTGCATTGAGTCTTGCTCGCCTCATGCGTCATTACGCCGTCCTCCAGACTGTGTCACTGCGCGGTACCTTCGCGACCCACAGTGGGGCAGGGTGGCGCGCCACAATGGACAGAAGCCCCTGCGGCGAATGAACGAAGCAGTATCCCGAGGCGCCGACGCCGTGTCATGAACTTTCGTCATCTGCAGCGCTCTCTTGTTGGGCAACGCGCTCGCACGGGTGGGCTGCGCACTTCGGGGCGGGCAAGGCCGATTGCCCTCCCAGGGGCACAGACCGGCCGGTTCAGTCGTCAGACGGACGAAGGCGAGGACGCCGGGTCAGCCGCTGTTGGTACGAAGCGATAGCCGCGGCCCGGCACCGTGGCGATGTACCGCGCATGCCGCGAATGGTTCTGCAGCTTGGTGCGCAGGTTGCGAATGTGGCGGTCGACGACGTTGCTCTCCGCCACGTAGTCCGAACCCCAGAGGTAATCCAGGATCTCGTCGCGCGTCAGCAGCCGCCCGGCGTTGGCGGCGAGCAGGTAGAGCGCAGGCTCTGCTCGAGCGGGGTGAGTGCAGCTCCGTCCCGCCGGCGCGAACATGGCGGTTCAGGATGTCGATCTCCAGGTCGCCCAGCCGCAGCACCGGCGTGAATTCGATGGCCTCGCTGTAGCTCCGCCGCATGAGCGCCAAGGTCCGTGCGACGAACTCCTCCGGGGAGAAGGGCACCGTCAGGATGTCGTCCACGCCTCGCTCGAACGCCGCCAGCTTGGCCTTGAGGTCGCCTCGCCGCGTCAGTGCAATGACGGGGATCTGGCGGGCCTCCTGCGTGGGGCGGAGCCGGGCCAGGATCGCGCTGCCGCCGATGTCCATGTCCACAACCGCCAGATGCGGCCGCCACGCGGTGAGCGCTGCTGCGGCTTCCTCGACCGGTGAGCACCACGCGAGTGCTGTAGTGGCTGTGATTGAGCGCGGCCTTGACGAGCTCGGCGAGCACCAGCTGCTCGATCACCAGCAGCGCCCGAGCCGGGCTGCGCAGGCGCTGGTCATGCGAGGTCATACGCGTATCCCGTCGAGCAGCAACGGCGTATCCAGTGGGAGGCGCCAATAGGATACCACGACGGATCCAACTGACCCTTGCGTATCCACACGCTCTCCTGATCTCGTGGCTGACCCGAATGACCGAACTTCATGACACGCGCGCATCGCTGGTGCCAGGCTACCGTGAGAGTCCGGGGCTGGGCCGCGATTCCCTGCGCGCCAGTCCTGGGAGTCCGGCGCCTGTCCGCGAAACGGGCGGTGTCGGATATGGACAACCAAGCGCGGGCGCATCGGCAGTCATTGAGGCGATCTGGAATCGCGGCGAACTGGCAGTGGCCGATGAGCTGTTCGACCCCGACTACGTCAACCACGATGGCCTGATCCCGGACCTTGTTCACGGTCCCGAGGCCATCAAGGTCAGCGTCGCGTTGTATCGCATCGCGTTCCCCCACCTTCACATCACCGTGGACGAGATGAGCATGGACGGAGAGACGGTGGTGATCCACTGGACCGCCCGGCGGGACACGCCCGGTCCGGCGCACAACGCCGGCAGCGCGGATCAGGCGCTGCTAACGGGGATGACCCGCACTCGCTTTTCCGGGGGAGAATCGCGGAGAGCTGGACCCAGTGGGGCGGGGCCCAGGTGCTCGGCGACACCGGTGTCACCCCGGCTCAGTAGGACCAGAAGCCGGGGCTTCAGGAGGGCGGTGCCGGGAGCGGATCGGGCGCCACCCAGGCCGCGATGCGCTCGCGGCTCCAGTGGTGGTCGTCGTTCAGTGCAGGATCATCGCGGCGAGGGATATGCGCTTGCGGCAGCCCTCGGGACACCGACGCAGCGGTGTTCTCGAGGCAGTCGAACAGCCGCCACAACTCGCGCGGCTGCCCTGGCAAGCGAAGATCGGCCGGCTGGCAGCGCCGGCGGGCCGCCCTGGGCTCAGGCGTCGCGGAGATCAGGTGGATGACCGCCACGAACAGCGCGGCCCCGATGATCGACCAGAGGACTGGGAAATTCTGCCCATCGACGTTGACGACGAAGAAGGCAGGCAGCTTGAAGCGGTGAGCGAGCCACGTTCCGATGAGCGCGCCGATGAAACCGAGCGCGACGGAGACCAGGCAACCCCTGAGTGCCTCCGGCGATCGCACGTCCGATAGCGCCGCAGACGGCTGCCACCAGCAGAAGGAGAAGCAGCGCCACCACCGAAATCGTCATATGACCTCCGGGAATCGAGACAGCTCCATTCTCGGATCCTGCAGTCAGCCTCCGGGTCGCCCCCTCAAAAATTCCACGCGGACGCCGGCGCCTCCCACGGCGGAGGCGCGGTGACCTGACGCAACCGAATCACGCGGGCTTATGATGCCCGCCATGAAGCTGCTGAGCGCCGTCGCCCTCCTGGCGTTCGTGACACCCGTCGGGGCCGAGACCTTCACCGTCGGCACCGCCCGCGCCGAGCGGGGCCAGGTCGCGACCGGCACGATCGAGGTGCCGGCCGGCGCGGACGCGGCCACCAGCATTCCGGTGCTCGTGATCCACGGCGCGCGTCCGGGCAAGGTGCTGGCCGTCGTCTCCGGCGCCCACGGCACCGAATACGCCTCGATCATCGCGGTCGAGAAGCTGATCGGCCGCATCGACCCGGCCGAGCTGTCGGGCACCGTGATCCTGGTGCCGCTCGTGAACCGCGCCTCGTTCGACCAGAAGGTGGTGCACGTCAACCCGGTCGACGGCAAGAGCATGAACCGCTTCTACCCGGGCACGCGCCGACGGCACGCAGACCGAGCGGGCCTCGTACCTGATCACCAAGGAGGTCGTCGAGCGCTGCGACCACCTGATCGACCTGCACGGCGGCGACCTCGACGAGAGCCTGCGACCCTACGCGTACTGGACGATGACGGGCCGCGAGGAGCAGGACCGCGTCTCGCGCGAGATGGTGCTCGCGTTCGGGCTCGACCACATCATCGTCTCGGCCGACCGGCCCCAGGACCCCGCCGCGTCGCGCTACCTCGAGAACACGGCCACCACGCGCGGCAAGCCGTCGATCACGGCCGAGGCGGGCCACGCGGGAACCGTCGAGCCAGAGGACGTGGACGCGCTCGTGCGGCGGCTGCCTGAGCGTGATGCGCTACCTCAAGATGCTGCCCGGCGCGCCGGAGATGGTCCAGAGCCCGGTCTGGATCGACAGCGTGCTCACCGTCACCAGCGACGAGCCCGGGCGTCTTCTACCCGCGGGTGAAGCGCGGGGAGTACGTCGCCAAGGGCATGACGATCGGCGAGGTGACGGACTTCTTCGGACGCAGGATCTTCGAGGCCAAGGCGCCCGCGGCGGGCGTCGTCCTCTACATCTGCAGCGTGCCCAGCATGGCGAAGGGCGGCACCATCGCGAACGTCGGCGTGGTGCGCGGGGGAAGCTGACTCACTCCCAGCGCAGCGGCTCGATGGGGTCGAGGCGCGACGCCTTCACGGCCGGGTAGGCGCCGAAGAAGACACCGGCTCCCGTCGAGACGAGCAGGCCGACGAGCGGCGACCAGAGCGGGATGGCCGTCGGTAGCGCGGGCACGGCCGCCTTCACGGTGACGGAGATGAGCAGACCCAGGACCACTCCGATCACACCCCGATGCTGCTCAACGTCGCCGCCTCGACCAGGAACTGGCCGACCACGTCGCGCCGGCGGGCACCGCAGGCGCGACGCACGCCGATCTCGCGCGTCCTCTGCGTGACCGAGACCAGCATGATGTTCATGCACCCCCGACGCCGCCGATGACGAGCGAGATGAGGGCCACGAAGACCATGGCCCCGGTGATGCCGCCCGTGATGGCCCGGAACTGCGAGATGAGCTGGTCCGGCGTGACGATCGCGAAGTCGTTGGGCTTGTCGAAGGGCACACGGCGCCGCGCCCGCAGGGCGGCCACCGCGCTCTCGATCACGCCTGGCATGTCCTCCGTGCGCTTGGGCACGACGTTGATGTTCACGCCGTCCCTCTGCGCCCGGTTGGAGAACTGCCGCTCGAACGCCGCCGTAGGGCACCGTCACCTTGTTGTCGGGCGAGAAGCCGAACTGCGCCCCCTTCTTCTCCAGGACGCCGATCACGCGGTAGCGCAGGCCCTCGACGGTGATCTCCTTGCCGATGTGGATCCTCGTGCGGGAACAGGGCCTCCTGCACTTCCGCCCCCAGGACCGCGACCAGCGCGTGGTGCTCCACCTCCGTGGGCGTGAAGAAGCGCCCGCGAGCCGACGCTCTGGGCGGTCGTGGTGGGATAGAACTCGTCGCTGCCCACGATGTACGGGCCGTTGGCCTCGAGGCTCCCGTTCTTGACGTGGAGGAGGCCGTCGGTGAAGGCGTACAGGACTCGCCACCGTCGCGTCCGGGAGCAGCGCGCGCAGCGCCGGCGGCGTCCTCCAGGGTCAGGTTCTTCCGGCGTCTCTCCTCGTCGCTCTTGGGGCCGCCGGGGCCGAAGCGGTCCTCGTACTTCTGGATCTCGATGCGGTTGGCGCCGAAGGCCTGGAGGTTGCCGATGATGTTGTTGTTGAAGCCGGTGACGATGGCCACCATCGCCATCACCGTGGTCACACCCACCACGATGCCCAGGACGGTCAGCGTGGAGCGCAGCTTGTGCTCGACGATGGAGCTGGCGGCGAAGCGGACGTTGCCCGTGAAGCCGCGCACGAACGCGGCCCAGCGCATCGGGAGCGCGCGGCTTCACTCATAGCGCAGCGCCTCCACCGGAGCCAGCCGGGCCGCGGCGGCCGCCGGGAGCCAGGCCGGCCAGCGAGGCCCGTGACCGCGGCCGTCACGAGGCCGATGAGGATGAAACCCGCCTTCACGTGCGCGGGAAAGATCTGGCTCACGGCCAGGGCCACCAGCGCCCCGGCCAGCACGCCACCCGCGCCTCCCAGCGTGGCCAGCAGCGACGACTCCATCAGGAACTGGCGCTTGATGTCGCGCTTCCTCGCGCCCAGGGCCATGCGCAGCCCGATCTCCTGGGTGCGCTCCACCACCGAGACGAACATGATGTTGGCGACCACGATGCCTCCGACCACCAGCGAGAGGCCCGAGATCGAGCATCATGACCGCGAAGGCCGCCGCGGAGATCGACCGCCAGAGCGACTGGATGGCCTCGCGCTCCGACGACGCCAAACGGATCCTCGGCCGTGAACGGCGTCTGCCGCAGCGAGCGCAGCAGCGTCCGGACCTCTCCCTCCGTCTCGTCCAGGCCCTGCATGCCGCTGACCGGCCGCACCAGTGATCGCGATCCCGTCGTCCGAGGTCATCACCTTCTGCAGGAACGAGAGCGGCACGAACATCACGTTGTCGCGGTTCTGTCCCAGCACGTTGCCGAGCTTGGACTGGAGCCCGATGACGCGGAGCGGATAGCCGTGGACGTAGACCGTGCGGCCGATGGGATCGAGCTTCGGGAAGAGCTGGTCCTTGATGTCGTGCCCGATGATGGCCACCGGCGCCGCGTGCTCGTCCTCCAGCGGCGTGAAGAAGCGGCCCGCCTCGAGATCCACGTTGAGCATGGTCAGCACGTTGGCCGTGTAGCCGGTCACGGGCACGTTCGAGAGCTTGCGAGGGCCGAGGTGGACGTTCGCGAACTGCTGAGCCTGCGCGCGCCACGGCGGCGCAGGACCGGCACTCGGCGCGCACGATCTGCAGGTCGCGCAGGGTCACCGGCTTGCGCTTGCGTGGCCATGATGAATTCCTGGCGGCTGCGGATGATGCCGTACTTGGCGAAGACGATGACGTCGGGGTTGAGGTTGACGACCTTGTTCGAGGACGTAGTCGTTGAGGTCCGCTGATGACGGACAGGACGGAGACCACGGTCATCACGCCGATGATCACGCCCAGGAGCGTGAGCCCCGACCGCAGCTTGTTCAGTCGCAGTGCCTGGAGCGAGACGGCGAACAGCTCGGAGAAGCCCATGGCTCCTTCCGCGCGGAGGTCAGGACGTCCCGGAGCCCTGCCCTTCGGCGGCCTTCTTCTCCTTCTCCGACATCTTCTTCGCGCGATCGCCGTCCTTGATCTCGCGCAGCGCCTTGAAGGGACCGGTGACGATCTCCTCGCCGGCCGGTAGCCCGGAGACCACCTCCACCATCAGCTCTCCGGTGATCCCGGTCTGGATGGACGCGAAGACCACCTTGCCGTCGCGCAGCGCGTGGACCCCCTGCTCGGTCTTCAGCTTCCCGGCCTCGTTCCTCTCGCCCTTGGGCGAATCGCGCACGACCACCGCCGCCAGAGGCGCACCGCCACCACCTTCTCCTTGACGCCGGTGATGATGTCGGCCGTGACGGAGAAGCCGGGCCGGATGCTCGGGGGTGGCTCCACGACCTTCACCTTGACCTTGAAGTTGATGGCGTCGGAGGTTGTGGTCAGGCCCTGCAGGTCGGGTCGTCCCTCAGGATCGGCGAGTTCCCACCTCGGTGACCAGGCCGTCGAACGTCCGCCCCGGATACGCGTCGATGTTGAGCAGCGTCTTCTGCCCGACCTGGACCGTCGGCGTGTCGGTCTCGTCCACCATCAGCACCGCCTCCACCGTCGACATGTCGGAGACGGTGAGGAGCTGGGTGCCGGGGTTGTTCATGGTGCCGATGACGGTGACCTCGCCCGCCTTGACTCGCAGCGTGGTGACCACGCCGTCGATGGGAGCGCGCACGGTGGTCTTGGAGAGGGTGTCGCGGTCGGCGCTGAGGCCCGCGCGCATCTGGTCCACGCGGTTCTGGGCGGATTCGAAGGCGGAGCGCGCGGTCTCAGACCCGACTGGGCGCGCTGGAAGTCGGCCTCGGACGTGATCCGCGCCTCGTAGTTCCGCCGCGACCGCTCGTAGTCGCGCTCGGCCTGCGGCCATCGTTTCCTTGGCGGTGCCGCGGTCGGCCAGGCTGGCCCTTGAGGGCGGCGCTGGAGCCGGCCTCCTCAGCCGCCGCGCGCGGTTGCGGTCGATCTGGAGGAGGAAGTCGCCCTTCTTGACCTTGTCGCCCTCGCGCACGGCCAGGTTCACGACCTGACCCTGCACGAGCGCCGACATCTCGACCTTGTTCTCCGCCTGGATCTTGCCGTTCGGCCGTGACCTTGGAGACGATGTCCTGCGTCGCGACCGTGGCGGTGAGGACGGGTGTGGCCTTGTTCCGATTGCGTGAGAAGGCCGCCCCCGCGCCCAACGCGAGCACGCCGGCCACGATGATCCAGATAAGGCGCTTGCGACGAGTCAAGTGTCGCCAAGCTACACCCGGCCGGACCAGCGTCAACGCGGTCGGGGCGAGGCCGAGAGGCGAGCGGCGTGCTTGGACCGCCGCCGGTGTCCCGCCGTGGCAAGCCCATCCGCCGGACCAGATCGGCGAAACGCGGATCCGCGCGCAGGGCCGCCGCGCGCTCCGGGGGCGGATGCAGCCCGACCGGCGTGTCCATGATCTGGTATCGAGATGAGGACCGGATCTTTGGCGTCGTAGGCCTTCTCCAACAACGCAAAGGCGGCGTCCTTCTCGCCCAGCGTGGCGTGAACGAAGGCGGGAAAGACTGGAGACACCGCACCGCCGCGCCGACTCCTCCTCCAGCTTCGCGAGCTCGCGGCGGGCCTGGTCCGGCTGGCCGTTCTCCGCCGACACGATGGCGAGGCTGGCGAGCACCGCCGGATCGTCCGGTTGCAGGGCGCGGGCGCGCTCGAGCTGCTTCCCGCCGAGATCGGCATGTCCGTGCTCCAGGAGGAAGAGCGCAAACGGGAGTTGAGACCGCAGGTGATTGGGGTCGAGCTCGAGCGTCCGGTTCCACTGCGCCAGGGCCGCTTCGCCCTGGCCGGTGGCGTCGAGGCGCCGGGCCATGGCACGGTTCACCGTGACGTCGAGCGGGTCCAGCTCGAACGCCCGCCGCGTCTGGGCGAGGCTCTCCTCGAAGCGACCGAGCGCATAGAGGTACCAACTGTACGACTGGTAGACCGACGATGGCATTCGGGTCGTTCTCGATGGCGCGCCGGTATTCGCGCTCCGCACCGTCCCAGTCCCACTCGCCCGCCAGCGCAGAGGCCAGCGCCGCGCGCGCCTCGCCGAGGCCGGGGTCCAGCTCCAGGGCTTTCAGCGCCGCGGCCTTCATCTCGGCTCCTCCCGGGCCGGGAGGGGCGTCGCCGTAGATGAGCCGAGGACCGTAGGTGGTCGCCAGACCTTCATACGCGGGGGCGAAGCCCGGATCCTGGCGATGGCGGTCTGGAAGTACGCGATCGCTTTCTCGAGCGACTGCGGCGAGCGCTGCCTCCAGAGGTGGCGGCCGAGCAGGTAGGCATCGTACGCCTCTGGATTCACCGTCCGCGCGCGCGCCGGCCGACGGGCGCTGTCGGTGGTGACGGTGATGCGGACCTCCTCGGCGATCGCGCGCGACACCTCGTCCTGGAGCGCGAGGACGTCCTCAGGCGGCGCTCGTAACTGTGCGCCCAGAGGTGGCGGTCGGTCGGGGCGTGGATGAGCTGCGCCGTGATGCGCACGCGCCCGCCCGATCGCACCACCGAGCCTTCCACGACACCTTCGACACCCAGCTCGCGCGCGATCTCGCCCAGCGGCTTGGCGCTGCCCTTGTAGCGCATCACCGACTGCCGCGAGATCACACGCAGCGCCGGCCAGGAGGCGAGGTTGGTGATGAGCGCCTCGGTCATGCCGTCGCTGAAGTAGTCCTGCGCGGGGTCTCCGGTCAGGTTGGCCAGGGGCAGGACCGCCAGCGACCTTATCGGGATCGCCGCCGGCGGGCGCGGCGCGGCGTTGGAGCGCGGGCGCGAGGCGATCAACAGCGCCGTCAGCGCGGCGGCGGAAAGGGCCACCCCAGCCATATCGCGCGACGACGACGCGGTATCGGCGGGATCGAAACCTCAGGGCCGGCTCCGGCGCGCCCACCGGGGCGATGAACCGGTACGCCCGCCGCTCCAGCGTCTCGATGAAGCGCGGGTTGTCGGCCCTCGTCCCCCAGCGCCGCGCGCAGACGGCTGACGGCGCGGTTCAGCCCGTTGTCGAAGTCGACGAAGGTCTCGTCGGGCCAGAGCCGCTGCCGGAGCGCCTCGCGAGTCACGGGCTCGCCGCGTGCGTCGAGGAGGGCCTCCAGGATCCGCAGCGGCTGCTCCTGCAGACGCACGCGCAAGCCGTCCCTGCGGAGCTCGCCGGAACTCCGGTCCAGCTCGAACACGCCGAACCGGAGGACGCGCGGAGTGGTTTCTCCCAGGCCCATGGGAGTCGGGCGGCCAGCCTAGCACCGCGGCGAGCCAAGGCATAGGGCGACAGCCATGGAGGCCTGTCGATCACAGGCGGGAGCGGGCGCCCCGATCTTCAACGCCTGCGCCAGGTTGCGAAGGGAGGCGCATTCCAGCCGCGGAGCAGGCAGCGGCCATGGCGCACTCCTGTCGAGCCCCTTAACTTGCCCACCGTCCGACCCAACCAAGGAGGGTGTTTGATGAAGTCGATTCTTGCGCTGTGTGACCGCACTCCTGCTGACGGCGCTCGTCGATGACCGTTACATCGGCGCGAGAGCAGCGGCGGATGGCTTGCCCACCGCACTGACAGGATCCGCGTTGCTCGACGATTGGGGCAACCGGTTCACTTCGCTCGGAGCATCGGTCCCCGAGAACTCGCTGCGCACGCAGGTCGCACCACGATTGCGCAGCTGGCCATGTTCGACGCCGTGAACGCGGTTCTCGATGGACCTTATCGACCCTTTGCCTCGAAGCCTGCGTCGGCGCCCGGTGCGTCACCCGAAGCGGCGGCCATCCGTGCCGCCTCCGTCGTCGCCCTGAACGAGTTCCCGACCCAGACGGCCGTGATCAACAGCGCCTACGCCGCGTCGATCGCCGCCGTGGCCGCGAGTCCCGAAGCCATCGCCGATGGCATCGTGGTGGGCGAAGTTGCTGCCAACGCCGTGCTCGCGGCCCGCGTTGGAGATCATCGCAACGATCCCGACCTCAGGGGTACGCGCCGGCCAGCGGCCCCGGCGCGTGGATCCCGACGCCACCCGCATTCGCGAATCCGCAGACCCCGTTTCTTCGCTTCGTCACGCCCTTCGGGTACGACAACCCGGCGCGCTTCCGTCCCACGGTCCGCCGGCGCTCCACAGCAGCACCTACGCGGCCGACTACAACGAGGTCAGGGACGTCGGTCGGGCAACCGACACGCACCCGTACCGCCGAGCAGTCCGCGACGGCGCTCTTCTGGTCGCCATCGGCAACCGCGCTCTGGAGCGCCAACGTTCACCAACCTGGCCAGCACGATGGACCTGCTGACCGCCGCTCGCTTCGAGGCCATCGGCCTTTCGGCGGTGACGAACTCTCTGATCGCCTGTTTGGGATGCGAAGTACGCGTACATGTTCTGGCGTCCGGTGACCGCCATCCGGACCGGCAGAGACCGATGGGAACCCCGAAACCGAGCCGGATGCGGGTGGACACCCTTCATCACCACGCCATCCCACCCCGAATATCCTTCAGCGCACACCACGGTCGGTGGCGGCGCCCTCGCGTTCTACAAAGAGTGGTTCGAGGAGACCGATCCGTTCCCGCTGGCGTTCAAGGGGAATGCCGGCGAGGTTCGTGTGATACACGAGCGCGGCAGAGATGATTGAAGAAGAGGGCAATGCGCGGGTGTGGGGCGGCATGCACTGGCGCAAGAGCACCGAGGTGGGTGCCAAGCTTGGTCGCACGGTCGGCAAGTACACGGCGACCCATCTGCTCAAGCCCCATGACTGCGAGGTGAACGCCGCTCGAGAACCCCGCCGCGACCCTGATCGCCACCGCGGCGCCCGCGTGTCCCTGCCCGCCCGGGCGTCGCGGCATTCCAGTCCCCGTCCTGCTCCTTGTCCTCGTTCTCTCGTACCGCTGAGGGCTCCGCGCTTATCGATGCGTTCTCTTAGAAAGCAGGGTACGCACGATCAAGAAGGCCAGGAGCGGGAGGGCGATCGCGTAGACGTACTGCGTCCGCGACACGCCGATGCCGAAAGGAAACCAGATGCCCGGCACGCCAATCGGTATCGAGCAGCTCACCGCCGAATAGCCCGGCCACGATCACGGCCAACGTGACGAGCGCCAGGATCCGCATGGGTCCGCTGCGGACGATGCGCGCGCCGATCACGACAAACAGCGCGATCGACCCGAACCGGCTGCCGCTGGTCACACTCGCCGAATGGATCACGGCGGCGACCATCCCGGCGGCCGCCAGCACCACGGCCGACACATCGATGCTGCGCCAAGGAGGCAGGCACCAGCGGTTCCAGGCCAGCGTCCAGGCGGCCACCGCTGGCACCCACATCACCGACGCCAGCCACGCATATGTCGCAAGATCCTGCAGGTCGGTCCATGCGACGATCGCGTTGTTGAGGCGCCTGGCCGCCATGAGCGCAAGGGCGATGCTGGCAAAGACCAGGAAACCCTTGTGGCTGCTGCGAGACTGGCACCCCAGCACCAAGCCAATGAGTGCCAACATGCCGATCGGCTCGATCACGTCGACGACGTAGCCGGCGATGGTTCGTTGCCATTGCACGCGGTGGAGCGCATCGCTGATCGGCCGCGGAGCCAGGATGGGCGCGCTGTGCATGCCGCCGCCGTCTGCGCTGGGCGCGGAGCTGTGACGCATGAACGCGCGAACGGCGAGTACGCCGCGGGTGCCGGCCGCATCGTCGGGAAGGGCGAACCGCAGCGGCCGCGTTCCGACGACACGCGGGCTCGAGCCGAGGCCGCCCCGACCCGCCCAGTAGTTTGCCGTTCCAATAGAGTTCGTAGCCGTCCTCGACGAGGGTCGGCCCGAGGATGTCCCACGACGCGTGTCCGGCCGGCACCGTCACCGCGCGCCGGTACCAGGCGTAGCCGACAAAGCCCGGATGACCGTGCGCCATCCACCCGCCGACGTAATCGGGCAGACCCACGTCGCCGTCGTGGCTGCCCGGCGAGGCGGTCATGTCGATCGTCTCCCAATCGCCATCGTCTGTATTGGCGTTCGCCCAGCCGTGGCTCGTCGCCGGTATGGAATCGCCAGGCGCCATCGAGTGTCGTCGCCGCGGCGCGCAGCGTCGGCGGATCAGGACGGCCGCCGCTCGCCAGGTCGGCGATCACCGCGGCCAATGTCAACAGCGTCGCCATGACGATGCCGGCGTTCAGTCTGCGTTGTGTCGCGTCGATCGAGGTCGCCGTCGAAGAATTCGATTTGGGCAGCATGCATCACCTCATCGAGGTGCTCGATGTCGGCAAACAAGTTACCACTTGTACTGCTTTTGAGCAGCGGGACCTGGAGGCCGCCGTAGATCCAGCAGGCGATACGAACCGCAGGATCTTCAGGACCCGTTGGAGCGGGCGAGGGCCGGGCCCTCGTTCGCGCTGCTCGCCGTCGTCCTCTTGCTGTGCTTCCTGGCTCGAGCGCGCTGCGCGACGCGCAGGAGCGCCCGCCCGCGCGCCGGCGGCGACGCTCGTGATGTACTGCCTGTCCTCTAACCGCCGCCGAGGTCCGAGCGGAGAGCGCGTCCCGATCTCACCAACAGAACCCGTTGTGCCAGCAGTCGTGCTCTTGAGCGCACGTGGTCGGGGTTCGCGATGAACTCGTTGCAATTCGGAAGGACGCCGAACGTCTCCAGGTACTCCCAGACGCATGTCGTATGGTGAACCGCGCCTGTGCAAAGGTTGCCGTAGATCCTCCGCGTGCTCGGGCGGACGCCGCAGAAGAAGCCCCCGACGACCTGCCATTGCTGTTGAAACTGATAGTAGGTCAGCCTGTCGAGCTCCCGTATCGGTGCGTTCGCGCTGCTGGGATCGCACGCGTCCCCCAGCCCGTCCTCGTCACAGTTGGCCTGATCCGGGTTCCACGTGTGCTGACAGTTGTCGCCGGCGTCGGGTATACCGTCGCCGTCACTGTCCCACGGTCTGCGCGCAGGCGTAGCCGCCGGCGCCACACGTCGTGTACCCGCTGGGCCCGTGCACTGGAGCGAGCAGGGCGCGCTCAGGGAGTACAAGCGTTGGCGCAGGGCTGTGCCTGAGCGGTGCTCGTAAGGAACGTCAACGAGAAGCTCAACGCCGCGAGGCCAATGACATGGAACTTCACGAAACACCTCCTCTCTAACTGTCCGGCCCCATTGGGCCGCTCAGCCGAAAGCCGACGGTCGATGCTGACCGTCGAGGCGCATCAATGCTATCCAGCGCGGACCTGCACGTCGTCTGTTTGTCGAGAAGTAATTGAGACGATCTGGATCTGGCGGGTGGGGCGCATCGAGGAGGCCGGCCGATGGTAGGGACTACGGCGCGTGGTTCCCTGTCCGAATGGCCGGCGCGCTGGATTCGTCGGCGGCGGTGGCCGATGGTCGCCAGACGGTGGGCGCTCTGGAGCTTCAAAAGCCGAGCTGCCCAACGCCTTACAGCACTCAGTCCCCGTCCTGCTCCTTGTCCTCGTTCTCCTTGTACATGTACTTGATGTTGTCCTTGAGGAGCAGGATGTTGGGCTCGCTCGTCGCGGTGGACCTTGAGGGCGTGTCTTGTCGTACCACTCGATGACGCCGCGGATCTCTTCGCCGTCCTTCAGGAGGATGACCATGCGCGTCTTGTTGGTCATCTGCTTCAGGTAGTAGAAGCTCTCGGCGTTGGTCTGCTCAGGCGGGACGGGCTTGCGCGCGCGATAGGGCTTCGAGGGGAGCTGTTCCTTGATCTCGGTAAGATCGGGGCGGATCAGCTTGCGGTTCATGTCGGGCCGGCCTCCTGCCGGAGCCCTGTCGATCAGTGCCCGGGGTCAATGGACCGCTTCGCGGATTGAAGCGGCCGGACCAAGGGGCAGGTCGCGTCTTCCGATCGGGATAGTGACGGCTTCCCCTCTTAGAAGTAGCACACCCTTTCCGCCGGCCGCAAGACTGCGGCGAAGCGGATTCAGGGAAGCGTGTCGAGGAGCACGTCGATGGAGAGCGAGCTTGCTCGCGTTGCCGCTTGAGGCCGAACAACGTCTCTCCCCGCTGCCTCGGCCAGCGGCGGCGGCGCGCGCACCGAGCGGGCCCTTCGCCAGCGGCTGCAGCTGATCCGCCACGTCCGCGTTCAGCAGGGATTCACGGAAGGGCTCCCGCGGCCAGCGCGGCCACGTCGCGCAGCAGCGTGCGCAGCACGGCCAGCGCGAGCGGGAGATCGTCGCGGTCGGCCAGCCCCTCGGCAGCCTCCATGCGCTCGACCACTCCCCGCGCACCCAGCCTCCCATCACCTTCAGCAGCTCCTCGCGCAGCGCGCCATACGCTTCGCCCTCGAACGCGAGCGCCTGGCCCAGGCGCTGCCGGCCGAAACGGACACGCGCAGCCGCGCCTCCGTCGGCGTGAGGCCCGAGCCGCTCGGTGAGCGCGCTCCAGCAGCGACGCCGGCAGCGGGCCCATGCGCAGCGCCTGGCAGCGCGAGCGGATGGTGGGCAGCAGCGCCTGGGGCAACGGCGTGATCAGGAACACGTGCGACGTCGCCGGCGGCTCCTCGAGGCTCTTGAGCAGCGCGTTCTGGGCCTGCTCGGTCATGGTGTGCGCGTCGTCGATCAGGATCGCCCGCGCCGACGCCTCGAACGGCACGCCGTCGATCTCGCGCACGAGGTCGCGGATGCGCTCGATCTTGAGCGTGTTCGTGGGACCTTCAGGCTCCCCGACCAGCAGGTCCGGGTGCAGTCCCCTGCCGCTGCGATGGCAGGCCGGGCAGCGGCCGCACGCGTCGCCGCCGGAGCCGTCCGGGCACAGCAGGGCGCGCGCCACCGCGGTGGCCAGCGTGCGCTTGCCGACGCCGCGCGGGCCCGTCAGCAGGATCGCGGGCGGCACTCTGCCGTTCGCCAGGCTGCGCGCGAGCAGGTCGCGCACGCGCTCGTGGCCGAGGATGGCGTCGAAGGCCATCAGGACTTCACCAGGCCGCGGTCGCGCAGCGCCGCGATCGCGCGGGCACCGACTTCGTCGAGCGAGCCCATGCCGTCCACGATCACCCAACGCTTCGGATCCTGGGCCATGAGCGCCTCGTAGCCGGCGCGGGCGCGCTCGTGGAAGGCGCGCGACTCCGCCTCGATACGGTCGCGCGGCCCGCGCGCTCCGATGCGCGCCAGGCCGACGTCGATCGGCACCTCGAAGAACAGCGTGAGGTCGGGACGCAGGCCACCCGTCGCCAGCGCGGCCACGTGCGCGAGCGTGTCCAGCGGCAGGTTGCGGCCGTATCCCTGGTACGCGAGCGACGTGTCCACGTAGCGGTCCGATACCACGGAGTGGCCCGCGGCCAGCGCGGGCCTCAGGACCTCGGACACGTGCTGCGCGCGGTCGGCGAAGTAGAGCAGGACCTCGGTCACCCCGTCGACCCTCCAGCGGGGATCGAGCAGCAGCTGGCGTATTTCGCGTCCCAGCGTGGTGCCGCCGGGCTCACGCGTGAGGACGGTGTCGGGGCCCAGAGCCTGCGCGATCCGCGCGGCCTGCGTGCTCTTCCCGCTGCCTTCCATGCCTTCGAGGGTCACGAACGCCATAGCCGCTCATTCTATCGCCCCGGGCCCGATTGACCGCGCCGCCCGGCTCGCATACGGTCGCGCGATGGAATCGCTGCGCGGGCGGGCAGCCCTCGTCACGGGAGGCAGCCGCGGCATCGGCCGGGCCGTGGCGCTGCTCTTCGCCGAGCTCGGCGCGCGCGTGGCCATCAGCTTCGCGAGCGATCGCGCGGCCGCGGAGCCGCACGGTCGAGGAGCGCGCGCGGCCGGCGTGGACGCGCTCGCGCTGCCCGCAGACCTGGGCCACGCGGGAGAGGCCGAGCGGCTGGTCACCGAGGCCACCGCGCGGTTGCGGGTGGGCTGGACGTCGCGGTCGTGAACCACGGGATCTGGAAGCACGCGCCGTCCCTCGAGATGACGGCCGAGCAGTGGGACGAGACGCTGCGCGTCAGCCTGACCGGCGCCTGGGCCGTGTGCCAGCAGGCCGCGCGCGTCATGGTGCCCGCGGGCCGTGGCGCGATCGTCACGATCGCCTCGACGGCCGGGCCAGCGGGGCGAAGCCGAGCACGCGCACTACGCCGCGTCGAAGGGCGCGCTCCTGGCCTGACGCGGTCGCTGGGCGCCGAGCTGGGGCCCCTCGGCGTGCGCGTCAACTGCGTGGCCCCGGGCTGGGTCGTGACGGACATGTCGCGCGACGCGCTCGTGACCCCGAAAGGGCTGCGGCCTCGCTCCGCAAGATCCCGCGGGGCACGCCCGGCACGCCCGAGGAGATCGCTGGCGGCGGTCGCGTTCCTGGCGTCCGACCGCGCGTCGTACCTCTACGGCGAGGTCCTGTCGGTCAACGGCGGCGCCGTGATGTACGACTGATCGTTCCCCAGACGTCAACATCAGCCACAAAGACACAAAGGACACAAAGGACAGCACAAAGAAGAGCAGGTCATACTTCAAGCCGCAGCAGCGGTTTTGTGCACGACCTCTATGCCGTTCTTTGTGCTCTTCGTGTCTTTGTGGCTGACGTTGCTGCGTTCGTTGCGGCGCGCGTCAGAGCGCCAGGTCCGCGGGACGCACGGGGGCGGAGCGGGCGGCGTAACTGCGGATGGCGCGGGTCAGGTTCGCGCCCAGCAGCGCCGGTCGGCTGCGACTTCTCGCACAGCAGGGCGATCGCCTTCCTGCACGTCGGGCACGATCCCCACCATCACGGCCATGCGCTCGGTGGAGACCTCGATCAGCTCGATCTGGTCCTCCTCCTCGGCCGACGCCAGGTCGCGGAGGAACAGCGTGAAGGCGGGCACCTTCTCCGCTAGCAGGCCCACTCGCAGGCCGGCGCTCTTGCCTCCGCGCCGCGCCAGGATCGAGCCCGTCATCGGGTCGAACAGGAAGGCCTGCGCCACCGACGGCATCTGCGCGCACAGCTCCTCGAGCACCAGGTTGCGCAGGGCCTGCTCCTCGGTGACGAGCTGCTCGGCCGGCGTCATGAGCTGGGGAGTGCGCGGCTGCAGCCGGCTGCGCACCGAGTCCTGCACCTCGTGCCGGCTCTTCCAGACGTCGCGCGAGAAGTCGGACAGGTACACCGACGTCTCGCCGGGCTCGTCGAGCGCCTCGTCCAGCTTCTGCCGCGCCTCCTTCTTCTCGAACGTGGAGCCGGCCGCGGACTCCCAGTACAGGTTCGACAGGCGCCCGCGCACCAGCAGCAGCATGGCCGCGCCGGACGGCTTCTGGATCTCCAGCGTGCCCGTGTGCTCCGGCCTTCTCCATCCGGTGCAGCAGCTCGACCAGGTCGGTGCGGTCCTGCAGGGTCTCGCGCAGCTTCTGGCGGTTCGTGATGCCCCGCAGGAGGTGCGCCATGTCGATGGGCAGCTCGTACACCGAGACCTGCCCCTCCCGCCGGTCGGAGTCCGCCCGCAGCCGCTCCAGCGCGGCCTGGCCGCTGAAGGCGACCGCCCCCAGGCGGTAGAGCGCGTTCACCTCACCCCCACGTAATAGAAGATCATGGCGATCGCGTCGGGGAACTTGATCTCGGCGAAGCCCGTCAGGCCCGCCTGCTGGCACGACCGGAGCAGGTCGTCCAGAGGCAGACTCTGGACCGACGAGGTCCCAATGGTGGAGCAGCTTGCTGCCGGGGAACTTCAAGAGGCGGTTCCCTCCGCAGGAGATAGAGTGGCGGCCAGTCTAGGGTCCGCCCTGGGCGGTGTCAATGTCGGCAGGACCGGGCGACGGGCCACAATCCGCGCCGCCGAGAAGCACCCATTCCGTCCTGGTCACGGGCGCCGGGGGAAGCTGGGAGGGCGTCTCGCCGCCCTGCTGGCGCCCCGATTCCAGGTCCTGGCGGGCGTCCGCCGCCAGCCGGCGCCCCCGGCGCGCATGCGGTCCCCCTGGAGCTGGCGGACCCGGCATCGGTGGACCGGGCGCTGGGCGGCGTGGGCGCGGTGGTCCACTGCGCGGCTCTGGCCGACGCCGACGCGTGCGAGCGCGATCCGAGGCCGCGCGACGCCAGAACGTCTCGGCCTGCGAGTCCTGGCCCGCACCTGCGCGGCGCGAGGCCTCCGCCTGATCGCGATCTCGACCGACCTCGTGTTCTCCGGCGAGCGACCCGTTCTGGCTCGAGACCGACGACACGCGGCCGGCTTCGGCGTACGGCCGCACCAAGCGCGAGGGCGAGCAGGCGGTGCTCGCGCTGTGCCCGGCGCGCCGCGGTCGGGCGGGTGGCGCTCGTGAGCGGACGGGCGCACGGCGCCCCGTCCTCGACCGAGTCGATCGCCTGGGCCCTGCGCGCGGGCCGGCCGCTGCGGCTGTTCACGGACCAGTACCGCACGCCTGTCGGCTCCGGAGTCGATCGCGAACGCGGTCGCTTCCCTGCTGGGCCGTGACGTCAGGGGCGTCTTCCACCTCGGCGGGCCGAGCGGGTCAGCCGCTACGAGCTGGGGATGCGCGTCGCGGGCGCTGTTGGGCCTCGATCTCCGCGGCATCGAGGCCCGTCCGCCAGTCGGCCCACGCGTTCGACGCGCCCCGGCCTCCGACGTGTCGCTCGGCTCCAGCCGCGCCCGCGGGCGCTGGGCTGGGAGCCGCGAAAGCCTAGACGACGGCCATCCGCTCCGGCCGGCTCGAGCCGGATTGATACTGGCGCGCGACTTCATGGCCACGGAGACACTCGAGGACCACCTGCGGCGGGCCACGCGCAACTTCACGGCGCGCGCTGCCCGAGGACCAAGCGTTGACCCTCGGCCGCGACCTCGCGCGGGCGCTCGCCCGCGCCCATGCCGAGGACCCTCCGCGCCATCCGGACCTCGAGCCCTCGACCATCGGATGGGCGGACGGCCAGCCCAGCTCGGTCCGGCCGTGCGCCAGCGGAGAGACGGGCGAGGACTTGTTCCAGCTCGGCGCGCTGATCCACTGGATGGCGACCGGCGGCGCCGCCCGAGCGCCTCGTGGCGGCTCGACGGCCCGCCGGACGCGCCGCTGACGCTCGTCACCCGGCGCGCGGTCGCTGGCCGCGCTCGCGACGCCCGGCGCGCGGCGAGCGCTTCGACACCCGCGGCCCGAAGCGGCCGAGGCCCTGGACCGGCGCGCTCCTCGCCGCCCCCAGCGGCGCGCCGCCGTGGCCCCTCTTCCGCGGCGACGCGACGCGCAGCGGCGCGGGCCGCCGCGGAGCGCGTCCGCGATGTCGCCGCCTCTGGAACGCGCGCCTGGGCGCGATCGCCGCGTCCCCGTGGTGTCGCCCACGCCTCGTGCTCTGCCCCACCGCGGACGGCCGGCTCATCTTCCTCGACCGCGCGAGCGGCCGGCGCGTCCACGAGATGCCCCTGGGCTCCGCGGTCGAGTCGACCCCGGCCCTGGACGCGGACACGCGCGCACGTGGGCACGGACGACGGCGAGCTGGTCGGCGTCGACACGCGCAACGGCGAGCCGCGGTACCGCCTGAAGCTCGGGCAGCTCGTGCGCTCCTCTCCCCTGCCGGCCGACGGACGCGTGTTCGTGGGCGTGGTGGACGGCAAGGACCGGCGCGCTGGTCTCGACGGACGGCGCAGGGCAAGCTGCGTCGTGGACGCGCAAGCTGGGCGCGGTGTTCTCGTCGCCCGCGCTCGCCGGCGACGCTGCGTCTCGATCGGCAGCGACGACGGCTCGCTGCACGCGGTGGACCGCGCAGAAGGGCGCCGTGCTCGTGTGGTCGTGCGCGATCGGGGGCAAGGTCCGCGCGACGCCCGCGGTCGGCGGGCGATCGCGCGGTGGTAGGCGGGCTTCGACGGCCGCGTGGTGGCCGCGAGCCTCAAGGACGGCCACGGCGATCTGGACGCGCGACCTGGGTCACGCGCTCTACTCGTCGCCCTGCATCGCGGGCGACCTGTGCGTCGATGGGCTGCCACGAGGGCCACCTGCACGGCCTGGACGCTCGCGACCGGCGCGCCGCGCTTCGAGGCGTCCACGCGCGGTCCCGTGATCGTCGCCCGTCGGCCGCGGGCGACCTGTTCCTGGCAGGCTCGACGGACGGCGATCTGTACCTCGTGGACGGCACCGGAAGCGTGCCGGGCGCCGCGACCCTGTCGCAGCGCGGCGTCCAGTCCTCGCCCGCGCTCGACGGCGACCGCGTCTACGTCGGGCAGCGGCGGACGGCCTGCACGGCGCTGGTGCTCGACGCGATGAAGTCGCTGCGCGTGCCGGCCTGGCTGGCCAGTGGCGTGCTGGAGCGCTACCACGCGGGCGCCAGCCACCTGTTCCTGCTGCACGGCAACGTGCGCGACGTGCATCCCTTCGGCGAGGACTACGTCGCCGCTGGCCGAGCGGCCTGGCCACGCTCTTCGCGCCGGCGCCCGACTGTCGTCTCCTACGACGTCTCGTCCGGGCCTGGCCTTCCCCGACGCCGAGCGCGAGAAGGCGTTCACGGAAGGCCCTCGGCATCAAGCGGCGCCGCTCCCGCCGGATCCGGACCGCGCGCTCGATCGTGCTCGACGCGCTGCTCACGCGCGGACCGCTGCCCGCCCGGCTCGGTCGCGATCGTCATCGACTACGCCCACGCCTCGCTCCCGCCGGGGCGACCGGCGGCGCCGGAGCGCCAGAACGATCACGCACGCTCGCGCGCTGGGCCTCGGATCCGAGCGTCGCCGGCGCGCCGGCCGCTCGTCGTCCTGATCGCGCCCACCGCGGCCGACGTCTCGCGACGAGGTCTACGCGGGCGCGTCGGGCGCCGAGGTGGTCGACGATGCCGCGGCCGGACCTCGACGCCGCGCGCGCGACTTCGCGCGCCACGCTGCAGCGCCGCTACTCCGGGGATCGCCTGGGAGATGACGCCGCGCGGAGCTGGCGGCCGAGACGGGCGGGCTGTCGCTCGTGCAGATGGAGGACATCGTCCAGCGCGCGCGGAGCGCGGCGAGCGCCGCTCGGCCGCGCGGCCGATCGTGGAGCGCAAGATCGACCTGCTGCGCGCAGGAGTACGGCGACGTCCTGGAGATCCTGCAGCCCGCGCTACGACCTCTCGGCCGTGGGCGGCCTCGAGCACGCCGTCACGCGAGCTGCAGCGAGGTGGCGGACATCATGCAGCGCGGGCTGACGTCCGCCGCGCCCATGGGCATCATCCTCATGGGCCCGCCCGGCACCGGCAAGAGCTACCTGGCCGAGTGCTTCGCCAAGGAGTGCGGGATGCTCTGCGTGCGCTTCCGCCCGCTGCGCAGATGTACGTCGGCCAGTCGGAGCGCAACCAGGAGAAGGCGTTCAGCGCCATCCGCGCGCTGGCCCCGGTGGTCGTGATCGTGGACGAGTCCGACCAGGCCGAGGGCGGCAGCCGCGACCAGGGCTCCGGCGACTCCGGCGTCACCGAGAGGATGCGCGCGTCCGGCCTTCAACTTCTGGGCGCGACAGCTCGCTGCGCGGCAGCGTGCTGCGCATCGACAGTCACCAACCGCGTGGACCTCATCGACTCCGCCATGCGCCGCTCCGGGCCGCACCGACCTCAAGATCCCGATCCTGATGCCCGACGAGCAGGCGCGCCGGCAGATCTTCGAGGTGCACGGTGCGGAAGCACAGGCTGCGCCTCGACGATCAAGGACTTCGCGCCCTTCGCCGGCGCGCACCGCCGGCTACACGGGCAGCGACCTCGAGCTGGCCCTCACCACCGCCTGACCGCTTCGCGCTGCGCGACGGCGCGCTCGGCCATCGCCGACGCGCACCTGTCGGCCGCGCTCGACGACCTGCATCCCGACCGCCCAGCGACCAGCGCGCCATCGACCGGATGACGCTCCTCGCCCTGGACGAGTGCCACAACAAGCGCCTCCTCCCCCGCAACGCCGAGGCCATCCGCAAGGAGATCCAGGCCCGCATGGCCCGCGACCTCCTAAGCCGTCAACAACGAACCAGAGCCACAGAGGTCACAGAGAACACAGAGGGCCTCATCAGGGACTCCAGCCAAGACCGAGTTCTTTCGTAGCTCTATCTCTGTGCGCTCTGTGTGCTCTGTGGCTTCGACCTGTCGTGCGGTGCTACCTCGACGCGGTTCGGATCTCTCCAGGAAGAACGTCCGGCCGGGGTACGGGTGCGAACTGGTAGGCCTGCTGGTCGGTGACGTTGTCGACGCCCGCGGCCAGCTCGATGCGGGCCTGCGGCTTGTATGAGGCGCGCAGGTCGATCTCGGTTCCACCGACGAGACGCCGCCGTAGCACGTTCAGGTTGACGTCCAGGTTGTACGACGTCGTTGTAGGCGCGGCCCTGGTGGCGGTACAGCCCACGCTGCCCATCCATTTCGCGTCGGGACGGTACGCGAGCAGCAGGCTGCGCCCGCGCGCCTGGGCACGCGCAGCCGGTACTTGCCGACCGAGGCCGGGTCCTTCGCGTTCTCCACCACCTTGGACCACGCGAACGCCGCGCGTTCGCCTCCACGCTGAGCCCGTGCAGGCCCAGGTCCCTGGCGCTGACCAGACGAATTCGACGCCGGGCGTGCGCACGCGGTCCGCGTTCGAGGCGTTCGTGATGCTGGGCGTCACGGTGGTGTCGCTTTCTGGCGCAGGATCGCGTCCTGCACGTCGTCGAGGAACAGCGACGTGCGCAGAGTCTGGCGGCTCCAGAAGGTCTCGGCCGATCAGCTCGACGCGCGTCGCCGCGCTCGGCCGCAGGTTCGGGTCGCTCAGCGTCGACCGAGGTGGCGGTGACGGTCCCGTTGTAGAGCTCCTCGACGTTCGGGAAGCGCACGCCGTGCCAGCAGCTGCGCGCGCAGCCGCCAGCGGTCGCTGGCGGTCCAGGCCAGCGACGGCCTTGGGCGAGTGGCCGCTCAGGCTCCGCCAGTCGTACGACGCACGCGTCGCGCCCGAGACGCGATCTGCTCGCCATCGCTGGTCTCGTACCACTCGGCGCGCCAGCCCAGCGTGAGCTTCAGGTCGTCGCGCAGCGCCGGGCGTCCTGCGCGTAAAGGGCGATCACCTCGGTCCTGCCCTGGTAGCGCTGCGCTCAGCGCGTCCTCGCTGGTGCGCCAGTCGGCGGCGTCTGTTCACGACGTTGTCGAGGCCGGTAGCGCGTTCCGGTGCGCGCCGAAGGTCAGCGCGTGCCGGCCGCCGGCCAAGTCGCTGCGCGTGGTCGCCGTAGGTCGCCCTGCACCTCGAAGGTGTTCCAGCCAGTGCCGTCGCGCCGGGTGACGGTGCCGCGCACCGCCCGCGGCCGCCACCGGATCGGGGTTGTTGGCCTGGCGGGCGGCGTCGTCGAGGATGCGGTAGTCCGACACGACGACCGAGCCGTTCCAGCCCGCCGGGCGGTGGGTGCGCACGCGTGCGCGCCGAGCTGGCGGTGCGATCTCGTCGCGCGTGGAGCGGCGCGAAGGCCGACGGGGGGACGTTGAAGCTGCTGGTCGCCGTCGGTGACGACGGCCCTGCCAGACCGCGGGCGCCCGCCGCAGTCGCGCAGGAACGTGTCGTTGCTGTTCTCGGTGCCGTTGCTGCCAGCCGGCGACGATCGCGCTCGCCTCGAGGCTCGGGCGTGATCTGGTAGCCCAGCGCGCAGCTTCACGCTGTCCTGGCGCGTGTGGTCGATGGCGCCCGCGTTGGCGCCGAAGATCGCGCGGTCGCAGGTCCGTTCGGGTCCCGGTCGTAGAGGATGCCCGGACACGGGCGTGGCGGTCCGGCGACCGCCGGGAACAGGCTCCGGCCGCGTGTCTGCCGACACGGTGTAGTACTGCATCGGCTGCGACGTCGAGTCCTGGTGGTTGCAGGTGATCGCCGACCCACAGCGCCCGACGTCGAAGCGCGTCCCGCCGTAGGCCGAGGCTGGCCGCCGTGTAGTCGTCGCTCTCGCCGTACTGGCCGAAGCTCTGGCTGTACGCCGGTGAGGCCGCACGCCCACTCGAGCGTCGCCGCGGCGTCCGCTCGGTCATCGACGATCGTGGTCCCGATCGAGTTGCCGGGTGGATGCGCGGAGAACGGGCCGTAGAGCACGTCGACGCGCTCCGATCGCCTCCGGCGTGACCATGTTCCAGCGCGGCGCGTCGAAGCGGCCGAGGAAGTTGGAGAGCAGATAGCCGTCCAGGTAACACGAGCGCCGCGCGAGCGCTGCAGCGTGCCGAAGCTGCGCCCGCCGACGAGCGCGTTGCGGTCGCCGATGTAGCGCTTGCGGATGGTCGTGTTGGGCACGTAGCTGCAGCGCGTCCTCCGGGTTGACGAGGTTCTGCTGGCGGAGCTGCTCCGATCGTGCGCGACGGACGTGCTGTTCGGCACGTCCACGCGGCAGCGATCCACGCGTCCGCGGTGACCGAGACCGGCTCCGAAGGCTCAGGGTCGGCGGCAGGTCCGCGGCCACGACTTCCCCGGCCGCGCCACGGCAGCGCGCGGGCCCGCTTCCAGCGGGTCCCCAGGACGCAGACGAGGCTCGTAGGAGCCGGGCGCGGGCACGCGCTCCGATGCGGAACGATGCCGTCGGGCCCGCTGAGCGCCTGCGGGTCCACGGCGTGGGCGGCGTCGCGCAGACGCACTTCGACGCCTGCGACAGGTTCACCGCTCGCGCCCAGGACGCGTCCGGTGACGACGGCGACGGACGGCTCCTCGGCCCGCGCGCGGCCGAGGTGGCAGCGCAGCAACAGGGCAAGGAGCGCAACGGCGCACACGCGGACAGAGCCGTGCGCGGCACCAGCGAACATGATCGCCTCCAGCGAGATGGGACTTCGACCGCCGCGGGACCGCGCCGCATCGGCGCGGACCCGGAGGCACCACGAGTACGCTAGGCCCGGGGTCGTGGAGGCGGAAGGTCGATGTGGAGGAAACCGGGAAGTGCGCCGGTGGCGGCGGACGAGAGGCCAGCGTGAAGGTCCCGAAGGCCGGGCCCAGGTCGAACGGCTGCGGGGTCACTTGCGGACGGCTCGAGACGGGAGCGCCGGCCGCGTCCTGCCCGCATGGCATCCCGCCGACTGGATGAGCGCGCCCAGGGGCTCTTCGGTCCCGTGGCAGGGCATGGAAGAGGGCTTCTTCGGCGGGCAGTGCGACGCGCAGCGGCACAGGTCGCCCGTGCAGTGCGCATGGGACGCCGGGCCGGCGAACAGCACGGCCGCGCTGCCGTGGACCGGCAGCAGCGCCAGCGCGAGAGGCCAGCAGGCGACGCCTCATGGCCCCGATCGTACCATCGCCGAGTCAAGGAAGGGACGCCGGGGCGGCGCGTGAGGCGAGCCGCGGTCAGCGGACGGGCGAGGCCGGCGATGTCGTGATGATCAGGATCCAGTGATGTTCGCAGGTAGGGACCGATCATGGACTGGCGCCGCGGAAGCCCGCGCGCGCAGCGAGCGCGGCCTCGTCCTTCTCGGCCGGACGTTCTGCGCCTCCGCGTAGTGCCGCCAGTTGCGGTACACGCCGATCGTGAACAGGTCCCAGGAGGCGCCCATCTCGCGGGAAGATCGCGTTCTGCGGCTGGCCGGTCGCCGCCAGGTAGTCGTTCTCCATCTGGCGCTGCCGCAGCGCTCGGCCCGCTGGCCCGCCAGGGCGTGGAACATCTCGATGTGCGCGAGCGACGCGTCGGCGAAGCGCAGGCGGCGCTCGAGGTCGGACCGCGGGCGAGCGCTCGTCCTCCACGCCCGAGCGATCAGCTCCTCCGGGGCCAGCGCGGCCGCCTTCCCGGGCTCAGCCTGCCCTGCCGGGCCCGGGACCGCATCCCGGGTCCCACTGGTCGCCCTGGGAGTGCCTGTGGTCTGCGGCCGCCTTGCCACATCGACGGCCGCGATCAGGCGCTCGACGAGACGCCCCAAGCGCGCGCGGCCGCGCGGGAGGAGTCGCCCGGTAAAGCGTGTCGCCGTGGAGCGGGGCGGGACCGGCGAGCAGGAGCGAGAGGGACATGTGGCGGCATCATCTCTCTGGCGCGTGCAGTGAGCGCGAGCGGCCTTGAAGTTCAGCACCAGGCGGCGACAGCGTCAGCTCGTCGCCGTCGTCGATCGGCGTGAGCACGCCGTTCGCGAGCTTCTTGCCGTTCAGGAACGTGCCGTTCATGGTGCCGATCTCCTCGGCCACGAAGTGCTTGCCGTCCTTGATCACGAGCCGGCGCGTGGCGGCGCGAGATGTTGCGGCTCTGGTCCTCGTTCGTGAGGTCCACCTCCGGGCCGCATCCCGGTCACCGGAGTCGAAGCGGCCGAGGAGCGCCTCGCTGCTGAACACCGGGAACACGTTGCCCGTGGACACCGGAGATGAAGTACGCCATGCGCCTCGGCCTGCATGGTCCCGCGTGGGCGCGCGGGCGGCGGCGCGGCCTGCGCGGCGGAGCGGCTTCGGGCGGTCGCCGCAGCTGCTCGCGCAGGGCATGCTCGATCTGCTTGTTGGTCTCGCGCAGCCGGATCGACTACTTGCGCAGCATGCGCACGGCGATCTCGGGGTTGGCCTTGATCATGTCCCCGAAGATGTCGCCGCTGATGCACGATGCAGGTCGCCCTCCTCCACGCACCTCGGCGGTGGCCGAGCGGGGCAGCCGCTCCAGCATCGCCATCTCGCCGAAGAAGTCGCCCTTCTCGAGCACGGCCAGCGCGGTCTCGCCGTCCTTGACCTTCTTCTTGATGGCCACGCTTGCCCGACTGGATGATGTACATGTCCTCGCCGTCGTCGCCCTCGTGGAAGAGGACGTGGCCTTCGAGGTGAGATGCGTCAGGAACTTGGCGAACTTGTCCGCGGCCATCGGTGGCGAGCGAGTTTACCAGATACCGGGTCGGCGGGCAGCGCGTCAGGGCAGCTGTCGAGTGCGCGGATGGGTGGGCGCGTCCTCGAGCGGTCGCGCCCGGCATCACCTGCAGCACCGAGCGCTTCTGCACCTCGCGGTAGAGCGTCACCAGGAAGGTCGCGAAGCGGTGGCCGATCTGCAGGAGGGCGGGCAGGCTCGTGCACTTCAGGATCTCGATGAAGAACAGCTCGAAGCCCGACCAGTCGCGGTACATCAGGAACTTCATGTTGGTCGTCGTAGAAGCCGCGAGATGGTCCTCCTTCATGCCGCACGGCCGTCGCGTCGTCCTGTGCGCTCTGGAACTCGCGCACGGCCTTGATGAGCAGCGCCAGGCCGTCCGCGCAGCTGCCAGCGACTGCTCGAGCTTGGCCGTGAAGTCCGGGAAGATGTCGCGCGCCCTGCACCCGGCGGTCGAAGCACCTGGGCGCAGCTGCACCACCGACTGCTGGAAGCAGTCCTTCAGGATGCCGTGGCTGTTCTCCACGCGCGCCCGGATGTTGTCGGCCTGGCGCGCCACCGAGATGTCGAGCAGCTCGGTGTTGATGACCTTCTTGAGCTCGAGGGGCATGCAGTACACGAACGAGTCGTAGAGCTCGTAGAGCGGGCTCCTCGGGCCGCAGGCCCTTCAGCACCCGGCGCTCGAGGTAGCGCCAGCAGCAGCCGCGTCTCCGGAGGTGATCAGCGAGAAGACGAGGATCGTGTTCTTGAGTTCTCCTCGTCGGCCCGGCTCGGGGTCGGCGTAGTCGAGGTAGTGCAGGAGCCGGAAGAACTCCAGGAAGACCTTGGCCGCCTGCTTGCGCTCGGCGGGTCTCTCGATCGCTGCGGATGACGGCCGGCGACGGCGTGGTTGGTGATGCGGTCGTGGATGGGCTTGAACTTCTTGTCGATGAGCAGGGCCAGCAGGTGGCTGCGGCGGATCTCGCGGTAGAGGATCTTGCCCACCGCGCGTGAAGGTGCGCGTAGGGGATGCGGGCCAGGCTTCACCAGGTCCGTGAGGACGAGGTGCAGGTCCTCGAGGGACTCCCGCAGCAGCGTGAGGCCCGGCCTCCGGGGTTCGACTGGCGCAGCAGCTTCTCGACGTAGGGGTCGACGACGTCGTCCTTCTTCGAGGTAGCTCTCGACGTACTTGTCGAAGCGGGTCTGGTTGACCTGCTCCTCGGTGAGGATGCGCGGTGCAGAGCTGGACCGCGCGCAGGATGCACGTTGTCGACCAGCCGCAGCTCCTCGGACCAGTTGCGCAGGGCGAGCTGCTTGGCCTCCGTCTCCGAGAGCGGCTGGTTCTTGATGCGGAAGAAGCGCTCGAAGCTGCGCAGCCACATCTCGAGCTCGAAGAGGTCGCGGCGTCTTCCCCGCGGCGCACCACCTGCTCCATCCACGTGGCGCATCTGGCCGCGCGCAGGAAGTTCCGTCGGCGGCGCCGGGCGTCTCGCCAGCGCCGGGGCGGCTGGAGGCGGCCATCAGTCGCGGGAGCCGGGGGCGGGTCTCATGGTGTCCGGATTATAGCCATCCCTGAGCGGCCGACGCGGCCCAGGAACCGTGCTACAAAGGTAGACCAGTGGTCCCTGAGACTCCACAGCGGACGGAGGGCGGCCCGGCGCGCTGGCCACGCTTCATCCTCTCCTCCTGCGCGTTGCTCCTCGCGTTGCGCCGGATGCCGTGATCGTGCTGGTGGAGGGCGCGCCTCTCCGGGGCCTGCGGGACCGGTCGCGGCGGGTGAAGGGGCTCCATCGCCCGGAACCTGGCGCTCTCCGAGCCGTCGCTCGTCACCTACAGCTCGGCTGGCCCTGGCCCGGGACGCGGCCCGCGCGCGCCGCCAGCAGCCCGGCGTGGCGGAGGTGGTCATCCTGGACAAGGAGGGCCGCGTGGCCGCGCAGCACTACGGCGCGCGATGCCCCCACCCCGCCCGCGACGCGTCCCTGGACCGCGCGGCGGCAACTGGTGGAAGGTCGCGGTACCGGCCGCCGACGGGTCGGGCGCCTGGAGCGCGCCCCTGGACGTGGCGGTCCCGGTCTATCCAGGGCAGCACCGAGAAGTGGGGCACGGTGCGCGTGCGCCTGTCGACCGAGGACGTGAATCGCCAGGTGAGCGCCACCCGGCTGGCGCTGGTGGGGCTGGCCGCCGTGGCGCTGGGACTGGGCGCCCTGGGATTCGTTCTGGATGGCCCGCCGCATGCACGGGCCCGCTCTCGACCTGGTGGCCGGCACGCTGCGCGCGGCCGGCGGGACTGGAGGCCGCATCGACCTGCGCACGGGCGACGAGATCCAGGAGCTGGGCCGCAGCTTCAACCGCATGATCGAGGAGGTGCAGGCCAAGCAGCGCGCGATCGAGGGAGCTGAACCGCGTGCTGGAGGAAGGTCCGCGCGCGCACGGAGGACCTCTCGCGCGCCAAGGGCGCGCTGGAGAAGGCCTACGCCGAGCTGGCCCAGGCCGAGCTGCACATGATCCACCGGGAAGATGGCCAGCCTGGGCCGGCCCCAGATTTTGGCCGGCATCGCCCACGAGATCCAACACGCCGTCCTCCGCGATCGGCGCGGCCGTCTTCAACGTGGCGGACGACCTGCGTGTGCTGTCCGGGCAGGTGCGGGCGCTGCTGCTTGTCGGCCTGTCGCCGCGGCAGGCGGCGCCCTTCTTCGCGCTCATCCGAGCGCGCTGGCACCCCGGGCCGGACGCCGCGCAGGCACGGCCCAGATCCGCCAGCGCAGCCGGGCGCTGGAGGGCCGGCTGGCCGGCATCGGCTTCGAAGAGCCGCGCGAGCTCGCCTCACGTACACCCGGCTCGGCCTCCACGACGAGCTGGAGGCCTGGCCGCCCGCGAGCCGCTGCCGCCCCCGGCGGCCCACGTTCCTCGAGCGCGGGCCGGCTCGCCGTGGCGGTCAACGACGTGCGCCTCTCGATCGAGACGATCCACCCGCCTCGTGAAGGCGGCCAAGGGGCTATTTACACCTCGACCAGGCGGAGATGACCGAGACGGACGTGCACGACGGGATCGAGACGACGCTGACCATCCTGCGCAGCCAGATCCGCTACGGCGTCGAGGTCGAGCGGCGCTACGGCCACGCTGCCCCTCATCACCGCCAACATGCGAGCTGAACCGGGTGTGGACAGAGACCTCATCCACAACGCGCTGCAGGCCATGAACGGCGTGGGGCGCCTGGTCATCGAGACCTGGCGCGAGGCACCTACGTGGGCGTCCGCATCACCGACAACGGCCCAGGCATCCCGGAGACCGTCCTGGGGGCGCATCTTCGACCGTTCTTCACGACCAGGACCAGGGCGAGGGTACCGGCCTGGGCCTGGGCATCGCGCAGCAGATCGTTGCAGCGCCACCAGGGGCGAGATCGCGTGGACTCGGAGCCGGGACGCACCAGCTTCGAGGTCCTCCGCGCTGGGCCCCGCTCGCCTGGGCCGGCGCCTGAGCCGCGGCAGAGCCATGAGCAGGGACTTCATCGTCTGCGTGGACGACGAACGGAGTTGCTGAACCAGCTCTCCGCGCAGCTGACGCGGCAGCTCGGAGCCACCCACCTCGTCGAGTGCGCGGAATCCGCCGAGAGGCGCTGGCCCTCATCCCGACATCGGCGGTGCGACGATGCAGCGCGTCATCTGCGACCAGGTGATGCCGGGCATGAAGGGCGACCGCTTCCTGGAGATCGTGAGCGGAAATGACGGGTCATGAAGGTGCTGCTGACCGGCCAGGCGGGCTGGCCTCCACGGCCAGCATCTATGCGATCAACAACGCGGGCCTCCACCGCTACGTCGAGGAAGCCCCTGGGAGGCCGAGGACCTGAACCTCACGGTCGAGGGCCTCCTCACCCAGTACGACCTCCGGCGCGCCCTGCGCGTCTACAGCTTGGCTGGGCCGCCAGACCCACGAGCTGCGCGCTGCACGGTCGCGCGCGCTCTCTCGGGCTGCACCGAGGTGCCCGACGCGCTGGGCCTGGCCGCGGACGCCGCCGCCCGCGTCGCCTCGGCGCGCGCCGCCGCCGCCGTCGCGCGGTCCGGGAGGCTCGCTGCCGTGTGGGACCGCAGCGCCGGGCTCGATGCCGATCGCCCCGTCGGCAGGTGGAGCGCTGCTCGCGGAGGCGCACCAGCGCCGGCCACGTTGTTCCCGAAACACTCCCGGAAGGCCTGCGGGCGGTCGCTGGTCCACGGCCAGGCGCTGCTGGGCCTCATCGTCTGGTGTGGACGCTCCGGCGCCCTGCACGGACACGCTGGACTACTCACGCTGCTGGCCAGCGGGCGGGCGCGACCCTGCGGGCTCGCGCTTCGTCCAGGAGCACCTGCAAGGGCGGCGCCTCGACCGTCGGGCGCATGATCTCGACGATCGTGCACGACTTCCGCAACCCCGCATGACGGCGGTGCGCGGCTACGCGAGCATGTTCGAGCAGGCCGAGCTGCCGCAGCACGCAGAAGGAGTACGCCAGGCTGGTGGTGGACGAGGCGGACCGCATGGGCGCGATGATCGACGAGATCCGCAGGTTCACGCGGGGGCGCGGCGCGGCTGCATCTCGCCCGTCTCGCTCGAAGCGCTGGCCGAGCGCATGCGGCAGCTGCTGGAGCCGGACCTGGCCGGCCGTCGGGTCGAGTTCCGCTCGGAGCTCGGCTAGCAATACGTAAG